>CZCA01002868.1_pt1 | contig 26622 bp, 18 predicted proteins | sample 591981 | NCBI WGS metagenome assembly CZCA01 (sample SAMEA3556810, study PRJEB10932) | anaerobic digester metagenome | reverse complement strand
AGTTGACTGCGTTCAGCAAAATTCATAAGTAAATCTTCAACCTGAATATTATTATTTATACCATGTACAATGAAATCTACTTCAGAAACGATGTCAGCTTCTGGGGAGTATTGAATAAGCAGGTCGCTTTTTGCCGCTATAAAAGAATCATATATATTTTTTCCCGCACCAATTGAGGTAGATACAGCATCTAACATATCTTTAAATTGTGACAGAAGATTCTTCTTTCGTTTTTTTATAACTTGCTTCTTTCTAATTGGTATAAAAGCTAATCCACCAATCGCACCTAATACTACAGATAAAATAATATTTTCATAAAATATATATATTACTATACCACTAATTACAAACCCCATTAAAAACCACACTATTAATTTTTTAATTGTTATATCACATATTGAATAATCTGTTGCATCACCTAAAAGTCCGTTTACCTTGATATGCTGTTTTTCTAATAAATTCATTCTGACCCTCCTAGATTTTAACCTTTAATCCAGAAAGCTTTAACTTGTAATCATTAATCATTGGATTATTGGTTCTCTTTAATGTACCATGCACCTTATCAATCGTGCTTTGTTCATCCTCTTCAAAGCTAAATAGTGGATTCAATATAATCTCACCATTTTCATATCCTAATATTTCTGTAATTTCCATGGTTTTTCTTGAATGATCTCGCATTCTCGACAAATGTATAACAATATCTAGTGCTGACGAAATTTGTTGTTTTATAGCACTTAAAGGCAGCCCTTCCGAACCCTGTAATACCATTGTTTCTAAGCGGGTAAGCATATCCTTTGTGGAGTTAGCATGTCCAGTAGATAAAGAACCATCATGTCCTGTGTTCATAGCCTGTAGCATATCCAACGCCTCTGCACCACGAACCTCACCTACAATGATTCGCTCTGGTCTCATTCTCAAAGAAGATTTAATTAGGTCACGAATTGAAATTTGTCCTGTTCCTGAAGTATTTGCATTTCTCGTTTCCATACTTACAATATTATCTATACCCACAATTTGTAGTTCCGCAGAGTCCTCTATTGTTATTATTCGCTCTTCCTTTGGTATGTAGTTAGACAAAGCGTTAAGAAATGTCGTTTTTCCAGAACCAGTACCACCACTTATAAATATATTGTATTTTGCCTCAACCAAAGTTTTAAGTATATCTGCAATTTCTTCAGTAATAGAACCATATTTTATTAACTGGGATATTGTCATTGGGGTTTTAGAAAATTTTCTAATAGTAACCACAGGTCCACATAGAGAAATCGGGGGTAATACAACATTTACCCTTGAGCCATCTGGAAGTCTAGTGTCAACAATAGGATTGGCTTGATTAACCTCTCTACCTGCTAGACCAACAATTCGTTGTATAACATCCTCTAATCTTCGTTGACTTTCAAAATGTTGTTCCATTTTGCATAGCTTGCCGTCTTTTTCAATAAAAATGTTATCTGGACCATTAATCATTACCTCTGTAATTGAGTCATCCTTGAGTATAGTATCTAATAAACCAAATCCTCTAATAGAGCTAAAAACCTGCCTAACAATTTCGACCTTATCATCAATTGAAATATAAACATCTTTACAATATCTGTCATAAACCTTCTCAATTTCATTATGTAAATCATCATCAGATAGTGTCGTAAGGTTTACGTTATCAACTATATATGATTTTATTTTATAAACTATTTTTTCTAATTCTTGTTCATTCACAATATCACCTTGTATAATGAAAATACAGAATTTTCATTACCCTTTCTTTTAAAAATTAATAATAACCCTGTACAATTAACGTAAACGCTGTAAATTGGTATCGCCACATAAACTGTAATTAAATATTATCTAAAAACGCCATATTTGCAATTTGTTCAGCTATTTGCATTGGAACTGCACCATCAAACCTTGGTGTACCACCAATTGATTTCACATCATCAAATACAATTTGTTGGGCATTTTTACTACTAAATTTGTTATAAGCTATTTTCACCTTTTGTAAAAGAGGTGTTTTATTTTGTTTCTCAATAATTCCAAAAGTTTCTAATAATTTAATTGTTTTATCATTTGCAATTTTTTCACCATCTGAAACTAATATTATAGAACTAGCTACATTAAATAAAGATAACGAAATATCTTGCAGGCTAAAGTCAGCATCTATAATTATTTTTGTATATGATGTCAACTTTAACAGAGTATCAATTAATATATTTATATCCTTATCCTTTATATCTCTAATATCTAATGGTGAGCTGCAACACTCCAAGAAGTCCACCCCAACTTTCGTGTTTTTTATCAAGCTCTCTATTTTTAAGGCAATATTTGCATTGTTGCTCTTTATTGCATAAATCAGATCACTTAAATTTCCATGACCCTCAGAAACAAAGAATTCCTTACAATCGCCTAATAACTCTAAGTTAATATACAATATCTTTTCGCCTTTTTTCGCTAGACGCATAGACGAAGCGGCAGCTAAAGTTGAACTACCTGTTCCACCTGCTGCCGACATAAACAAGTAAACAAATTTATCAGATGCTAAACCTTTAGCTTCTATTTCAGAAACCTTATATGATGAATTTTCCGAAAATAAATCCAAAATTTGACTGTAAATTAATTCAATCTTTTGATATTTTCCAATCGCCTTAGCACCATCAACCTGATTAATAGATTTCTTATCGCAGAAATATGCAAAACCACAGTTTGGCATTAATACCTTCTTGTCAAAATTAATATTTTCTGCACATAAAAAAACATCAACCTTGTTATCAACCAAAAACAAATTAGCATACTGTACGTTGCTAAAGCAATGCACCTCAATTTTGTCTTGATATTTTGTATTTAAAACGGAGGTAAACCGTTCTAAATATATTTCATCACTATCTAAAATCATTAATTTAATTTTAATCATCGCTCTATCTCCTAGTATTATGATGTCATAACCTTTTAGGCTATGCAAATTGTAAACATATTTAATAAGTCTTAATAAACGCCCAGTAAATGTGAATTATAGTGTTGTAAATAGAATATCCTCTTTATCAATTGTATATAATTTAATAATTAATAATTAATATCACATTTTTTATAAACTCAACCTACCTTCATACTTGATTTTTAATTAGCAAAAGAGCCTGTCCACTGTATCAATTTTTTTAATTATGTTTTTCATTTATCCACCAAAATTGTACATGATTAATAGAACATGGTTATCATGTTAATTTGTACATAAAGATAACATAAACATTTTTAATATCACCATCTTTATAATTCTCTTTACTATTTATATATTAATCTTGTGTATACAAAATTGTAAATTACATATTTAAATAGCAACAAATTCATTTAATAGACAAACAATTAAATTATAGTAATTTTTTACATTGTTGTCAAACTTATGTTAAGTAATTGTATATATCCACAAATAGAAACACTCTTCTTTGTTTATATATAACTATATATTTTTATCCATCACCGTCTATCTACACCACAAGCTTTTATTAGTAATATCATATTATCGTTGATATTTACAAAATCTACCCCAATAAAGCCACAAAAATATATATTACTAATTTATTTATATTTAAAGATAATACCCAATAATTGATTGGTCCTTCTCACACAACATGGTGAGTGCCGCTTAGCATGCCATGCTTTTGACCGAGATTTCAATGACCCAAGTATAGTGTTCTAGCACAATATAAAAATTTACATAGTTTAAACAATTATTTTCGCTATATACTAAGACATTTCGACAAAAAACACCGACCCCCTACCTGTTAGATTTTTGATCTAATATTAGAGAGTCGGTACATTTTTATATCTGGATTTTATGATTTTTCACAACCTGCATTGTGTCGCCCTTGAGCATGCTTATTTTTACTCTTTACGTAATTTTGCAGGAAATACATTTACACAGCTATTTTTTCAGCACCTAAATTTCTTTCATGTGATTTTTGTTCTAAGCTCATATATACTATGCTTGACTAAAATAATAGATTTATTGGCATTGAATATAATCTTTTAGATAGTGATTTTAGGTTAAGGCTTCATAAAAAGCTCTTTTAAATCCTTGGCAGCCTGTGTAATGTTCTGTTGTGCTACTATGGCAGAAATTACACAGATACCATCCACACCTATACCCTTAACATTTGACACTGTATTTTTATTTATACCGCCAATCACAACCATAGGGATGTCAACGGCTTTCCTTATTTCTTTTACAGTATCGATAGTAATAACACCAGCATCAGTTTTAGTGTTTGTAGAGTACATAGCACCTACACCTAAATAATCAGCACCATCAGCCACTGCCTGTAACGCAAGTGCCTTAGTAGAAGCAGACACACCTATTATTTTATCATCACCTATAATTTTTCTAACAACGCTGGCAGGCAAGTCACTTTGTCCTACGTGTACACCGTCAGCATTAACAGCCAAGGCTATATCCACCCTATCATTAATAATAAGTGGCACATCGTACCTGTGGGTTATAGTTTTCACCCTTATGGCGAGGTCATAAAAATCCTTAGAGGAGCAGTCCTTTTCACGCAGCTGTACAACAGTACAGCCACCCTCTAGGGCTAACTCAACTGACTCCTCTATGGTATTAGTAGACATAAAGCTGCGGTCTGTACATAGGTACAGTGTATAATCAACTTTCTTTTTCATTTAGCTTTGCCCTCTTTATATATGTATCTGTATTTAATCTGCTTAGTGCATCTATTATACCCATATGAAAAGTACCCGTACCAATATCATTATATTTTTCATAGGATATTTCCCCGGCAATACCCATACTGCATATACCTGCAATGGTAGCTGTTAAGCTATCTACACCTGCACCCATAAAAGCACCTACCAATGCGGTAGTCATACAGCCTGTACCTGTTACCTTTGATAGGTAGGTAACGCCATTTGATATTTGTACCACCCTGTTACCGTCAGTCACAACATCAACTGCACCTGTAATACCTACGGTACAATTGTACTTGTTTGCAGCCATTAACGCCATCTCCATGGGATTATTACAGCTATCGGCTAGTGCTGTATCTACACCCTTGGTATTTACCTTTAATCCAGCTATATACGAAACCTCTGACAGATTGCCCCGAATAACATTAATCTGAACTTCCTTTAAAAGCTCCTTAACTGTATAATTTCTAAATTGCGATGCACCTGCACCTACAGGGTCCAATACAACAGGAATATTGTTTTTGTTTGCTGTTTTTCCAGCTTCCAGCATGGACTGTACTGTTCGTTCGTTTAGAGTACCAATGTTAATAACAAGTGCTGATGATATAGCAGTAATGTCACTAACCTCCCTAATATCATCAGCCATAATAGGTGAAGCTCCAATAGCAAGCAAAGCGTTTGCCACATCGTTAACTGTTACATAGTTTGTAATACAATGTACCAACGGCATATTGCTACGCAATTTTTCAATAGACTGCGAGATCACAGCTGTTATGTCCGCCATCTTAAGACCTCCTATAAATTTATTGATTGTTTAAATATGTAGTACAGTCTAGTATCAACAGGATTTTTAAAGCCTATCAGCATTGCCATATAAAGTATAGAGTAAATATTATACTAAAGTATTTACTATGCAAACTCCATTACAATTAAAAATCATAGATAACCTATACATAATTATTTTTCGGAGCAGAACTCCACCTTTTTACCCTCTAAAATCATATTTGTAGTACGAACAGCACACATTTTACCACACATCGAACAGGTATGGCGGTCAGCTGGAGGTGTACTTTCAAAATACTGTCTAGCCTTTTCCCCATCAATAGCTATATCAAACATTCTGTCCCAATCCATAGCGTGTCTGGCATCTGCCATTTGGTTATCTAAATCACGTGCGTTAGGAATACCCTTTGCTATATCTGCGGCATGGGCTGCGATCTTGCTTGCTACTATGCCCTCCTTTACGTCACTTAAATCTGGTAAACGTAAATGCTCAGCTGGTGTTACATAACACAGAAAATCAGCTCCGCTGGCAGCGGCTATGGCGCCACCAATGGCAGATGTAATATGGTCATAGCCCGGTGCGATGTCAGTTACTAATGGTCCTAAAACGTAAAATGGTGCATTGTGACATAAACGCTTTTGAAGCTTCATGTTAGCTGTTATTTCATCCATAGCCATATGACCAGGGCCTTCAACCATTACCTGTACATCCTTTTCCCATGCACGTTTTGTAAGGTCGCCCAGCTCGATAAGCTCGTTTATTTGACCGGCATCTGTGCTATCATCTATACATCCAGGTCTTAGCGCATCACCCAAGCTAATGGTAACATCATATTCTCTTAAAATCTCCAAAACCTCATCATAATGCTCAAAAAATGGGTTTTCGTTATGTGTCATTTCCATCCATGCAAACAGCAACGAACCACCACGAGATACTATATTCATTTTTCTTTTGTCACGCTTAAATGCCTCTACCGTACGTCTGTTTATTCCAGCGTGAATCGTCATAAAGTCTACACCCTCTTCTGCGTGGGCACGAACAACCTTTAAAAAATCCTGTGCTGTAATATCCAGCAGATCCTTTTCCAAATAACCAATAGCGTCATACATAGGTACTGTACCAATCATAGCTGGTGATTTACCCACAAGCTCTCTTCTAAAGGTATTAGTTTTGCCATAGTTGCTAAGATCCATGATAGCCTCAGCACCAAATTTAACAGCCATATCCACCTTTTGCATTTCCACATCATAGTTTTTACAGTCACCAGATATGCCTAGATTAACATTAATTTTTGTTTTTAGACCTGTACCAACGCCCTCAGCTGACAATGCAGTATGGTTGATATTAGCTGGAATCGCCACCTGTCCGCAAGCCACCAAGGACATTAGCTTGCTAATGTCCATATTTTCTTTTTTGGCTACTGTTTTCATTTCTGGAGTTACAATACCCTTTTTTGCAGCCTCCATTTGTGTTGTGTATTCTCTCATATTATTTAATTCCTTTCTGATTATAAAATTCGTAAAAATGATTTGTGGGGCCATGTCCATTACCAATCTCTAAGGCATTTTCAATGGCTTTTGTAATATAGTCTTTTGCCATTTTAACACATTGTTGAACGTCATAGCCCTTTGCCAGATTTGCCGTGATAGCAGATGACAGGGTGCAGCCTGTACCATGGGTATTTTTTGTATTTATGCGTTTACCATTATAGATATAATATTGTGTACCATCATACAGCACATCTGCTGGCTCGCCGTCTAGGTGTCCACCTTTAATAAGCACATTGTCAGCACCCATCTTATATATAGCAACGCAGGCTTTTTTCACGTCCTCCATAGAGGCTATTTCTATGCCTGTTATGGCCTCCGCCTCGGGAATATTAGGGGTAAGTAAAAAAGCCAGTGGTATTATATGCTGTATCAATGTGGACAGTGCCTGTGGTTTCATTAAGGCACAACCGCCCTTTGCAATCATAACAGGGTCAATAACAACATACTGCGGTTTGTATTTTTTTAGCTCCTGTGCCACTACAAGCATGGTTTCTATGTCTGACAGCATACCTACCTTTACTCCGTCTACAGTTATATCCTCAAAAATCGCCTGTAGCTGATCACGAATAGCTTGTGGTGGTACATCATAGGCAGATATTACTCTGCTAGTGTTTTCGGCAACCACCGACACTATTACACTCATACCAAAGGTTCCATTGGCGGAAAAGCTTTTTATATCCGCCTGAATACCAGCACCACCGCTGCAATCAGATCCAGCTATGGTTAAACAGTTTTTCATAGGTTATTCCTTTCCTTGTTCTATTGTCTTACCGTTAACGCTAACAAGAAAAAACAAAAGACAGCACCCATACAATAGGTACTGCCAATAAAAAACTTTTACAAATGCTTCCCTACAATAGTGTTAACTAACAGGTTCAAAGGGTCAGGTTTTACCTTCTCAACTCTTATGAGTTCCCCCGCAAACAAATATTTAATTCTACATAATTCTACAGCTAAAAGGACAATTTGTCAAATTAAATGTTTTCTGGTTCATCCCGCTGGTGAACATTGGACCTATGTCAATACATTGGACAAAAGTTGAAAGACTAAGCCACTTTTTTTAAGCTCCATATTATCCTTTTGCTGTGGAGTTATGTAATCAATGGCACTGTGAATGCTTTTCCTATTATACCAGGATTCTATATACTCAAAAATTGCCCTTCGAGCTTCCTTTAAGTCTTGATAGGTATGCAGGTAAATTTCTTCCTTCTTTAGAACAGAATGGAAGGATTCGATGCAAGCGTTATCATAAGAATCTCCTTTACGACTAAAGGAATGCTGGATTTCTGCATTCGATAAATGACTTTCAAAGAGTTGGCTGGTATACTGGCTTTCCAAATCACTATGGAGAATAATACCATCTGTACTTTTTACATTCAGACAAGCATTTTTCACTGCTTCCAGTGCCAGCTCCGCGGTCATAGAAGTCCCATAGGCATATCCAATAATCTTTCTGCTACATAAATCTATAACAGAAGCAAGATACGTCCAACCCTTCTTTAATAAGTGAATGTATGTAATATCTGTACACCATTTCTGGTTTATCGTATCTGCTTTAAAATCACGATTCAGTATATTTTCCTTATCATCCTGTACGGCTCCTTTATTGGTCTGGTGGTTATATTTTTTCACTATACTAACACTATAATGTTTACTGGATTGTAATTTCCATCCACGTCCCTGCGTGAGGGACGACAGTAGTTATTCAGTGAATGATATAATTTTTTTCTGATTTCAATCCACGTCCCTGCGTGAGGGACGACTAGCAAATTCAAACAAGTAGTAACTTTATTTTAATAAAGTGTTCAATTTGTTATTGCAATTTAAGAATTTTAAACGTTTTCGTAATCGTATCTTACATATGTTTTCTTATCAAAAATCACACATACATAAACAAGCGACAGCTTAACGCCATCGCTTGCTTCACTTTTGTTTTAGTTGGGTTACCCCAACTATTGACATAGAGCCCCTATTTTATTGGGTTACCCCAACTATTGACAGAGAGCCCCTATTTTATTGGGTTACCCCAACTATTGACAGAGAGCCAAAAAAGAAAAGCCCCAAGCGGCTAAAGTCGCTTGGGGTATGGATTTCTGGCGGAGAAGGTGGGAGTCGAACCCACGCACCGCTATTAACGGCCTAATGCATTTCGAGTGCATCCTCTTGGACCACTTGAGTACTTCTCCTAATGCATATATCTTCACTAAAATTCTTAGCATTGAAATGTTTGCTCTGGAAAAATGCAAGAACTTTAGGCAAGAACTATTTAATTTTCACTAACTTGAACCGTCGAAAACCCGCATAAATACTGGGGTTAAGGGTGGACAAAACCACCAAATGGAGTGTGAATTTCGAGTTTCGCACCTTCGACCACTCGGACAACTCTCCATATTTTCTTAAGGACAATAAATAGAGTAATAACATAAAAAAACCACTTTTTTATTGTATCTATTTTGGTTTTATTTGTCAAGCAAATATATCGTATTTGGTTATAAACCTCTATTTTTTAAATCCTTAGCTATGTTTACATATAACTCACGAACATCAAAGCTTGCGATATTTTCACGATTTAGGTCAATCATATCAGCGTGAGAAATACCTCGCTTTGCCTTTGGCAATATAAAAGTGAACCTTTCACCCCACCTCATTGACTCTACTGAGACTAAACCATCGTTATCGCCACCAAAATGACGAACTAATGGATACGCTATATTTAGAGGAAATTTACCGCTTTTCGCTTTGACCATTTTAGAACCAACACTTTGATAATAAACGTTGGGACTATTGGCAACTGTTTTGTTAAATTCATCACAAGCAGCCGCAGTCAAATCCTTAACAGAGGCAAAAAAATCTGGATTTTTATCTCCAAAATGCTTTAAAGTATTATTATATTTTTTAGCAATAGTATTACAAACTCTATCTGGAATTTTCTCTAACAGGTAATCCGCAAAAAAACACCCTCTATGTGGCGTGTTAACAGTGGTTAAGGAAGCTACATATTTATCAGCACCAGCACAAGATATGGCATAACGGCAATCTAAACCGCCCTTGGAATGGGCAATAACATTTACCCTTTCACACCCTGTTTTTTCAACAATTTGCTTTATCCTTGTTGATAACTCCTCACCACTTTCGTTAACGGGGCTGGCAGATTCGTGTTCACCATAATAAATCACCGCTCCATTTTTCTTCATTTCATCAGGTATCCTGCCCCAATAATTAAAATAACAGCTATCCCTAAAAAACACTCCATGTACCATAAGAAAGGGATATTTGGTTCTGCACACACAGCTTTCTAATCTGGTAATATTTTGTTTAAATTTTTCTGTTTCAAACTTAACCTCGGCTGACGTAATCCTTATTATTTTAATTAAAACGACTAGATTTACAATTGGTATCAGCCCACAAAAAACACCTATAATTCTCCATTTTATGCCAAGCTGAACCGATGAAAGATAAATGTGCATTATTCCATTCCAAAATAATATATTTTCCAACAACACTACTATAACCGTATTTATCCAGAACAGGGCAGCATCAGTCTGTATGTATGTAGCTGAAAGCCACACGCAATACCCAGCTGTCATAATAGTGGTTATCATAAAATGTATTAACAGGTTAATACCATTTAATAATCTGCTATTTCTAGGTGTAATACCCTTTTCAAAAGTGGGTCGAATATTAATTGCTAAAAATATCACACCAGCTACCATCATTAGTAATGGATAACCAATAATAACTGACAAGCTATAACTGTTAACAGCAAGAAAAAGTATAATGGAAAATATTATTTTTTCACCAATTCTCATATTCAATTTTACCACCATACCTTTACTCATATTAATAATCTATTATTTTAATTATATCATAGTAGCGGTTACAATATCAAGAAAGTGTAAACCTCCATATCTTAGACCTTCACAAGTCCAGTAGAAACAGACAACAAAAAACACACTCCCATGGTAGAATTTTTAAAAACTAACATGGGGGTGTTTTTGTGTTGTCTGCATAAATTAGGGCAGTTCAATCTGGTTAATGGAGATTTTGTATATTATTTATTTTGTGATTGCCTTTACACTTGATTGATGTCCCATGATTATTAGGGTTTCATTTTCTGTAAACACATGGTCAGGATGTGGTAACGGGAATATCTCCTCACCTTGCTTTGTTGCCAAAATACTAACATTGTATTTTGTACGAATAGACTTGTCTAAGATGCTTTTTCCACACCATGATGTTGGAACAGCAATCTCATATATAGAAAACTCTGGCGTTAGCTCAATATAATCGAAAACGCCCTTTGAACCATATTTTACTGCCAGACGCTCTGCGTTTTCACGCTCTGAATACACAACATGGTCTGCCCCGTTTCGCAGCAAAAGCATTTTATGTACATCTCTATTAGCTCTGGCGATTACAAAGTTTGCACCATAATCCTTTAAAAGCACAGTAATCTCCAACGCTGCCTGAAAATTATCACCAATAGCAATAACACAAACATCAAAATTACGGATACCAAGTAGTTTAATAAACTCCTCGTTTGTAGCATCTCCAATTTGCACATTACGTATATGTGCCATAGCGGTTTCTACACGCTCCTCATTATGGTCGATAGCTAAAACCTCGTTGTCCTCTTCAATTAACTTTTCTGCCATATGTCTGCCAAATCTGCCTAAGCCAATAATTAAAAACGATTTCATCTTTAATAACCCTCTCATTTAAATCAAATATGATTAACCTACTCTAATTTTTTCCAATGGCATTTTTGTGATAGGTGTTGCCTTTTCCGATGCGAAAGCATACAGGAATGTTATTGAACCTACTCTACCAAATATCATAAGCAATGCTAAAATAATTTGGGAAATCGGACTCATTGTTGGTGAAATGCCTACTGACAAACCAACGGTTGCTATTGCTGATACAGTTTCAAAAAGCGATGCAAGCAATGGTACTCCATCTACCCACGATACTATCATAGCACCAGAAACAGACAGAACTAAATACATAACAAAAATGCAGGAGGATTTTCGCAGTATTTCCTCATCTATACGTCTGCCCATAAGCTCAATGGATTTTTTCTTACGGAAGGTTGAAATAACACTCATAACCAACACAGCCAGGGTAGTTGTTTTAATACCGCCTGCTGTAGAACCAGTAGAACCACCAACCAGCATCAAGCATATTAGCATAAACTGGCTGTCCTGTGTCAGTGATAATAAATCTACTGAATTAAAACCAGCTGTTCTGGCTGATACTGACTGGAACAGGGACATTAGTATTTTATCAGATACACTTCTGCCCTCGTAAGCACTACCCTTTAATTCAAATATAAAGATAGAAACAGCTCCCAGCAAAATAAGAACAGTTGACACAATAATAACAAGCTTTGTTTGTAATGACATCCTTTTAAAGTGCCATTTAGAATCCAATATGTCTGACCATACGAAAAATCCCAAGCCACCAATAACAATTAGCGCCATTAATATCATGTTAACATACCAGTTACCGCTGGCCAAAATCATTGACGATGATGCTTCCCAATTACCCATAAGGTCAAAGCCAGCGTTACAAAACGCTGAAACCGAGTGAAAAACGGAAAAGTACAAGCCCTTAAGCAAGCCTAACTGAGGACAATAGTAAAGAGAAAGCAATACAGCACCTGCCCCCTCAAACAGCATAGTACCACAGAAAATAAACTTTGTCATTCTGACAATACCGCCAACCTGTGGAGCAGACACACTTTCCTGCATTACAACACGTTGATACAATCCTATTTTCCTTTTTGTTAAAGACACCAGCGAAACCGCCAAGGTCATAAAACCTATACCACCAATTTGAATTAGGCATATTATCACTGTTTGACCAAACAAAGTCCAATGGGTGTATGTATCAAAACGGACCAAGCCTGTAACACAGGTTGCAGAGGTAGCCGTAAAAAACGCATCCAAAGGGGATGTAGAACCAGGAACCCGTGATGCTATGGGCAATAGGAGCAATAAAGAGCCACACAAAATAATAACACAATATCCCATTAGCAGAATCTTCATTGGCGATAGACCCTTAATAAATCTTAAAATATAACTCACCTCGAAATTTTTCCTATAATAATTTTAGTGACTAGATAATCACAAAAAAACTACAATAATTTTTGCGATTAAATAGCCACGGTTATTCTATACCACTTATGTTAGGTTATTTTTCATATAAAGAACTATGAAAAATAATTTATTATTTTATGAGCTTTTTTAAATACTGTCCTGTATAAGACTGTTCAACCTGTACAATTTTCTCTGGTGTTCCCTGTGCAACAATATATCCCCCTAGGTCACCACCCTCTGGGCCTAAATCTATAATATGATCTGCTGTTTTTATCAGGTCTAAATTATGCTCAATAACCACAACAGAATTACCTTGGTCTACTAGCATTTGCAGCACATTAATAAGCTTGTGAACGTCGGCAATATGCAGACCAGTTGTAGGTTCATCCAATATATATATAGTTTTGCCTGTGCTGCGTTTTGAAAGCTCAGTAGCCAGCTTTACACGCTGTGCTTCACCACCTGATAATGTGGTAGCCGGCTGACCAATTTTTACATAGCCTAAACCAACATCACATAATGTTTTTAGCTTTCGCTGTATTTTAGGGATATTAGCAAAAAAGTCTACACCCTCCTCCACGGTCATCTCCAAAACATCATGTATGGTTTTGCCCTTATATTTTATTTCCAAGGTTTCTCTGTTATACCGTTTTCCCTTACATACCTCGCATGGCACATAAATATCAGGCAAAAAATGCATTTCAATTTTAATAATACCGTCACCCTGACAAGCTTCACACCTGCCACCCTTTACATTAAAGGAAAATCTGCCCGTTCCAAAGCCTCTGATTTTTGCTTCATTTGTAGAGGCATACAGCTCACGAATATCAGTAAATACCCCTGTATAGGTAGCTGGATTAGAGCGTGGAGTTCTGCCTATAGGGGCTTGGTTAATATCTATTACCTTGTCCAGATTATCCAGTCCCTCAATAGTATCAAAGCTTCCAGCCCTAGCCTTAGCTCTATTTAACGTGGCTGCCAGATGCTTATACAGCACCTCATTTATTAGTGAGGACTTACCAGAACCAGAAACCCCAGTTATGCAAACTAACTCCCCTAAAGGAATATCAACAGTTACATTTTTTAGATTATTTTGTGTAGCACCCTTAATTGTTAGTTTTTTGCCGTTGCCCATACGTCTGGTTTCAGGCACATCAATTTTCCGTTTACCACTTAAATATTGACCAGTTATTGAGTTTTTACATTTTTTAATTTTTTCAACATCACCACAGCATACAATATCACCACCGTGAACACCAGCACCAGGACCAACATCTACTATATAATCTGCCGCATACATGGTGTCCTCATCATGCTCAACTACTATTACTGTGTTACCTAGGTCACGCAAACGTTCCAATGTCTGTAAAAGCTTATCATTGTCACGTTGATGCAGTCCTATGCTGGGTTCATCTAAAATGTACAACACACCCATTAGATATGAGCCAATCTGTGTTGCCAAACGAATACGCTGGCTCTCTCCACCTGACAAAGTACCAGAGGGACGTGACAAGGACAGGTAGCCTAGACCAACACTATTTAAAAAGCCTAAGCGCTCCTTTATCTCTTTTAATATAGGTGTAGCAATCATTGTTTCACGCTGTGTCAGCTGTAATTCGTTAACAAACCTTAATGCATCAACCACAGATTTCTCACAGAAATCTGTTATATTTAATCCCCCAACAGTAACAGCTAAACTAATGGCTGACAATCGCTTTCCGCCACATTCATCACAAGGAATAGCACTCATGTATGATTCAATTTCTTCCTTAATCCAGTTGCTTTGGGTTTCTCTAAAACGTCGTTCAAGGTTGTTGATAATACCTTCAAAGTCGGTCATATAATTTCCCTCACCATACTCGCTTTTGCGTATTACCTTAAAGCGTTCACCCTTAGTACCATAAAGCAGAATATCAACAATCTTCTTTGGCAGGTCACCTACTGGTGTATTCAATGAAAATTTATATTTTTTTGATAATCCCTCAAAGTACATAGCAGCTATAGAGCTGCCATCCATAGCCCAACCGCTGGCTTTTATACCACCCTCCATAATAGATTTCTTCTTGTCCGGTATTATCAGTGCAGGGTCTACCTTCATAAAAACACCTAAACCAGTACATTTTGGACAGGCACCAAATGGGTTGTTAAAAGAAAACATACGAGGTGTAAGCTCCTCTATACTAATACCATGCACAGGGCAGGCATAGTTTTGGGAAAACGTCATATCCTCACCATCAACAATATTCACCACAATCAATCCAGAGGAAAGCTTTGATGCTGTTTCTACTGAATCTGCCAAACGTGAACGAATGTTTTCGTTTATTACCAATCTGTCAACAATTATTTCTATGGTATGTTTTTTATTTTTTTCCAGCTTTATCTCTTCGGATAGGTCATACATTATACCATCGACACGCACACGAACAAAACCACTTTTACGAGCATTGTCAAGCTCCTTTATATGCTCACCCTTTCTACCACGAACAATAGGTGATAGAATCTGTATTTTTGTCTTTTCTGGCATTGCCATAACCTTGTCAACTATTTGGTCTACTGTTTGTTGTGTGATTTCTCTGCCACACACAGGACAATGTGGTATACCTATGCGGGCATACATTAAACGCAGATAATCATATATTTCTGTAACCGTACCTACAGTAGAACGTGGATTTTTAGATGTAGTTTTTTGATCAATAGATATTGCCGGTGACAAGCCATCAATGCTATCTACATCTGGTTTTTCCATTTGACCTAAAAACTGACGGGCATATGATGACAAGGATTCTACATATCTTCTTTGTCCTTCAGCATAAATAGTGTCAAAAGCCAAGGATGACTTGCCTGAACCAGATAAGCCTGTAATAACAACCAGCTTATCCCTTGGAATTTCTACATCTATATTTTTTAGATTATGCTCCCTAGCGCCCTTCACAATAATGTTTTTAGAAGTCATTGTTTTCCCTCCATATATACATATTAGGCTGCTCCTAATAGGAGCAGCCTATGTTATATTATTCTTCTATATCAACTTTTTTATCATCCGCAATGTCTGTGGCGGGGTCTTCCTCATCTTCGTTTTTCTCTGGCTCTGGCACATAGGTACCATCCATAATTTTTTGGAATACCTTACCGTCCATCTTTTCATGAACTATTAGATAATCAGCAACCTCGTGGAGCTTATCCATATGGGCAGACAATAGCACCTCTGATTTTTTGTAACCATCTGTGATTAAACGATGTATTTCATTATCAATCAAAGCAGCTGTCTGCTCCGAATAATCCTTAGTATGCCCCATATCTCTGCCAATAAACACTTCACCATTACTGCTGCCATATGCGATAGGACCAACCAAATCACTCATACCGTATTTTGTAACCATAGCCTTGGCTGTGTTTGTAGCTTTTTCTATGTCGTTTGATGCACCAGTAGAAATATCATTTAGAACCAATGCTTCAGCAACACGTCCGCTTAAGCATACCACAATATCCTCTTCCATTTCTTTTCTGCTGTTATAGCTTTTATCCTCAGAGGGTAATGGCATAGTATAACCGCCTGCCATACCACGTGGGATAATAGAAATTTGATGAACAGGGTCCTGTGTGTCACACTCATAAAATGCCAGTGCATGACCTGCCTCATGATAAGCTGTCAGCTTCTTTTCCTTTTCTGACATCACACGAGATTTCTTCTCTGCACCTACAACAACCTTTATTGTAGCTTCCTCTATCTCTGCCATGGTAATAGCTTTACGATTGTTACGGGCAGCTAACAAGGCAGCTTCATTTAACAGATTTTCCAAGTCTGCACCTGTAAAGCCAGCTGTAGACTTAGCAATAGTTCCCAACCTAACATCTGGTGCTAAAGGCTTGTTCCTTGCGTGTACACGAAGGATGGCTTCTCTGCCCTTTATGTCTGGGTAACCAACAAGCACCTGTCTGTCAAAACGACCAGGACGCATTAACGCTGGATCCAGTACGTCTGGACGGTTAGTAGCGGCTATCATAACGACACCCTCGTTTACGCCAAAACCATCCATCTCCACCAACAATTGGTTAAGTGTCTGCTCACGCTCATCGTTGCCGCCGCCAAGACCTGCACCTCTCTGTCTGCCAACAGCGTCAATCTCATCTATAAAGATAATACATGGTTCGTTTTTCTTTGCCTGTTCAAACAAATCACGTACTCTGGAAGCACCTACGCCTACAAACATCTCTACAAAATCAGAACCAGATATAGAGAAGAAAGGCACACCAGCCTCACCTGCAACAGCACGTGCCAGCAACGTTTTACCTGTACCTGGAGGGCCCACTAACAATACACCCTTAGGTATTCTAGCACCCAAGGCACTAAATTTTGACTGATCCTTTAAGAACTGGACAATCTCCTCCAGCTCCTCCTTTTCCTCATCAGCACCAGCAACATCATCAAATGTTGTCTTACGCTTATCATCAGATAGCTCCTTTATCTTTGCCTTGCCAAAGCCCATTTGCTTTGTAGGATCGCCGCCTAAACCACCAGACATTTTTCTCATCATAAATATCCAGAATGCTACCAACGCAACGATGATAAGAATGTTTGGCAACAACTCAATAATCCAAGAATTAGACTGGGATTTTTTATAATCATAAACCATGGGCTTATCTTTATTATCTGGACTATTATTATACTTATCAATTAAGTTTTCGCTGTTTTCCCCGCCATAGTCACCCATTAGTGTTTTCCACATAACAGAAACATCGGGTGCCTGATACTTTATAACTGTATCATCATCTTTTAGCTTGATTTTCATCTCGCCCGTTCCCAGATCCATGTCAAACTGTTCAACCTTGCAATCCTGAAAATATCCAATTATTTCAGAATATTTATGTTCATCTTTCGGTTGTGATTGATAAACAATAGCAATTATTAATATAATTATAATGGGTATACCTAGGTACATTAACAGATTGCGTATTAGCTTTTTGTTGTCTGATTTTTTATCCAAGTGTCTTCACTCCTTAATTTATTATAACAATTGAAACCGTAGATTATGAGTAGATTTCCTTTTTTAATATACCAATATATGGAATGTTACGGTAGGTTTCGTTATAGTCCATACCATATCCAGCCACAAAATTGTCATCTATAGTTGTACCCTCATATTGAATATCCACATGAGTTTCACGGCGTTTTGGTTTGTTAAGTAATGTACAGATTTTAACATCACTGGCACCCTTGCGATATATGTAATCAACAATATATGATAACGTATTACCGCTGTCAATAATATCTTCAACTATTAACACATTGGCATTATCAATAGGTAAAGAACAGTCCATTAAAATCTTAACATTACCGCTGGAGCTTGTACTGCTGCCATAGCTGGAAACAGACATAAAGTCCAGCTTACAGGGTAAATCAATGTGACGCACAAGATCAGAAATAAAAACAAAGCTGCCTTTTAATAATCCTATAACCAACAGGTCCTTACCATTGTAATCCTCAGTAATTTGCTGTGCAAGCTTTTCTGTTATTTTTTCTATTTCCTTTGCTGATAAAAGTACCCTCTCAAAATCGTTATTCATATTATCCCCCTGATTTTTAGGAAAAGTCAGAAACTTCGCTGACGTTTATACACAAAACATTTTTTGTTTTTTCCGTTATGCCATACTGCTGTGACACACCAAAGCCCTCAACCCATATGATGGTATCGCCACAACTAATTATTAATAGCTTATCTCTATTTTCAACAGGGATTTTTCCCTCGTTAAAAAGCTTTTTAAGACTTTTCGTAACACCCCTGCCATATGGAGAAAAAACATCGCCATTACTACGGTTGCGTATAATCGTATTGTTCTTTATTATATCATAATCCAAAAGGTTTTTTAATAACTTTTTGTTAATTTTACTGTTTTTATTCAATTCATCTGTAGATATTAGTTTGAATGATAATATTTTGTCGCATATTATAAATTCCTTTGAAATATCAAGGGGGAAAACGTAATTTTCTTTATTTTTAACAGCCTTTGCAACTCTAAAAACGCCCTGCTTACCATATGCCACGTACCCGCCAGGCAAATCAACAGCACCGCTGGTGGTTGTTAAAACGCCCTTCATTAAATCAATATGCTTTTCCTGTACCCCCTTACAGCCACTATTGTTAGCCACCATAATCAGGCATTGTGATAAAACCACAGGGTTTAGCTTTACCAAAACACTGCTGCTATATCCACTGTCACACCGTGCTGCTGTCAAAGCAGTCATCGCCACCTCTGTAATAAACTGCTGCTGCTGAATCACAATATGTGTCAATCTGCCAAAGGAAGCTTCTACTGACGGATTAACAGCCTTTAGCACTGGGATAACATTATGACGTATTTTATTACGGCTATAGTCATCTGTCAAGTTTGAGCTGTCGTTAATAAACGAAACATTGTTTATACTGCAGTAATACTCCACCTGTGCCCTAGTAATACCAATAAGGGGTCGCACAATATTATCACGAACAGGCGGAATACCACACAAGCCTTGCAGCCCGCTGCCACGGGTAATATTAAACAGCACTGTTTCCGTCGTATCAGACAAGGTATGTGCCGTTGCAATTTTACTATTTCCATTACATTCGTTTGCCAATGTCTGAAAAAACTCATACCTGCAATTTCTGCCACATTCCTCTGTACCCATATTCTGCTCCTGAGAAAGCCTGTTAATATCAACAGATAATAAGCGAAATTCTATTTTATGCTCTGAACACCACCCAGCAACGAAGGCTTCGTCACGCAAAGCCTCATCCCCACGAAGATTGTGGTTAACATGGGCAGCAACGATATGCAAATTATATTTATCACGCACAGAGCAAAGAAAATGAAGCAGACACATAGAATCTGCTCCACCTGAAACACCAACTACTACACAGTCATCTGTGTGCAGCATACTATATTCTTCAATGGTAGTAATAATTTTACTAGAAATATTTTTATTCACGTCTACCCTCCTGTGAGGTAAATCGCATAAATTCACCCTGCCAATGCAGCTTTACAGTGTTAGCCTCACCATGACGGTTTTTAGCAACTATACATTCACCGCTGTTGCTGTCGGTGTCCTCGTCATCATCGTCACTGTCCTTGTCATAGTAGCCCTCACGATATAAAAATAAAACTATATCGGCATCCTGCTCAATAGAACCAGAATCTCTTAAATCAGAAAGCATGGGTCTATGGTCGGGACGCTGCTCGCTGGCACGTGAAAGCTGTGACAGGGTTATAACAGGTACGTTAATTTCCTTTGCCATAATCTTTAAATTACGGGTTATTTCAGATATAACCTGCACACGATTGTCGCTGCGTGTAGAACCTGACATCAGCTGTAAGTAGTCAATTACTACCAAATCAACATTTTTTAATCGCCTAAGCTTTGCTTTCATAGTTGGAACTGTTATGCTGGCAGTGTCATCAAAGTAAATCTCTGTTTTACCTAAAATATCCCCTGCCTCTATTAATCTTGTCCATTCGTCATTATTAAGCTTGCCTGTTCTAAGCTTTGTACCCTCTATTAGTCCCTCTGTAGAAAGCATACGGGATGCCAGCTGTTCCTTAGACATTTCCAAGGAAAAAAACGCCACACGCTTTTTACTTTGGACAGCAGCATTACGAGCAATATTTAAGGCAAAGCTGGTTTTGCCCATACCAGGACGAGCCGCCAGCAGAATAAGGTCAGAACGGTTTAGACCTGTAATAGTTCTGTCTAAATCAGCAATACCTGTGGATATAGGCTTAACACTTTCATTTTCAGGGGAATTCAGCAAATCCAAACGGTCAAAGGTGTCTATAATAACTTCATCAATACGTTGTAAGCCCTGTATGTTTTTACCACGGCGTATATCAAATATTTTCTGCTCTGCGCTGTCTAAAAGTGTAGCAGAGTCCATAGCACCCTCAGCAGAATCCTCAATAATATCACGAGCAGCTACAATCAAAGAACGGGTGTCATACTTGTCCCTAACAATTTTAGCATAAACCTCTACATTAGATATGGCAGGCACTATTTGTGCCAATTGTAATAAATATGTTTTACCGCTTACTTCATCAAAGCTGCTATCCTGCTTTAGCTTTTCAAGAACAGTAACAAAGTCAACCGCCTTACCCATAGTAAACAGGTCTATCATAGCACTATAAATAAGTCTATGGTTAGCAATATGAAAATACTCAGGTGTTGGCAAAATTTCTGCTATAGAATCTAGACAGGCTGGTTCCAATAAAACAGCACCTAAAACTGATTGTTCAGCCTCAGGGCTGTATGGTAATTTTAAACCATCATAGCCCGTAGTAACACTTAATTCTGCCATATTAAACCCATTCCCCTTTGCATTTATTGATAATGGTACATTGCTTTATAATCAATTACATTATATTCATATAAAGTCACCATTTTAATTAATTATCCACCAAGCCTTATATTAACACTCTCATATAACAATAGGCAAGCTACACTAAGATTTTTCCTCATGTTACATTACTACACCCGCCTTGCAGGGTAAATCACTAACAAATTATATCTGCGTTTATTAATGGTTAGTACTAGATATCAAAGCTAGTATGAGTATAACAAATTACACCCTATCAGTCAATAAACCTTACAAATACAAAATCATTTATTATGATTGTACTTGTAAGGCTTATACCAATACTGTATATTAAATTATTTCAATTCAGTAACAAAAACCTCAACCGTAGCTGTAATACCAGTGTATAATTTCACCTCTGCCTGGTACACACCAAAAGCTTTAATATCACCGTTGAGTGTGATTTTTCGTTTATCTACTGTTATACCATATTGTGCTTTTAGCTCTGCTGATATTTCCTTGGCTGTTACAGAACCAAAAAGCTTGCCTGCCTGTCCAGCCTTTGCACAGATTTTTACGGTTTTACCATGTATCCTTGCCTTTGCATCATTAGCAGCCTTTTTGTCTGTGTCTATCTTAAACTGCTTAGAGCTTTCTGCGTTTTTATACTCGTTCATAGCCTGTGCGTTAGCTTCCTTTGCCAGTCCCTTTGGTAACAAAAAGTTCCGTGCATAACCGTCTGATACTGTGGTTAGCGCGCCTTTTTTTCCACTGCCCTTAACGTCCTGTAATAAAATAACCTTCATTTGTTATTCCTCCTTTATTTGCTAGGTGCTTGTGTAACTGTACCTACTGTTTTTTCTATTAGGTCTACTACGCTTTCTCGCGCCTGCTCCATGGTGATGTTGGGAAGCTGAACACCTGCCATGGTTTGGTGTCCGCCTCCGCCTAGCTCCTCCATCATTAACTGAACGTTAATTTCACCCATTGAACGTGCGGAGATATTAATAATTCCTTCGTCTTTAAATATAACAAAGGATGCCTGCACACTGTTAATACTTAAAAGCTCGTCTGCTGCCTGTGCTGCGGTTACTCTAATATCATCTATTTTTTCATCTGCACAAGCCAATGCACAATTATTAAAAATTTCCGCCTGTGATACAAGATGGTATTTAGATTTATAGGTATCCAAGGAATTAGAGAACAGACGCTTTACCTCTACCGTGTCTGCACCCTTTTTTCGCAGGTAGGCTGCCGCTTCAAAGGTTCTGACACCTGTTTTTAATACAAAATTTTTAGTATCCAGAGTAATACCGGAAAGCAATGCCTCTGCCTCACTGCGTGTTAAGCCATCATCACCCATATATTGGATAAGCTCTGTTGCCATCTCTGCAGTAGACGAAGCATACGGCTCATGAAAAAACACCAATGCATTTGATATATGGTTGACCATCATTCTGTGGTGGTCAATAACAACTACTTTTTGTGATCTTTCATATAGCTTAGGCTCCTCCAAAAAGGATGGAGAATGTGTATCAACTATAATAAGCAATGTTTTTTCTGTAAATATTGACAAAGCCTCCTGTGGTTCAATAAACATATTGCCACAGCCATCATCATTCATACTGTTTATTAGCTGACTTGCCAAGGTCTGATTTTTACGCACTACAACGTGTGAGGGTATGTTTAGAGATTTTGTAATTGTACTCCATAAGCCTATGGCTGCACCCACACAATCCAAATCAGAATTTTTGTGTCCCATTATCAGAACATGATCAGATGCCTTAATATGCTCTGATAAGGAGCTAGCGATAACTCTGGTACGTACCTTATCTATCTTCTCAATAGTTCTGGACACACCACCAAAAAACTGGTATGCCTCCTTTGTCTTTATTGCTACCTGATCACCGCCACGTCCAAGTGCCATTTCCAGTGCATTTCTAGACCATAGGTCACTTTGCTTAAAGCTTTTACCACCTCTGCCAACACCAATAGAAATAGTTGGTTCTCGTTGTGTAGAGGCTAATTTCAGCTCTCTGATTTCTTGTAAAATAGAAAACTTCTCATCTATTAAATGCTCTATCTCACGTTCTTCTAGGATGACCAAATATTTACCGCCAGACATTTTTTTAAATAAGGCGTTGTTTTTTACCGCCCATTTTTGTATAGCGTTCTCTACGCTAACCTGTATATATGCGTTTTGTTCATCGTCCATATCATGTTCAAACTCTGCATAGTTGTCAAACACAACGGTTGCCACCGCAGGACGTGACTTTACATATTCTTCTGCGGTTTCCTTATAATATGTATCATCTATAAAATATAATATAGCAACCGTACCCACGTTACTGCCTAACACTGTATAACGTTTGTCACCATATATAACATCTGCACCATTACCAGATAGTATGTAATTTAATGTAGTGTTAGGTATGTACTGCTTTACAAAATCACCTGTGGAATCTCTGCCGTTGCACAGCTGATTTCTAAACATGGTATTAAACCACACCACATCCCCCGCACTGCCAGCCACCACCACAGGTATTGAAAACCGTTCTAAATAGTCATGGTTGACACCATCCACACCATTTATGGCTTTTGAAACTACTGAATTTACATATCTTTGAAAACGTCTTAATCCTAAATATACTATTAGAATTGAAACTCCTGCAATCATCATTTCCACAGCAAAAATATACATATTCCAACGAACAGAGAATGCCGCCATCCCCAATATAGCAACAGTAAACACCAAAAAATACGGTGTCACTGTCCACATTTTCTTTTTCATGGCGGTATCCCCCTTTTTCTATAAAATATTCAGGTACAGTCTAACGTACCCAAGTAAGAATTCTATATTATTTATACTTCCATAATGATTGGTAAAATCATTGGGCTACGGCGAGTTCTGTTATAAATTTGCTTTGAAACATCGTCCTTAATCTTTGTTTTGATAACATTCCATTCGTGTACACCGTCAACAAAGCAAGCCTCCAACACCTGCGAGGAAATACGACGCACCTCGTCCAGCAGCGCTTCAGATTCACGAACATAGACGAAACCACGTGACACAATGTCAGGGCCTGTGACAACGTGACCGTCAACTATATCCAACGAAGCAACAATTATTATTAAGCCATCCTGACCTAGGTGCTTTCTGTCACGCAGCACAATGCTGCCTACATCACCTACACCCAAGCCATCTACAAACACCTTGCCGGATGGTACAGACGCAAGCTGCTTCATATAATTTTCGTTTATTTCCAGCACATTACCAACATCGCCAATAAAGATATTTTTCCTATCCATACCCATGCTGACCGCCAGCTCTGTATGCTTTCTAAGATGCTTCTGCTCACCATGAACAGGGATAAAATATTTGGGCTTTGTTAGTCCATGTATAATTTTTAGTTCTTCCTGACACGCATGGCCAGAAACGTGTACCTCATACATAGACTCATATACAACCTCGCAGCCAAGCTTTAACAGCTCATCAACCACTGCTCCAACAGTTTTTTCATTTCCAGGGATTGGGTTAGCTGAAATTATAATAAAATCTCCAGCACCTACCTCTATCTTTCTATGGTCAGAATAAGCCATACGGGATAACGCAGACATAGGCTCGCCTTGACTGCCTGTGGTAACCAATACCACCTTTTCCGCTGGATATCTTTTTAGTAAATCTATATCTATCAGAACGCCCTCTGGCACTTCCAGATAGCCTAGCTCCTGTGCTACTGACATATAGTTTAGCATACTTCTGCCGGAAAAAGCTACTTTTCTGCCATGCTTGTGTGCACAGTTAATAATTTGCTGAACACGGTTTACGTTAGAGGCAAAGGTAGCAATAATAATTCTGTTTTTATCAGCACGCTGGAACAGACTTTCAAATGATTGGCTAACCTTTTGCTCTGTCATGGTATATCCTGGACGCTCAGCGTTGGTGGACTCTGCTAATAAAGCTAAAACGCCCTCTTTACCAAGCTCTGCAAAACGTGCTAAATCTATCATAGTACCTGATGTAGGTGTACAGTCAATTTTAAAGTCACCTGTATGAACAATAGTGCCAGCTGGTGAATGTATAGCAATGGCAGACGCATCAGGAATAGAGTGGTTAACGTGTATAAACTCAGCCTCCATACAGCCTAACTGAACCCTGTCACCTGCGTGTACAACGTTTAGCTTTGCTCTATACAAAAGGTTATGCTCTTTTAGCTTGTTACCAACAAGGCCCAGTGTTAACGGTGTGCCATATATAGGAAAGTTATTACTTTTTAGTAAATATGGCAATGAACCAATGTGATCCTCATGTCCATGGGTTAATACTATACCACGAATTTTCTCCTTATTTTCCTCAATATAGGTAAAATCAGGTAAAACCAAGTCTACACCTAGCATATCACCATCAGGGAACGCCATTCCGCAGTCTAAAATAAACATATCATCGTTACATTCAAATAAGGTAATATTTTTACCTATCTCGTTTAGTCCACCCAGGAATGAAATTTTTATTGATGGCTTTTCTATTGCTTTTTTATTAGACGGTTTTCTTTTATTATATCTTCTGGTTTGCTTAGCAGGCTTTTGTGCTGCCTTACCTGCAACCTCAGCTGGCTTCTTTGGGGCATTGTCGTCAGCTAATTTATTATCACTAGGCTTTTGATTTTGCTTTATTGTCTGTTTTGGTGGCTGCGCAGGTTTTTTAAACCTAGGTGCTCGTGGTTTAACGTCCTTTTTAGGCTTTGCCTGTGTATTATTGGAAGGCACAGCATTAGGCTGTGTATTGTTGACTGGTGTCTTATTTACTGGTACTTCCACCCTGCCGTACAAGCCATTGACTGAACCCTCTGTTGTTATGCTTTTGTTGTTTTTTGAATTTGTCTTATTATTATTTGATATCACAAATAAACCTCCATTTTCTTTTTTATGTAATATAATGTAGATATGTCAAGTGTCAAAGATATAGCATTTTTGTGCCGCAAACGGTGCCCCATACACAATAGAAATATCCTTGATAACGTAAATTTTATTTTCTTTTTCAAAATGAATACCATAAAATCCGAACACATACATTTACTACATTTTAACCTGTTTAGGTATTGCTGTCAAGTACAAGCACATACGTTACACGGAAATCAATTTTGCCTAACGAGTCTTAAAATATTATTTTCGTTTAATAAACAGTC
>CZCA01000137.1_pt1 | contig 26669 bp, 22 predicted proteins | sample 591981 | NCBI WGS metagenome assembly CZCA01 (sample SAMEA3556810, study PRJEB10932) | anaerobic digester metagenome | reverse complement strand
GTGATGCTCTGCTTTCGGCCATGGCCGGGGGTTTGCGGCAGGGAGGCCGAGTACGCTGAGTGCATTGACCGGGCAGTCCTGGAATTGGGGATAACGCCTGTTTTCCTTGCGTTCCACCCTGACCAGGATCTAGAGATATCGCACTGCATTGCAGAACGGTGCAATGCCGGGAAGAACAAGCCGGCTGTTATCGCCTGCAACATGCCGCCGCAGGAGGCGCTCGAGCTGATCTCCCGCGCTGACATGGTCGTAGGCATGAGGCTTCACTCCCTCATATTCGCTGCAACTACAGGGGTACCTGCGGTTGCGATAGACTACGACCCCAAGGTTCGGGCACACTGCCGGCTCATTGAGGAGCCACACATGGTGGAAGCCGGAGCGTCTGCCGATGAGCTGTATGCAGCGATCGCCAGCGCATGGGCGTCCCGGGGCGAGACCAGGGCAAGGCTGAGGGCGATGATGCCTGAGATCCGGGAGCGAGCTGAAGCAGGCGCACGCTTCGCACTCGCTCCTGTAGTGGACGAGCCCTGCAGAGCCAATGGGGAGGAAGGCAAGGTTGGAGAAAACGAAAGCGCCGGACGAGCGTCAGTTCTGGGATCTCCAGTCGACTGCATCAGCATGGATGATGCTGTGGCCTTCTTGATGGAGCGCGCCGCTTCGGGCGTGGGAGCCCATGTAGTGACCATCAATCCGGAGATGGCCCTTTCAGCCGTGCACGATTCAGAACTTGCTGATGCAATCAGCCGAGCAGACCTGGTCGTGCCGGATGGCATAGGAGTAGTGCGCGGGCTCAGGATCCTTGGATATAGTCCCCCGGGAAGGGTGCCCGGAATAGAGCTGGCGACAGGCTTGATGCGCTCTGCAGCCAGTTCCGGGATGGCATTGTTCCTGGTGGGGGCTGAGCCAGGCGTCGCCGATGCAGCTGCAGAGAGGATGGCCTCCGACATCCCAGGCCTCGAAGTCGCAGGGACGTTTCACGGCTATTTCCAGGAAGCAGAGGAAGAAGCTGTTCTCAGCCGCATCCAGGATGCTGATCCCAGTTTCGTCTTGGTAGGTATGGGCGCAGGCAAACAGGAAAAATGGATAGTGAAGGCTCGTAAGTCAGCCCCGTCTGCCGTATGGATTGGGGTCGGGGGCTCGTTCGATGTGATGTCCGGGAACGTAAAGAGGGCGCCTGTCGCCTTTCAAAAGCTGGGCCTGGAATGGTTTTACAGGCTTGTTACAGAGCCTCGCAGGGCAAAGCGGATGACAGCATTGCCTGCATTTGTCTTTGCAGTTTTGGGCGAGGCGTTTCGCAAAAGGAGAAGGAGTTGATGGCATTGGCAAGAGTTGTTCTATCAGATCCTGAGGAGCTCGCCGCCAAGGCGTGCGAGATCCGCAAGCACATCGTCCGCATGATTGGCGAAGCATCATCGGGGCATCCGGGAGGATCATTGTCGGCAGCCGATATCGTGACTGTGCTCTATTTCAACAAGATGAGGATTCGTCCAGACGATCCGAAGTGGGCCGATCGCGACAGGTTCGTGCTTTCAAAAGGGCACGCTGCTCCGGTGCTCTACGCTGCGTTGGCTGAAGCGGGCTATTTTCCAGTAGATGACCTGGTAACCCTCAGGAAGATAGACAGCCACCTTCAGGGCCACCCAGACATGAACCAGACTCCGGGCGTGGAGATGTCAACTGGATCGCTTGGGCAAGGGCTGTCTGCAGCGTGCGGCATGGCGATTGCCGCCAAGATGGATGGTGCTGACTGGCGCGTGTATGCTGTGTTGGGCGACGGCGAGATCGAAGAGGGCCAGGTGTGGGAGGCCGCCATGACAGCCGTCCACAGGAAGCTGGACAATCTTACGATATTCGTAGACTGGAATGGGCTTCAGATTGACGGGCCGGTTAGCGAAGTGAAATCCATGGACCGCATAGGCGAGCGCTTCGCCGCATTTGGCTGGCACGTTATAGACATAGACGGCCACGACATCCCGGCGATAATGGGAGCCATAGAAGAAGCTCATGAGACCTGTGGAAGGCCGACAGCCATAGTCGCCCGGACCGTCAAGGGCAAAGGAGTCTCTTTCATGGAAAACCAGGTAGGATGGCATGGCACTGCACCCAAGCCTGATCAGGTCGAGGCAGCACTTGAGGAGCTTGAAGCATCATGCAAAGGCGGTGTAGCGTAATGTCGAAGATGATAGCTACGAGAGCAGCTTATGGAGAGACCCTTGCCGAGTTGGGAGGGCGTGACGCTAATATCGTAGTCCTGGATGCAGACCTTTCGGGATCGACAAGAACTGGCTGGTTTGCAGAGAAATACCCCAAGCGTTTCGTGCAGATGGGAATTGCTGAGGCCGACATGATGGGCACTGCTGCTGGCCTTGCCGCCTCCGGGAAGACAGCGTTTGCCAGCACATTTGCCGTGTTTGCGACTGGACGTGCCTTTGACCAGGTGCGCCAGAGCATCGCCGTGCCCGGGCTTAATGTGAAGATATGTGCGACCCATGCTGGCCTTACCGTAGGAGAAGACGGAGGATCGCACCAGTCTGTTGAAGACATCGCTCTCATGCGGGTTCTTCCGAACATGACTGTTGTCGTGCCCTCTGATGCGGCGCAGACCAGATGGGCGGTTCGTGTTGCTGCGGAGAAAAACGGGCCGTTCTACGTCAGGCTGGGTCGAGCTGCCGTGCCTCAGATCTATGATGAGGAGGCCGATTTCCAGCTTGGCAAGGCAAAGGTCCTTCGCGAGGGACAGGATGTCACCATTATCGCATGTGGAGTCATGGTATCGCGGGCGCTGGAGGCCGCCGATGCGCTTGGAGCGAGAGGAATTCGTGCGCGCGTGCTGGACATGCATACCATAAAGCCTTTGGACGATGAGGCAGTGCGCAGAGCAGCTGAAGAGACCGGTGGAATAGTTACGGTGGAAGAGCATTCCATAGTAGGCGGGCTTGGCGGCGCGGTTTGCGAGAGCGTGTGCTCTCTAGCTCCGGTGCCTGTGATCCGTGTAGGTGTGGCCGACGTGTTCGGAAGGTCTGGCAAGCCTGATGAGCTTCTGGAAGCGTATGGGCTGACTGCTGGGAACATAGCATGTGCCGCAGAGCGTATCATAAAGATGAAGAAGACACACTAATACGTCGCAGAAGCAGATCCTGGCCCCATACCGCACGTTTTCCATAGCTCTTTGGCAGGAATTCGCGGCCTTTGGGAAGAACGTGTTTCTAATGCACAGTCTGATGCGGCAACCAGCCTGAGATGGAGTGGTCTGCTTTGGTCAACATGTATGGTGTCTACAAGGCGTATCCAGGCAACGTGGAAGCGCTGCGTGGGGTCAACCTCAATATAGACAAGGGCGACTTCGTGTTCATAGTCGGTCCTAGCGGCTCAGGGAAGTCCACACTTCTATCAATGATATACCGCGGGACGGTGCCTACCCGAGGCCATGTTCTGGTGTCGGGCCGAAACATCGCGCGACTCAGATGGCGCGAAGTCCCCATGCTCAGGCGGCGGATTGGGGTCATATTCCAAGACTACAAGCTGCTGCTGGATAGGTCGGTCTACGAGAACGTCTCGTTTGCCCTTGAGGTCATAGAGGCGTCCCCGAAAGAGATAGAGAAGAAAGTTCCCCAGGCCCTTTCCATGGTGGGCCTGGCCCATAAAGCATCAGCCATGCCTGGGGAGCTGGCAGGCGGTGAGCAGCAGCGCGTTGCAATAGCGCGAGCGATTGTGAATGACCCTCTGATACTCGTTGCCGATGAGCCCACAGGGAACCTTGATCCTGATACTGCATTGGACATCATGGACCTTTTGTGCGACATCAACTTGAGAGGCACTACTGTAGTAATGGCTACACACAACCAGGTCATCGTGGACATGATGAGAAAGCGAGTCGTCCAGCTTGAGAAAGGCATGGTCGTGCGCGACGAGAGGTGGGGAGCTTACTGCTATGAAGCTTAGGACTGTAAGGCTCCTCAGCGGCCAGGCTGTTCGAAGCCTGAAGAAAACGCCGTCTGTAACGTCGATTATCGTAGTTATGGCTTGCATGATAGTGCTCAGCTCCTTCATGCTCGTTGCGGTAAACCTTACTCATATCGGGAGCCAATTTCAAGCTGACGTCCAGATCAGGGCCTTCCTGGTTCCGGACTTGTCGCCGGATGTTGCAGATCGGGCGCGTGCTGCCATACAGGGCATTCCGGGTGTGGCATCGGTGGCGTTTGTTGGGAAGGACGAAGCCTTGCAAAGGCTGGGGAAGCAGCTCGGCCAGGACAGCTTCTTCCTCGGCGATCTTCCCCGCAACCCGTTGCCTGAATCCTTCGACATATCGTTGATACGTGCCGATGTGGCAGACGAGGTTGCGGCCGCCACATCGGAAGTGGACGGGATCCATGATGTGAGGTATGCCCCGAAACTGGTAGACAGGCTTGTAGGTGTTCTCCGAATACTGTGGGGCATCACAGGAGCCATAGCTGTACTCGTGTTAGTCGGCGCCAGCCTGATAGTGTCGAACACGATAAAGCTTACAGTATTTGCAAGGCGTAAGGAGATAGAGATCATGAAGCTCGTGGGGGCCACCGACAGCTTCATACTCTTCCCCTTCGTGCTTGAGGGAATAATCATAGGCTTTCTGGGGGCTGGCGCTGCAGCGGCAATCGTATACGCCGGATACCAGGGAGTTGTCAAATGGATTTCCTCAGTTGCGCCATTCATGCCGGTTGTTACGGACACCAGCCGCCTTGGCGCTGCGGTCGTAGTGATGTTGTGTTTCGGGGCCGTTGTCGGCCTTATAGGAAGCAATATTTCGACTAAGCGGTACCTGAAAGTTTAGATACGGGGGTTCGTCCCATGGAGTCAAAGGCAAAAAAGGCTAGCGTCGTAGTGATGGCAAGGACTGGTCTTCTCTTGACCCTGGTCTTAATGATTGCTTTTGGATTCTTCGCAGACATCACACTCGCGGATTCGGGATTGTCTGATCTTTCGACAAAAAGGACAGAGCTAACTACCTTGCAGTCGAAAATCGAGCAGATAAAGCAGACCTTGTCACAAAAGAGCAGGCAAGAGAAGGATGCGCTTCGAGCCCTTCAACGGACAGAAGAAGAACTCCTTGCGATAGAATCCAGGATTGAGCAGACAGAGAAGAGACTCAAGGACGCTGAACGGAAGCTGGTTCAGACCAGGGCAGAGCTAGCCGAGGCCGAGCGACAACTGGAGACAGCAACTGAGCAGTATGAAGTGTCACTCCATAGCCTCGAAGACAGACTGGTATTCATATACAAGCTTGGCCCGGGATCAATGCTCGAGCTGCTCCTTGGCTCATCGAGCTTTGCAGATTTTGTGACAAGATATGACTATCTTGGGGTGATAGCAAGGCAGGACGCGGATGTATACGCCGAGATCAGGGCAGAGAAGGAGGCCCTGGAGGAGCAGAGGGAAGAGATATGTGCACGAAAGGCCGAACTCGAAGAGACAAGCATAGAGATAGCGCTCCTCTCATCCAGCCTTGCAGAGCAGAAGCGTTCAATCCAGCCTGTGTTGGCCCAACGGTCGCAATATGCCAGCAGAGTGGCGGCAGAACGGGAAAGATGGGAGCGGGAACTGGCTGAAGAGGAAAGAGCATCGAGGGAGCTTGAGCAGACCATCAGGGAGATGCAGACCAGGCTTGGCGAGTCTGGCGAGATAATGAAATGGACGGGCAAGTTTATCTGGCCTGTTCAGTTCAGGAGAATATCAGATGTGTTTGGCTGGCGAGTTCACCCCATATACAAGACCAGGCGGTTCCACTCAGGCATGGATCTGGCCGCAAGCACCGGCACTCCTGTGAAAGCTGCGGCTGACGGCAGGGTCCTCCTGGCAGGATGGGTGAGTGGTTATGGCAACACCGTCATCGTTGACCACGGAGGGGGCCTTTCCACGCTTTACGGCCACAACAGCTCCATTACGACAAAGGCTGGCAAGCTGGTTCTTCAGGGTGATATCATAGCCAAAGTGGGATCGACAGGCGTTTCGACCGGACCTCATCTGCATTTCGAAGTCAGGCAGGACGGGACTCCGCAAGATCCTATGCGCTGGCTTCCCTGATGATCAATGTCTTCCTGGAAGTTCGATTCTGATAGCCTTTGGCATACGATGTATGGACTCGTGAAAGTGGGTGTCGTATCATGTCGCCACATAGAAAGACGCAGAGGGCTGCGTGGCTAGTACTTGCAGTAGCCGCGGTAATCCTTGCATGCACAGTATTCGCGCCGTCGGCGTTTGGGGTGCCTGTGCCCCAGGACGAAGAGGCTGCACCAAAGTTTAAGGATGTCCACACCGCAATAGAAGCGATGTATCTTGTCAAAGCGCAATTTTACAGGCCGGTTTCAGTTGGCGAGCTGATGAAGGCCTATTTTGCTAAAGGGACTGTTCCTGGGATGTTGGAAGTTTTGGGCGACCCCTACACAAGGTACATGACGCCCAAGGATTTTCAGTCTTTGAAGGAGGATTCCGCAGGCATATTCGGCGGAATCGGAATCCTCGTAGGCATTCGGGACGAGAAGATCACAATAATCACTCCCATAAAGGATACACCGGGAATGCGCGCCGGCCTGATGCCCGGGGATCACATAATGGAGATTGACGGAGTGTCGACGGAGGGCATGGTTCTCGACCGTGCTGTGTCTATGATGCGCGGGGAGCCTGGAACCATCGTTCGTCTGGTAATAGAACGCAAGTATCCGGCACGGACATTCGACGTGGAGATCGTCCGTGACATCATAGATGCGCCCGCGACACGCGGCTACATCTTTGATCCCGACGCGGGTGTGGGCTACATCGAGCTTCGCACCTTCTCCCAAAAGGCAGGACAGGACATTGAAGAGGAAGTCGAAAGACTGCTGGATGAGGGGATGCGAGGGCTCATTCTTGATCTTCGTTACAACGGCGGAGGCCTTGTAACCCAGGCTGTTGAAGTCGCAAGCAAATTCATCCCTCCCGGGCCGGTCATGCACGTCAGGGGACGTGATGGCCAGAAGCAGAGTCTGTACACGGTAGGCAGTCGCCTTCCCCAGATTCCACTAGTTGTTCTGGTCAACGAGTACACTGCATCTGCTTCTGAGATTGTGTCTGGGGCACTGCAGGATACGGGATCAGCGACGATAGTGGGAGTCCCCACATTCGGCAAGGGACTTGTTCAGACCTTGTTCCCCCTCTCTGACGGCTCGGGGCTCGCAGTGACTACGCAGATCTACCTGACGGCCGGCGGAAGGGAGATTACCCCGGAAACCCCTATCCAACCGGATGTGGAAGTGAAGGCGTTGACTCCTGAGGAGCTTGAGAAGATCATAAACGAGCATGCTGAAGAGGCAGAGCGTGAAGGCCCTGTGACCGCCGAGGACTTGATGCGCATAGACCCTGACTTGGATCCGCAGCTTCGCCGTGCTCTGGATATCCTGAATTACCAGATTAAAGAGGCTGAGAACGCCAGGAGCGCCGCATAGAGCGGAGTGTTGTAGTTGCAGGGATTTCCATTTGGTGATGTTCTAAGAATCATACTGGAGAGCCAGATAGCCATGTTTCGCTATCCCTCCAGTATGATATGGTTTTGGGTTGTTATGAGCATAGTCTACTTCCAGTATCGGCGCATGTCGGCTCTGGAGGTTAGGCTTTTTGGCCAGTCCAGGCGAAGTGCAATAGTGCGGACTGTGTTCTCGTTGGGAGAGGGCATACTCGGGGGAACCCTCGGCAGCTTCCTCATAATTCTGCTCGGCGCGTCAGCAGAGAGGCTTGGCCTTGGCATTGTTTGGCTGGCAGCTCTGGCGCTTGCGACAATAGATATAAGGTTCATCTGCTTCTCATATGCCGGAGGCATCGTATCTCTTCTCAACCTCGCCTTGGGGTGGCCCGATGTTGACGTCATATCAATCATGGCCTTTGTTGGAGTGCTCCACCTGGTGGAATCTGCGCTCATACTCCTCAGTGGGCATCATGACGCTACCCCGACCCTGGTCACAGGCCCGGATAACAGGCCTGCGGGCGGGTTCTACATGGGCAAGTACTGGCCTGTCCCTATTACAGTTTTGTGGATTATTTACACCCTTTCTTCGGTCGGAGCTGCGGAGGGCGGGATCGCCATGCCCGACTGGTGGCCGTTGCTCAAGGGCGCTGCGCCTCCTGCAGCGGACATGCGTGCCGATTACTGGGTGCTGCCTATTACAGTCGCAATGGGGTATGGCGATGCGACTTACACTCGGTTGCCGAGACAGAAGACGCGATTCACTGCCGGGCTTTCAGCCCTTTTCAGCATCGTACTCTTGGGCTTGACCTTACTGGCGGGAAGGTATAGCTGGCTCAAATGGGCCGCAGCGCTCTTTTCACCCATCGGCCACGAGCTCGTGATTCACATGGCACAAAAAGCAGAGCTGGATGGCGTCCCCTTGATGTCAGCGCCGGAACGTGGAGTGAGAGTTCTTGACGTTGGCCCGGGCTCTCCGTGCGACAAAGCCGGCATCAAGCCCGGAGATATCATTGAGGCAGTAAATTGCCAGCCGGTTTCCTCAATTCAGGACTTTGCAGAAGCGCTCCGCCTTGTCCCTTACGCCACCATCGTGGATGTGCGATCTGGCCTGCCCGGCGACGAAGGCGGACGCAGAACTGTCCAGATCAGGGGCGTATCAAACAACCTTGGCTTAATCCTTGTTCCTACTGAGGGTGACTATCCGAGGATAGATTCTGGCCGTGCCGGGCTTATTTCAATCATCATGGATCGTATCAGGCGACGCAGGAATCGACGGAGGCGTTGAGGATGAAAAGACGCGCATACAGCCTGTGGCTTGCGGCCCTTGCATGCCTGGCGCTGTTGGTTTCAGGATGCGGCAAGGAAGTGAAGATAGTTCGCGAAGGCGATCGGATAATTCACGACTATTCATCTAAATCAGAAAAGGTTTCATCCCAGCTGACGAAGGCGCTTTTGGAGTACGGAGTGCTGGACAAAGCTGCAGTTGCTGATGGCAGAGACGAGAAGGTGTTGCGACCTTCCCTTCAGGAAGATGTATACCTGCGCTGGACAATCACCTCATATGAAACAGAGACCCGGCTTGCAGACTATGATTCACTGTCGCAGGCTGTGAGTCGTGCAGCGCGAAAAGCTAATGCCAGAGTCATTGAGGAAACTCCTGAAGCGGAGTCTGCTGCGGGACCATGTGCCATCTTCAAGTTGGGCTTCAGCGACAGAAGCCTGCAGGGCCTTGCCATGTGTTTGGAGACGATGCAGGTTGTCGTTTTGCGCAACTTGGGTTTGGCAGCGCTTCGAGCCTCGACTGGCGCCGGCCAGTATTCTGATACTTCGCAGCCCCGAAAGTCCACAGAAGCTCCGGCCAATGACGAGCCTTCACCCGATGCCGGGGAGCAGCTGGATTTGGAGGAAACGGCAGCCCCGGCCGCTTCTCAGCGCCTTCAAGATGCTGCGCCAGCCTATAGATCCAAGGAACCGCCGTTGTCGTCTGCAGATCGACAGGTAGAGGGTGCCCTCAGACCTCGACTTGCGCTAATCATCGATGACCTCGGATCAGGAGCCTCAGCCACAGACGAGCTCATGAAGATGGACGCGCCCCTTACAGTAGCCGTGATTCCACAGGGAAGGTATGCTGCCCAGGAGGCGAAGAAAGCCGCTGAGCAAGGTTTTGCCGTCCTCCTGCACCAGCCCATGGAGCCATTGGATCCGTCTAAACGTCCAGGCAAAGGCGGAATAGTAGTTGACATGAGCGAAGAGGAGATCAGGGAGACGATATGCTCCAACCTGAAGCTAGTGCCGGGTGCCATTGGCGTCAACAACCACATGGGGTCACGTGTTACTGAGGATGCAGAACTTATGCGCATTATCCTGGATGAGGTATTCTCTCAGGGCCTGTTCTTCTTTGACAGTAGAACGAGCTCAAAGTCGGTAGTGGCGCAGGTCGCCCGGGAAATGGGGCTCTGCGTCATGGAGAATGCCCGGTTCCTGGACCACATAGCCAGTGAGGAGTACGTCATAGATTCCATAAGGATAGTGGCGAGACATGCAATTGAGCGAGGCTCCGCTGCGGCAATAGGGCATGTGCGTCCTGCCACAGTGCGTGCGTTACAGAAGATGCTTCCGGAATTGGATTCAGCCGGGGTGGAACTCGTAACCCTCGATGCCCTGGCGTCGGTTGCTAAGCCGGCGATACACAGGAAGCCTGAGCCAGTTGAAGAGGCCATACCCGAGCCGTTGGAGGAGATTGCCCCGGAAAGTATCGAAGACGAGGTTGAGGATGAGCTTGTGGGCGAGGCCGACGATGGGGGTGAGGGCGAGGGCGAGGGCGAGGATGAGCTCGGGAATGAGGTTGAAGATGACATGCTCCAGGACGCCCTGCCGGAGGCGGCGTGCTCGGAGGAATGATGCTCCATAGCGTGTGTACCATAATGTGGTTGGCGAACCTTATGGGGTAGTGGCGGCATATGGATGGCCATCTTGCGGGAGGAGATTATCCATGCCTTTGCCATTGTGTATGCTCCCATCATGCCTTCCTGAGCTTTCTGCCATAGGCCGGTAGATGAAAAGCTCGCGGCGATCGTGCTGCCCTGCGGCACCATGCGTGGCGAGCTTCAGTCTGTGCCGCCGCCTTCGGGGCCGGATTCTGAAACAGCGCGTACCTGGATACCATGCAGGGGCCATTTGACGCGTACAAATGGCCCACATTGGGTCATTCCGCACTGCATGCATGACAAGGTTGTGTAGGCGATGCCGGGACAGCGTTCGTCATACTCCAACCTTTCCGACTGCTGCCATCTTTTAAGAACCGACCCGACGCCTGCCGGGGTTTGTTATAGCGACAAGATCATGTCGTACTCGTCAACAACTATTGGGCGCCAATATGCTATTCTTCGAGACACTTTCCGACCTCGTCCACTCTGACAGAGAACAACTGCATATGTGCGGTACTCCGGCTTCACCAACCATAAGTTGGGACAGCGAGTATGGGTCTTGTATTCGCAATAGAATGTATGTTCGGGGCGTGGTATAATTGAACCGTCATCCGCCGAGAGGAGTGGTGCGTGGTGCCCCAATTCCAGTTGAAATCCGGCTTCTCCCCTGCTGGTGATCAGCCTAATGCCATTGAGAGGCTGGTTGCGGGCGTGGAGTCGGGCATGCGCGGGCAAGTCCTGCTGGGTGTAACCGGTAGCGGCAAAACGTTCACAATGGCCAACGTAATTCAGCAGTTGGCCCGTCCTACGCTCGTTATCGCACATAATAAGACTCTTGCTGCACAACTAGCCTCGGAGTTCAGGGAGTTTTTCCCCAAGAACGCGGTGCATTACTTTGTGAGCTACTACGACTACTACCAGCCTGAGGCCTACATACCTCAGTCTGACACATATATCGAAAAGGATGCTCAGATCAATGAAGAGATCGATCGCATGCGCCATGCGGCTACGGCTGCCCTTGTTGAGAGGCGCGATGTGATAATCGTGGCCAGTGTCTCCTGCATTTATGGCCTCGGCATGCCGGAGGAGTATTTGAATCAGGCAATTGTGATAACGAGGGGTGAGCGCCTGGATCGTGACCGCATGCTTCGCAAGCTAGTGGGCATTCAGTACAACCGGAATGACATAGGGATCACCCGAGGCACTTTCCGTGTCAGGGGAGATGTTGTGGAGGTCGTACCTGCAAGCGGCGAAGAGGCGATACGGATAGAGTTTTTCGGTGACGAGGTGGACCGCATTTCCGACATCGACCTCATTACCGGCGAGCTTCTGGGGCTCAGGGATTCAGCCTTCATCTACCCAGCGACTCACTACATCACCAGCCGGGAAAGGCTTGATGCCGCGATTGAGGCGATCGAGGTTGAGCTTGCGGCGAGGCTGGCAGAGCTGAACCGTGACGGCAAGCTCCTTGAGGCGCAGCGACTGAAGCAGCGGACCATGTTTGATCTGGAGATGCTTCAGGAAGTCGGGTACTGCAGTGGGATTGAGAACTACTCGCGCCATCTGGCCGGAAGGGAAGCGGGTAGTACCCCGGCGACGCTGCTCGACTACTTCCCCGATGACTACCTCGTGTTCATTGACGAATCTCACGTCACTGTGCCCCAGATACGGGCGATGTACAAAGGCGATCGATCGCGCAAAGAAAGCCTGGTTAGCTATGGATTTCGGTTGCCGTCTGCCTTCGACAACAGGCCTCTCATGTTCAATGAGTTCGAGGAGAGGATAAATCAAGTAGTATTCGTGTCGGCCACGCCTGCTGAGTATGAGAGATCTGTCAGCAGCCAGGTGGTGGAGCAGATCATTCGTCCTACCGGGCTTGTGGATCCTGCAGTTACAGTGAAGCCTGTCCGCGGCCAGGTTGACGACTTGATCGGCGAGATCAGGCGCACTGTTGATGACGGCTACAGAGTGCTTGTTACTACCCTCACCAAGCGGATGGCTGAGGACCTTACGGACTATCTCAGGGAGATAGGCATCAGGGTTAGGTATCTGCATTCGGAGATAGTCACTTTAGAGCGAGTGGAGATCCTGCGCGGGCTGAGGCTGGGCGATTTCGATGTGCTTGTTGGAATCAACTTGCTCAGAGAAGGGTTGGACCTTCCTGAGGTGGGGCTTGTGGCCATTCTCGACGCTGACAAGGAAGGGTTTCTCAGGTCCAGCACATCGCTGATACAGACTATTGGGCGTGCTGCTCGCAATGTGGATGGACGTGTGGTAATGTATGCTGACGAGATAACCGGTTCTATGCGTGAAGCCCTAGACGAAACTGAGAGGCGCCGGGAGGCCCAGATCAGGTTCAATATAGATCATGGCATAACTCCGGAGTCTATCAGGAAAGAAGTGCGAGATCTGTCAGAGATCCAGCGTGTTGCAGACAGATCTGCCGGGGGTCGAGCAGTTGGAAAGGAGCCCGGGGAAGTGCAGGGCGCCGATATCGAGTCTATGGACGAGCGCGAGCTGGCTCGATACATCAAGGTGCTTGAAGAAGAGATGAAGAAGGCAGCAAGTCTACTGGAATTCGAGCATGCTGCTGAGATAAGGGACAACATAAGGGATCTCAGACGGAGGTTCATCGAGCTGTGAGTGTAGAGAAGATCATCATCAAGGGTGCCAGGGAGCACAATCTGAAGAACATCGATCTGGAGGTGCCACGTGACCGCCTCGTTGTAGTAACGGGGCTGTCAGGTTCGGGCAAATCATCCGTAGCTTTTGACACCATATACGCAGAGGGGCAGAGGCGTTATGTGGAGTCTTTGTCCGCTTATGCCAGGCAGTTTCTTGGCCAGATGAACAAGCCGGACCTCGACTACATCGAGGGGCTGTCGCCTGCGATTTCCATTGACCAGAAAGCGGCGGGCCGAAATCCCCGCTCAACTGTGGCTACTGTCACGGAGATCTATGACTACATGAGGCTGCTTTATGCGAGAATTGGAATTCCCCATTGCCCCAAATGCGGCAGGGAGATAGCGCAACAGACAGTCCAGCAGATCGTCGATAGGATTATGGCCATGCCGGAAGGTCTGCGCATTCAGGTGCTTGGCCCGGTCGTAAGGGGAAAAAAGGGCGAGCACCGAAAGGTCCTTGATGACTTGAAGCGTGACGGATACGTTCGGGTGCGTGTGGATGGCGAGGTCAGGGACCTTGCAGAGGAGATCTCGCTTGAACGTTACAAGATACACAGAATGGAGGCTGTTGTCGACAGACTCGTGGTCAGGCCGGGTATCGAGACAAGGCTGGCAGACTCCCTGGAGACCGCGCTTGGGCTCGGGGAGGGAGTAGTGATCATCGATGTTCTAGACGGGGAAGAACTGGTCCTCTCCGAGAAACTGGCATGTCCTGATTGCGGAATAAGCTTTGGCGAGCTGGAACCGAGGCTTTTCTCGTTCAACAGCCCGTATGGAGCGTGCCCAGTCTGTTCCGGGCTTGGGGTGAAGATCGATTTTGACCCAGATCTAATCTTCGATATGGATCGTCCGATCCAGGACGGCGCCATTCTCCCATACAACAGGAATGGCGTGATAGCCGATTTTTACATGGGCAGGGTCAACCAGGTGGCCAGTGAAAAGGGAATCGACGTTTCTGTTCCCATGTCTGAGCTTCCCGAGTGGGCGATGGAGATGATCATGTACGGGTGCGGCAAGGAGAAGTTCAGGTTCCGGTACGTCAATTCGCGCGGGCGCACCAAGCATTGGGAATCACGGTTTGAGGGAGTCATCCCCAATCTTCAGAGGCGCTACCGGGAGACGACCTCCAATTACATCAGGGAAGATCTTGAGCGGTTCATGAATTCCAACCCGTGTGTGGAGTGCGGCGGCACGAGGCTCAAGCCTGAAGCGCTCGCAGTGACGGTGGGTGGCAAGTCCATCGCTGAAGTTGCTTCGATGTCAACGACACAGGCACTTCAGTTCTTCGATGGAATGGGGTCGCAGCTGACTGAGAAGGAGAGCATAATAGCCAGGCAGATCCTCAAGGAAATCAGAGGCAGATTAGGATTTCTCGCCAATGTGGGCCTCGACTATCTCACTCTCGACCGTGAAGCGGGAACGCTTTCGGGCGGCGAGTCTCAAAGGATCAGGCTGGCCACTCAGATCGGCTCGAGCCCGGCTCGAGCCTCGTTGGGGTTCTCTACATTCTGGACGAGCCGTCGATCGGGCTTCACCAGCGCGACAATGCCCGTCTCATCGAAACCCTCAAGGATTTGCGCGATCTTGGCAACACAGTCATAGTGGTGGAGCATGACGAGGAGATGATGCGGTCTGCCGACTACATCATCGACATGGGGCCTGGGGCGGGTGTGCACGGCGGTGAAGTAGTGGCCTCAGGCACGGTCGAAGAGATAGAGGCCAACCCTGCGTCGGTGACCGGCCAGTATCTGTCTGGGGCACGGCGCATCGAAATCCCGGCAGTCAGACGCGAACCCAATGGAAATGCGCTCATCGTGAAGGGAGCAAGGGAACACAATCTCAAGAACATCGACGTTACCATCCCCATGGGAGTCTTCGTATGCGTGACCGGGGTTTCCGGCTCCGGTAAGAGCACCCTGGTAAACGAGATACTCTATGCTCGTCTCGCACATGATTTGCACAGGGCCATGACCAGGCCGGGGGCGCACGATGACATTCTGGGCATAGAGCATCTTGACAAGGTCATAGGAATTGATCAGTCCCCCATAGGCCGCACGCCGCGATCGAACCCCGCCACCTACACCGGTGTTTTCACGCACATCAGGGAGGTCTTCTCGAAGACGCCTGAGGCAAGGGCAAGGGGCTACAAGCCGGGCCGGTTCAGCTTCAATGTCAAAGGCGGCAGATGTGAGGCCTGTCGCGGAGACGGGATCATAAAGATAGAGATGCATTTCTTGCCCGATGTCTACGTTCCATGCGAGGTTTGCCACGGAGCCAGATACAACCGAGAGACTCTGGAAGTCAAATACAAGTCCAGGAGCATATCTGACGTGCTCAACATGACGGTTGAAGAGGCGCTGGAGTTCTTTACGAACATTCCGGCCATAAAGAGAAGGCTTCAGACCCTGTACGATGTGGGCCTGGGCTACATCAGGCTCGGCCAGCCTGCCACTACTCTTTCCGGCGGCGAGGCCCAGAGGGTGAAACTCGCTACCGAGCTGTCGAGGCGGACCAATGGACGGACTCTCTACGTGCTCGACGAGCCCACGACGGGCCTGCACTTCGCCGATGTGCAGAAACTCCTGGATGTGCTGCAACGTCTTGTGGATGGCGGAGATACTGTTGTAGTTATCGAGCACAATATCGATGTCATGAAAACTGCAGACTACATCATCGACCTGGGACCCGAAGGTGGCGAGAATGGCGGATGGGTTATTGCCACGGGCACGCCTGAGGAGGTCGCGGCGACCGCCGGGTCATACACGGGAGAGTATCTCGTGAAAATAGCGGGAATAGTCCCTGCCCAACTCGAGTTGGAGGCGATGACAGGTGGCCCTCGATAGCACCCTGGCTGCTCTTCCCACAAGCCCGGGCGTGTATCTGATGAAAGATGCCAGCGGCGAAGTGATATATGTTGGCAAGGCCGTCAACCTCAGAAACAGGGTGAGGTCATATTTTCAGCCTTCTTCCGACCATTCGCCGAAGGTTGCTGTGATGGTCGAACACATAGCAGATATTGACTATATAGTCACAGGTTCTGAGCTGGAAGCCTTGATACTCGAGTGCAACCTCATCAAGAAGCACCGGCCGAAATACAACGTGAGGCTTCGTGACGACAAGACGTATCCTTTCATCAAGGTTACTACGGGAGAGGCATATCCAGGTGTATACCTGACTCGAAGGGTCCTGCGTGACAGGTCTCGCTATTTCGGTCCGTATACCGATGTTTCTGCGGCGCGGGAAACCCTTCGTCTTCTCAAAAGGGTTTTCCCGCTGCGGCAGTGTTCCAAGAAGATAGACCCGGATTCGCCTGCTCCGCGGCCTTGCCTCAATTACCAGATCAAGCGGTGCCTTGGCCCGTGTGCGAATCTAGTGGGTGTGGATGAATACGGCGAAGTCGTGGGAGAGGTATTGATGTTCCTCGAGGGGCGGCAGGACGACCTTGCCCGCAGTCTCAGAAGGCGCATGGATGTGGCGGCCGATGCCCTCGACTATGAGCGGGCGGCGGTCCTCCGCGATCAGCTTCACGCCGTGGAAACAGTCGTCCAGCGGCAGCGGATAGTCTCTGAGGATCGAACTGACCGGGATGTGATAGCGATCGCCCGGGATCAGCGGGGGGCCTGCGTCCAGATAATGTTCGTCCGCGGAGGCAAACTTGTAGGCAACGACCACTTCATGCTGGGAGGGGCGTACGGAGCAGGTGACGCTGAAACCTTGTCATCCTTCATTAGAGAGTACTACTCCCAAACCGGCTCCGTTCCCCGGGAAGTGCTTTTGGAATCTGAGATAGAGGATGCGAAGACAGTGGACCAGTGGCTGTCGCGCCTTCGGGGAAGGGCAGTGTCGGTCAGAACGCCCAGGCGAGGCGACAAGCGGAGACTTGTTGAGCTTGCTTCTGCAAATGCCGCGGAGTTTCTTGAAAGGACGCGCGCTGCTGAGCAGCGAGAGGTCAGTGCGCGCATTAATGCCCTTGCCGAACTCTCAACCCACCTCGGACTTGCTGCACCACCGGATCGGATCGAGTGCTACGACATATCAACTCTCCAGGGGACTGAAGCGGTAGGCTCAATGGCCGTCTTCGAGGCGGGAGCGCCTGCTAAGTCCCAATATAGGCGTTTCAGAATCCGCCATGTTGAGGGGCAGGATGACTATGCCATGATAGCTGAAGTAATTCGGAGAAGGCTTGCGCGGGCCCTCAGGGATGATCCGGATCCCAGGTTCGGACGCCTTCCGGACTTGATAGTTGTAGATGGTGGGCGGGGCCAGCTCAATGCGGCTGCCGAGGTCATTGACAGCATGGGGAAAGGGGATATTCCCCTGGTGAGCCTTGCCGAGCGCGAGGAGGAAATCTACCTCAGGGATCAGGCTTCTCCCCTCACTTTGCCCTGGGATTCCGCTGCGCTCCATCTAGTGCAGCACCTCCGCGATGAGGCCCATAGATACGCTCTCGCTTACCATCGGAACCTGAGGGGGAAACGAAGCATCAGCTCGGAACTGACTGATCTCCCGGGGATAGGGAAGAAGCGGACAATTGCCTTGATGAGGAGGTTCGGTTCGCTTGATGCGCTTTACAACGCAACGGTGGACGAAATCGCCGCAACGCCCGGGATGAATATGCCAGTGGCCAGGACTGTGTTTGAGCACTTGCATCCCGAAGGCGGCGTCCACGAGGGGCCTGGCTGCAAAGGAGATCGATGACCAAATGGAGATTTTGCCGTCTGTATCACCGGATCATTCTGCTATCGCGATGTCGGCCCGGGTTGGCACGAGGATTGGTCCGGTCCTTATCGAAGCCGGGCCACGCGGGTTGCGCAAGGTCGTCTTTCCCGATGTAGGCGTCGACATCCTCAGAAACCTTCCCATTGGCGAACAGGCTTTCCTTGCCCCGATTTGCGCCACGACCACTCTTGGCCGCCTGGGCATCGATGCTCCGGCAGTGGACGCAGCATCAATCCGCCTGGCTGACCAATCCAATATCTGGCCTGACAAGGCTCGTCAAGAAGAGGACGCACCCCGCAGGATCGCATCGCCCGACGAGATTGTGTCGGCGGTATCCCGCGATATCAAGCTCTTCTTCGAAGGCGAGCTGGAGCCGGAGAGGCTCAGGTTTGATTTTCCCCTGGAGCTTCCCCGGGGAAGCGACTTTTCCCGGAATGTGGTGCTGGGCATGACAAGAATACCTCCTGGAAGAGTCGCCACATATGGAGAACTTGCTGCTTGCGCCGGGCATGCTAAGGCTGCCAGGGCTGCAGGTGCCGTCGTTGGAGCCAATCCGTTGCCCTTGGTTATTCCCTGCCATCGTGTGGTAGGCGCCGGGGGCAGGCTGACAGGCTACGGGGGAGGGCTTCCTCTCAAAGTAGCTTTACTCGCCATGGAGCAGGTGATACTGGGCGTGGGCGGAGGAAACCCTCTCTACCAGGCATAGGCTCAGTGCATGACGACGGTTGGGCAGCGCCTGCGCGCTCACTGGCCATAAAAGATTATTGATAACCATATTGACATTCTTAATAAGCGGCTTTATAATATTAAGCAGAACGGCAAGAGGGGGTGCTGGCATGGCAAGAAGAGAGGCGTTGGGAAGATGTCCCGTTTGCGACGAAGTTCTGGATGTGACCAGGTTGACATGTAGGAACTGCGAAACTGTGATAGAGGGCCGTTTCAATACCTGCAAGTTCTGCCAGCTCACTGCGGAGCAGAAGAGTTTTGTAGAGGTGTTCATCAAGAACAGGGGCAATATCAAGGAAGTCGAGAAGGAGCTTGGAATCTCCTATCCGACAGTTCGAAATAGGCTTGATACTGTGATTGGCGCGTTGGGATATGCGGTTGATGATTCTGAGGATGATGCTGAGGAGGCTGCGGCCAGGCGCAAGGAGATCATTGAGTCCCTTGCAAAAGGCGAGATCAATGCAGATGATGCAGTGCGCCAACTGAAGGGAAAATAGGTGATCAGCCATAACGGGGAGGTTTGGTCGATGGGCGAGGAGATAAGGATCGTCCTCAATCTGCTGGCGGAGAAGAAAATCACGGTGGAGGAAGCGGAGCAGCTCCTGGCCGCGCTGGAAGGCGAAACGGAAACTGTGAGCGAAGCTCAGCGTACAGACGCCGATTCGGTCTCTACGGAGGGTTTCCCTGAAAGACTGTCCAAGGTCTTTACCGAAATGGTAGATGCCGGGCAGGAGCTTCCCGGCCGTCTGTCGAGGGCCATGGAGTCATTGTTCGGAGGTTTTGGGTGGGGTTATCGCGGCGTTTCTGTGGAGAGGTGCTTCAAAGAGGACGTGTGCAGCCTCGACATAAGAGCCATCGATTTTGCGACCAGAAATGGGAGCATAAAGGTAGCGGCCTGGGATAAGCCTGGGTACCACGTTGTAGCCAGGGCCCGAGTGGTGGGCGCGGATTCTGAGGAAGAAGCCGAGAGAAAGCTTGCCTCTGCAGTGCGCCTTATCACAAGCGACGGAAAAGCGAGCATACACTGTGACGACAAGTTGATCGTGGACTCGCTGTCGATAGAGGCTTATTTTCCGAAAGATCGGACATACGATATACTTGCAAAGGCCAGAAACGGGTCAATTACCCTCGAAAACGTCAATGGAGGCTCTCTCGATGCGCGCTCATCTAATGGGCGCATAGCGCTGGATTCCATAAGAGCTTCTAGGCTCACCGCTGCGACCAGTAATGGAGCTGTGACGGCTTCGGGGCACCTGGGCGATGCAAGCATAGAGAGCGTCAACGGACGTGTGGCAACTACGCTTGACTACGAATCCGAAGGGCATTTGACGGTAAGGACCAGCAATGGCAGTATACGGATTACGACTTTGAACCGGCCCGGCGTAGCATACGAGGTGAACGCGGAGACCATTAATGGCGCAATTAGAGTGTTGGATGAAGGTGCGGAGGTTTGCTCTGACCTAAGGTCTCCCGCTGGAATTGGCAGGAAGGTCACTGCTCTGGCCGGAGTTAGTGGGCTTGAGGATGGAGGCGCCAAAGTCAAGGTTGATGCCCGTGCTGCGAACGGGTTTATAAGCATCGAATCCCGCTAGAACATGACGGCGCAGATCCTGTGCGAAGCCCTGCGTTTACCTTAGATGAAAAGTGAGAGTCAAAGGAGGTGTGGTTTAGTGGACCAGGAGAGAAAGCAGGTGCTAGAGATGGTGCGCGACGGAAAGCTGTCAGTTGATGAAGCCCAGAAGATTCTGGATGCCATGAACGAGGGAGACGAGCGCATGCGGTCGGCTGCGAGCCCTAGGCGGAGCCCTAGATTCCTGAGGATTCGCGTCAAGGATGAAGATGGTTCAAAGGTCAACCTGAACATTCCTCTATCCCTTGCAAAAGTGATGATGAGATTCGTGCCCGGCGACGTTATGGGGGCGTTATCAGATCAGAATATGGACCTTGACACGATTCTGGAGGCAGTGCGCGAGGGGGCCGAGGGCAAGCTGATTCATGTAAAAGAGGAAGATGGGGATGAAGTTGAGATAAGCGTCGAGTGAACCTTGCATGCCGGAGTTTCAGGAGTGAGCTAAGCGAGGCTGGGCTCGGCGGTGAGCAGTGAAGGGATTCTGCGCCTATTTCTCGAATAGAGCAAGGCGTCGGGCTATGGAGGTATCGGCATAATGCAGAGGCGACTGTACAGGTCTGTTCGTGATCGAATGTTAGGCGGAGTCTGTGGTGGACTGGCTAACTATGTAAATGTTGATCCCACACTCATACGTCTTCTATGGGTAGCCTTCACGTTCTTTACTAGGGCGCCGGGGATCCTTCTATATATCATTGCCTGGATTATTGTGCCTGAAGAGCCGATGTAGCTGTTAGCGGCAGCTTTGCAGGTGCTTCCGGGTTAACGTCAACCTCCCCTTACCTGAAGGGGGGGTCTCCGTAGGATGACATTTGATGAAGCGAGGGCGTGATGCAAATGGCTTATTATCAAAACAGGCAAGGCGGCATTCCAAAATGGGTCATCAAGTGGCTGATAAATGCGCTCGCATTACTCATAGTCTCGTACGTTCCATATCGTGGACGCACACTTATTCAGATTGATGGGGCGGGTGCCGCTTTGATAGCCGCTGCTGTGCTCGGCATTGTGAACACCTTCATCAGGCCGATATTCATGATATTCAGCTTGCCCATGCAAGTCTTGACTCTGGGCCTTTTCACGCTGGTAATTAATGCGCTGATGCTATCCCTGGGGGCCTGGCTCATGGGAAGCGCATTCAATATTCCGGGGTTTTGGGCGGCAGTACTTGCTTCGCTGTTGCTCAGCATTGTGAGCTCTGCCCTGAACCGATTGATACGAGGGGACAGTCAGTAGTTGATAGATCTGGTTGCAATGGATCTCGATGGCACCCTGTTGAGGTCTGATAAGAGCATCTCCGAGACTAATATCCGGGCTATCAGGGATGCTCATTCACAGGGAGTTGCGTTTGCCGTGGCCACTGGACGAATGTTCAGAACGTCACAGCCCGTAGTGAGCGGCCTTCTCGATGAAATGCCTGTAATCGCGTACAATGGCGCTCTAATAAGATACAGCAATTGTGGCCTCACTCTTTTGAGCCTGCCTATTGCCGCTGGCGTCGGCGAACATGTGGTAAGGCTCATGTGGGAGTGGGGCATCGTCTTTCAGGCCTATTTCGGTGACGAGCTATGGGTGCCAAAGGTTGCTCCTGCTACAGCCGCATATAGCGCCAGGTACGGCGCCCCCGTAAATGTTCTCCCAGATATTGAGGAATTCGTGAAACGTGAGGCCTTCAAGTACCTGGTGATCGACGATGAAGAGCGGATTCTGGATGTCAAGGAATCCATAGATGCAGTGCTCGACTCCGGCTTGCGCACTATGCTGTCGAGTCCTGGGATGATCGAGATAGTCAGGTCTGATGTGTCAAAGGGGCACGCCTTGGCTCATCTTGCATCTTCCATGGGCATAAGCATGGATAATGTGATGGCTATTGGCGACTCTGGAAACGACATTGACATGCTGTATGCTGCAGGGATTGGTGTGGCCATGGCAAATGCCAGCGATGATGTGAAGGCCAGGGCCGATTATGTGGTTGGCACCAATGATGATGACGGCGTAGCGGAGGCGCTGGAGAGTTTAGTGCTTTCATGAACAGAAAAGCATAGTTTCCAGCAGGTTTTGTCTTGTTCAGGAAGGTGTATGGACATGAGGCACGAAATGTAATAGCGGATAATCTCGATATTCATCTCGGGAGTGTTTGTTCGTGAACATGCTCGGTCTGGATTTCTCGAGCATAACTCTTGTGCAGGCCCTGACCACAATCGCAGATATTGCGATCGTGGCGTTTCTCATGTACAAGGTCATTGGTTTCTTCAAGGATACTCAGGCGGTATCACTGATAAAGGGATTGGCCATACTTTTTGCGGCCAATGCGATTTCACAATATCTCAAGCTGGATGCGGTCCGCTGGTTGCTGCGGCAGGTCACCACGATGACGATTGTGGCCATACCCATAGTATTCCAGCCCGAATTTCGCAGGGCCCTTGAGCAATTGGGCCGCGGAAGGTTCTTCGGCAATCCCATGAAGTCCCTGGATCCCGAGGAGAAAAAGAAGGTCTTGCGCGAGGCAACAAGGGCAATGGAGGTCATGTCGAAGGAGTACATAGGCGCGCTCATTGTTGTGGAAAGGGAAACCGGCCTTGAGGATATTGCGTCATCAGGCGTGAAGGTTGACAGCTTAGTCTCAGCTGAGCTCTTAATCAATATCTTCTCTCCGAATACGCCGCTCCATGATGGAGCTGCGATATTGCGAGGCAACAGAGTGCTAGCAGCAGCGTGCATTCTGCCTCTCTCGGAACGGCATTTGCCCGGGCGTAAACTGGGCACTCGGCACAGGGCGGCGCTGGGTCTCAGCGAGCGCACTGATGCTGTGGCTATAGTAGTGTCGGAGGAGACCGGCACGATATCACTGGCTTACGACGGGCAGATCGTGAGAGGCTTGACAGGCGATGAACTCCGTGCCAGACTGGAAAGCCTATTCGATCAAGACGCCATGGATACCGTTATCTGGAATTTAAGGGGCAATGGGAGATGAAACCTATTTCTCCGGCAGCCAGGGATGTGTCCTCGAAGATTCTGGCCGTAGTGCTGGCCATCGCAATCTGGGCTGTCGCCATCACAGATAAGCAAACAGCATCGACTGATTCCAAGATCGAAGTGGTCGTGCAGGCGCCCGTGACTCTAAGGAATATTCCCGGTGATCTGCTGGTGACAGAGTTGCCTTCGGCCGTTACCGTGAGGCTTAGAGGCCCGAAGGCTTTAGAGTCAGCTGCTCTGGAGTCTACCGCTGCAGTCATAGATCTTGGGCAGGCCGGGCCGGGAGAGAATCTCTTCCCTGTTGAGGTTGTTTCCCCTGACGGGTTCGAAGTAGTAAGGATATCCAGGGCGATGGTGGGCTTATCATTGGAGAGGCGTGTTGTCATCTCATGCCCGGTCAAGATCGGTCTTTTGACAGCTCGCCGTCTTGATCTGGAGCTCGGGTGGAATGCGGCCGGAGCATCGAGTCTATTCCACGAAGACGAAGCCCGCGAGAGTGTCTATTTCACAGGCGATATGCTTACATCGGATGGGGTTGCGGGCGACACAGATGCGGCTGAGGAGCGAACAGGGCCCGGCGAGCCTCCGAGTGTGGACTTGGGCTCGGCAGTGGGTGAGGTTTCTGGCTCAAATGAAGGACTTGATCTGGCCGGGCCGATGCAGGTGGATCTGTCGGATTTGCCCATGTCGGTGTCGGTGTTGCCGTGCGAGGTTAGCGTTGAAGGTCCCGACAGCGCAGTGTCAAAGGTGGCCAGTGCTGTGGCTCTGGTAATTGCCGGGCCCGAGTCTTCGCAGGTCGCGCCTGTGCTGATTCTGGACGTTCATGGAGAACCGGTTCCGGATGTGATCGTCTATCCGGATACGGTTACAGTCAACATTACCTATTAGTTTGATGGCAGTGCTGATGGCCATTGCGAGTGGCCTGAGGCAACAGCGGGGGGTCTTGATTTGGGAAGGCTTTTTGGAACTGATGGAGTCAGGGAGATTGCAAACAAGCTTCTTACACCTGAGATTGCTTTCAGGCTGGGCCGGGCAGGGGCCTCGGCGGTTGCATCGCGAGATGGCCAGAGGCAAGTCATAATCGTCGGTGGCGATACTAGAAGGTCTACGGGAATGCTTGGATCTGCGCTATCGGCCGGGATAAACTCAGCAGGGGTGGATGTTCTCGATGTAGGCGTCGTCCCAACTCCTGCTATTGCGTATCTGACTGTGAAGCTTAAGGCTGATGCTGGAATTGTAGTATCAGCATCCCATAACTCGGCAGAATACAATGGCATCAAGTTTTTTGGACCCAATGGATTCAAGCTTCCTGACGAAATGGAAGATGAAATAGAGGAGAGGGTATGGGCAGGTGCGGCTGGAACTCTCGGCTCTAGTACGTGGTCCGAAAATGATGGCCTCCCGCGCCCCACAGCCTCGAGTGTAGGAATGTGCGAAGATATTACAAACGCCTGGGAGTTGTATGTGGAGCATGCTGTGGAATCGGCCCGTCATGGACTGGACGGATTGCGAGTAGTTCTGGACTGTGCAAACGGCGCGTCATGCCTTACGACGCCAGCCGCCTTCCGTGAGCTTGGTGCCACGGTTTTCGTCATAAACGCATCTCCCGACGGCGACAACATCAACAGTGCCTGCGGATCCACGCACCCGCAGGCGCTGGCTGCAGCAGTAGTTGCGAACGGTGCAGACATGGGATTTGCCCACGATGGTGATGCAGACAGAGTCATTGCTGTTGATGCTGATGGTAACATTGTCGACGGCGACCAGATCATGGCCATATGCGCTCACCACAGGCATTCCCGGGGCGGCCTTCCCGGGCGGGCCATAGTCGCTACAAACTATAGCAACCTCGGGTTGACCCATGCCCTGGAGTCCATCGGCTGCTCCGTTCTGAGAGCCGATGCGGGCGATAGATACGTGTTGCAGATGATGCTGGAGAAGAACCTCGTAATAGGTGGAGAGCAGTCGGGGCATGTGATATTCCTGGAAACGACTACTACTGGGGATGGGCTGATCACTGCAATAGAAGTTGCGACGGTTGTTGCGTCGACAGGCAAGCCCCTTTCGGAGCTTGCGAGTGTAATGACGAAGTACCCCCAGTTCATGGTGAACGCGGGCGTAAGTCGGAAAGAGGACTACTACGGATCAGCCAGAATCGCGTCAGCACTTGAGGCCGCCGAAGCCGAACTGGGCTCCAGCGGGCGCCTCCTGGTAAGGCCTTCAGGCACTGAACCTGTCGTGCGCGTGATGGGCGAAGGGAAGGACGAGGACATGATCCGCCGCATAGTGGAGTCCCTCGCGGAGATTATCGAGTCGGAGCTTTGCTAGGCAGAGCTGCAGCTTGCTGAGGGGTTGCGGAGATGGCTTGTGAGAATGTGCTTGGCGTGGGAGTAGACATGATTGAGATCCGCAGGTTTTGCCGTATTGCGGCGGTAGCGCCTTCAGGAGTTGCCAGAAGGCTGTATACTGTGGAAGAGCTGCTGGATGAGCGGATCTGCCGTCCCGAATACCTGGCCTCCAGGTTTGCTGCCAAAGAGGCTGTGATGAAAGCACTGGGGCGCGGGATTGGGTCGATAGCATTCACTGACATAGAAATATTCCAGGATGAATATGGACAACCTCAAGTGAGGCTCACAGGGAGTGCCCGTGCCCGCGCCGATGCCATCGGCGTGCGCACGGTCATGTTATCGCTTACGCACTCAGATGAGATGGTGTGTGCTTTTGCGGTTTCTTTGGGGGGTGTTTGCGACGAAGCTTGTAACTCCGGATGAGGCAAGGCAGATGGATAAGGCAGCTGTTGAGTTGTACGGAATGGACGGAATAGTCTTGATGGAGAATGCCGGAGCTGCTGTGGCAAGAACTGCGGCGGAAGTGGGAGCTGAGCGTCGTGGCTGTTTGGCCCCCTGGTGCGGCTGGAGCGCCGGAAAGCTTTCAGCATGCATATTTGCCGGCAAGGGCAACAATGGCGGCGATGGTTTTGTTGCAGCAAGGCATCTTGTCGGCTGCGGCATTGATGTCGCAGTGTACGTAACTGGGGCCCTGGACGGCATTTCAGGCGATGCCCGGACTAACCTGGACATACTTAGGAATATGGGAGTGGATGTTGTTCCGCTAGCCTCTGAGGAGGCCTGGTCGTCTGCGGCCAGTGATCTTGCGCGGGCTGATGTTGCAGTCGACGCCATACTGGGAACGGGCGCAAAGGGAGCGCCCTCCGGGGAGGCCGCAAGGGCCATATCCATCATGAACGAGTCGCATGCGCCTGTTATTGCTGTGGATGTGCCCAGCGGGGTAGATGCTTGCAACGGCAGCATTGAGGGGACATGTATTACCGCCCATACAACAGTCACGCTTGCACTGCCCAAGACAGGGCTATTGATGTATCCAGGTGCAGCCTATGTTGGACATCTGATAGTCGACCACATCGGGCTGCCGGCTGCGTTGATCGATTCGCCCAAGATTAAGACGAGCCTTGTTGGGCCTGATGATGTAAGCTCGTCTTTGCCCCTGCGAAAGCCTGAGGCACACAAAGGCGACTGTGG
>CZCA01001584.1_pt1 | contig 26864 bp, 21 predicted proteins | sample 591981 | NCBI WGS metagenome assembly CZCA01 (sample SAMEA3556810, study PRJEB10932) | anaerobic digester metagenome | reverse complement strand
AAGCCGACTCGGCGCGGCGGCGTCAGTCCACTTGAATCGAAACGCTGAGGATAATCAAGGGCAACCTTCCACGCCAGGTGCATAGCATGGTGCTTGAATGGGCAGACCTCCACCGGGCTGAATTGATATTGACCCCGATGTGCTGATCCTTGATCTGAAGCCAGCTTGGATGATAACGCCGGAGCTGATCAATAGAGACCGCCTAACCGAGTAACTTGGTTGACAGAGTGAGGTGATGATGAGTGTAGCTGAAATCTTCGAAGACGCTCAAGTTGTCGATAAGCATCGCAGATTTCCGTAGAACGGAGCAAATCTATGGCGCCAATTTCCTGGCACTCGGTCGATCTTTCACTGGACGAGTGCATCAAATGCAATATCTGCACAAGCCACTGCCCGGTGTCGGCGGTGACGGATATGTTTCCGGGACCCAAGTATGTGGGGCCGCAGGCGCAGCGCTTCCGCGAGGGCGACCAGGCGCAGACGCCCGACCACTCGGTCGATTACTGTTCAGGCTGCCGCGTCTGCAACGAGGTCTGCCCCACCGGCGTCAAGATCGCCGAGCTGAACGCACGCGCCCGCGCCGAGATCGTGGCGAAGAAGGGTCTGCCGCTGCGCAACCGCCTGCTGGCGCGCAATGACGTGATCGCCAAAGCGGGCAGCATTGCCCCGGCGCTGGCAAACCTGGCGATGCACAACCCCTTGAGCCGCTTCATGGCGGAGAAGGTGATGCGCATCGCACGGGAAGCGCCCCTGCCCAAATGGAGCACTTCCGGCACCTTTGGCGACTGGATCAAGCGCACGCAGGCGCAACGTCTCAAATCCGACAAAAAGGTCGTCTATTTCCACGGCTGCGCTACGATGTACTACGAACCGTTCATCGGCAAAGCCGCAGTGATGGTCTTCGAGCACAACGGCTACGAGGTGATCGTGCCGGAGCAGAACTGCTGCGGACTGCCGCTACTCTCCAACGGTGAGTTTGACGCCGCGCGCGGCTATCATCGCGGCAATGTCGGCAAGCTGGCGGGCTTCGGTCGCGCCGGGCTGCCCATCGTCGGCACCAGCACGAGCTGCACGCTCACGCTCAAGGAAGAAGCGCCCGAGCTGCTCGACTATCACGATGAGCCGGCGGAGGTGCTCAAGCTGGCGACCTACGACATCTTCGAGTGGCTGCGCGAGCTGCACGAAGCAGGCGAACTGCGCACCGATTTCCAACCGATGCCGATGAAACTGCCCTATCATGCGCCTTGCCAGCAGCGCGCCCATCGCATCGGCAAACCGGCGCTGGAGCTGATGGCGCTGATCCCCGGTCTGGAGATCGCCGAGTCCCACGCGCGCTGCTGTGGCATCGCCGGCACCTACGGCTACAAGGTCGAGAAGTATCAAATCGCCATGGATGTCGGCGCCGAGTTGTTCAATTTTGTCGAGGCGCAGGGTGAGGATGTCGAATACACGGCGTGCGATTCGGAGACCTGTCGCTGGCAGCTCGAACACGGCGTCGACCTGCCCAGCCGCCATCCGATCGAAATTCTCGCCGCCGCTTACGGACTCTATGATTTGGCGCGGCGCGATGTAATGACTGACGGGAAATAGAGCGCGGATGACGCGGAGGTAGCGGATCGGTGCGGATTTTTTCTAATCCGCGCATGTCTGCCCAATCTGCGTCGTCCGCGCGCTATCCTTCCTGTCCAAATAGAGGAACTGTTGCATGGCGTGGAATGTGTTGATCATCGGCGCGGGGGCGATCGGCTGTCTGGTGGGCGGCAAGCTGGCGATGGCAAATCAGCAGGTGACGCTGGTCGGGCGCCGCGCGTTTGTCGAGCAGGTGCGGGCGCGCGGGTTGCAGATCACCGACGAACGCGGTGTGCACACCGTGCGCAACCTGCGCGCCGCCGCCAGCATGGTTGAAGCCTACGACCGTTCACCGACCGCCTTTGACCTGGCGATTTTCACCGTGAAAAGCTACGACACATCTGCTGCGGTCGACGAACTGCACCAGGCGCTCGCTGCTACCGGCGCGCCCGCGCCGGCGTTGCTCAGCGTGCAAAACGGCGTTGGCAATGAGGAGATGCTCGCCCAGGTCGCCGCCAACGTTGCCGTGATTGCCGGCAGCATCACCACGCCGGTGAGTGTGGATGCGCCCGGCGTCATCCGCATCGACAAGCCGAGCTATGGGTTGGGATTGGCGATGTGGGAACAGGCAGGCGAGCCGGGGAGAGCGGGAGCAGAGGAGAAGCAGTTGGCGATGTTTGCCGGGGTGTGCGAGGTGATGAAGATGGCAGGCTTTGCCGTGAAGCCCTACGCCAGCGCAGCGTCGATGAAGTGGACAAAGCTGCTGATGAACATGATGGGCAACGCCACCTGCGCCATCCTGGATGAAGCGCCTGCCACTGTCTTCGCCGACAACCGCATGGTCGACATCGAGATCAAAGCGTGGCGCGAGGCGCTGGCGGTAATGCGCGCCGCCAACATCGCCCCGGTCGATCTGGAACGCTATCCCTTCGGCAAGCTGGCGCCGCTGATCCGCTACGCTCCGGCTGTGTTGATGCGCCCGATCCTGCGCACGCAGATCGGCGGTGCGCGCGGCGGCAAGATGCCCAGCCTGCATATCGATCTGCACGGCAACAAAGGCAAGAGCGAGGTGCGTTGGCTCAACGGCGCGGTGGTGGACAAGGGCGGCGCGCTCGGCATAGCGACGCCAGTTAACGCCGCACTGACTACAACGCTGCTGCATCTGGTCGCCCATCCAGAGGAACGCGCCGGTTGGAAAGGCGCGCATGACCGGCTGTGGCAGGCGGTGAGCTAGAACCCTGGCCCAAACACGACGACCAGAATCAGCGCCACGACCCCAAAAATTGCAAACTCAGCCAGGACACGGCCAGTCAGTCGTTGTTGCAACCCCTGCAATGCAATGCCGACCGCCAAATAGAAGCTGAGCAGCAACAATAGCCCGCCGGTCAACCCCGGCAGCAGAGGCCAATAGTTGAGCGCCCATGTCAGTTCGCCCAAAAGCAGGCCAACCACGGCGCTGTACATCAACACGCTCCGAGTCTCGTTGGTGGCAGAGCGCAGCAACTCCACTGCCAGCAGCGCCGCTGTCAACGAGATCATCGTGCCCGAAAGGAGACTGCGCGTACGCGACTGATAGACAAACAAGAAGAGCAGCAGCGCTGCACCATAGGACAGAATATCCAGCCAAAGCCGGGCGCGCCGGAAGCCTGGCTGTCCGGGTTCAACCGTAGTGTAGAGGCTAAAAAAGGCAATCACCAACAGCAGCCCCGACACCAGAATCACCCCGACCTGAAACAACCGCGTCGGGATGCCGGGCAGGAGCACAACGGTGATAATCGAAATCGCAGATGGCAATGCCCAATACGCCCATGTCAACCCCAGCCGATTCGCCTGACGCTTGGGGTGCAGCCGGATCAGACTTTCTGTGCCCGCCGCTGCCGCCACCGCCAGGACAAACGCCATCAACGTCGTCGCCGACAACTCCAGGCTGGTGGGTGATCCCAGCGCCCGAAAACCGATCATCGTCGTAGGCAGTTCCAGCACCAGACTGAGGCCAAACCCCAATACCAGCACCCAGCTCGTCACGCTGATCCGGTCGCGGTAATCGACCCCTGCGAAATCTGTCTCTCTGCGCTGCCACTGCCAGCGTTGCACCAGTTCGTCGCGCCAGGCGACCAGTCGATTGGTTTGCATAACCTGTTCTTGTGTACAATAGCTGCCACCATTGTAGCAGCTTTGTCATTGTAGGGATGGAGCGCAACTCTGTCAAAGCCTATGGCGCATTGCCGGTTCATCAATTTCGACATTACCATTCACGGCCAACAGACGCCTTACCAGGTACACGCTGCCTATCGCCAGCATACGGCGGTCGGTTTCTGTACTGTGGACGCCGCTCAGCCAGAATGGGCGGCTCAGCTTGAAAGACTGGCTCGCGGACGCGGCGCTGTTGGTCAGACCCTATTAGAGACGTTGGGTGCGCAACTCTTCGCCGCACTTTTTCATGGTGCAGTGCGCGACCTCTGGGGACGGGCGCACGCCGATCTGGAACGCGAGCAGACCGGCCTTTGCATCCGCTTGCTGGCGGCGGCGCCAGCCGTAGCAGCGTTGCCCTGGGAAGCAATGTTCGATCCTGACCGCAAGGTCGCCTTTGCTGGCAGCCTGCAGACGCCGCTTGTACGCGTGGAAAACCTGCTCCAGCACGTCGACCATGTACGCCCGCTGACGACAACCCTGCCGTTGCGGATGCTGATCACAACCCCTGAGGACCCGTCCCAACAGATCGACGGCGCGGCTGAAGTCGAACAACTAACCGCTGCGCTGGGGTCATGGGTAGATCGCTATGTAGCGGTTACCGTACTCAATGGCCGCTTCGATGTCGTGACGCTGCGTCAGCAGATCGCGCGAATACAGCCGGACATTGTGCACCTGATCACACATGGACAGCCCGATGGCGTCTTGTTGTGGCAGCACGATGCGCCGGTGATCACACCAGCGGCGGCATTGCGCGTGGCGTTTGAAGGCGCACACAGCGTCAAGTTGATTGTGCTCAATGCCTGTGCAACCGGTTACAGTGGAGTGCACAGTGCGCTGACGTCGGTTGGCGCACAATTGCTTCAGACGGGGACGCCCGCCGTAATTGCAATGCAATATGATATCGAGGAGGGTGACGCCAGCAATTTTGTTAGGTTTTTCTACCAGGAGTTGTTTGGCGGCGCATGTCCTGGCGTTGTGCCGCGCGCAGTCAGCTATGCTCGCTCAAATCTATATGCATTGAATCCAGCTCACGTTGGCTACGCCACGCCCGTCCTGTGGCTCAACGCAGCCAACGGGGAAATCTTTGAAATGGAACGATTGCCCATGCCCCCTTTCTCCACCCATCACACAACAACACCGGCGCGTGAACCGGATTTCAAACTGCTCAAGCGCCAGCGCCAACAATTTGAAGCCTGGTATGCCGAGATGGCGCCCCTCGGCAATACACAGTTGCCGGTGGCGCTGCGTGCTACCATCCAGCGCCCTCTGCAAGACACCTTGCAAGAAATCGCCGATCTGCTCGTACAATTGCGCGGACTTGACGCTGAGCCGGCGACAGAGCACGTCTACAAGCAATACGAGGAAAAGCTGGCGCGCATCCTCGGCAAACAGAACACGGCCAACCGCCTGGCTGCCATTATTCGCCAGCAACAGGAGCAGCTGCACTGAGGCTTCAGGATCGCTTTGCGCGGCGACCATCCCTGCGCGTGCTGCTGGCCGGTTTGCGTCTGCTCTTGCTCTACGCGCTGGCCTGCTGTGTGCTGCTGGCAATAGGGTTACTCTGGCGGACGACCCTGGAGCGCGGCGCCGGGCTGAGTTCAACCTTACCGCGCCCGGATGCGCCCGGTGCGACGCCGCCATTTGCTGGCGTCACACTACAACTGGCTGGCCGTCCGCCCGTTTTCATCGCGACACGCCTGGCGGAATTGCGCGCCGCTGGCTTTGGCTGGGTGCGACTTCATTTCAACTGGAGCGCAATCGAACCTGCACCGGGACGGTTCGATTGGTCAGAGACGGATCGGCTGGTGGCGGCCATCACCAACGCGGGGCTGGAGCCAGTAGTTGTACTCAACACCACACCGGACTGGGCGCTGGCGCCGGAGGATGCTGTCGCCGCTAACCGCCTGGCGCCGCCCTCCGACTTTACCGATTTTGCGCGCTTTGCCGCCGCCTTTGCCCGACGGTACGGCGACCGCGTCCGCTACTACCAGCTTTGGGACGAGCCGAACATTGCGCCACACTGGGGGGCGCGGCACATCAACCCGGTCGGCTATGCGCAGATGCTGCGCACAGCTGCGCCCGCCGTCCGCGCCGCCGACGCTGACGCCGTCATCCTGGCTGCTGCACTGGCCCCCACCGCCGATCGCGGCCATCTTGCCATCGACGAAGTCTATTTTTTGCAACGCATGCTTGCAGCCGGGGCTGCACCGTTTTTCGATGTGGTGGCTGTGCAACCCTTTGGCTTTGGTTTCAGCCCGACACATTCCCGCCAGGATGTCGCCACGCTCAACTTTGCCCGCGCGGCGCTGATCCGGCGCACACTGGTCGGCGCCGGCCTGGGCGATAAGCCAATCTGGGCGGTGCGCTATGGATGGAACCGGCTGCCAAACTCGCCATGGGGTGCGGTGACGCCAGCCGCTCAGGCGGAATATGCGGTGGGTGCGCTTGAGCGCGCCTGGCGTGAATGGTCATGGTTGACGGCAATGGGCTGGGTGATCGATCAGCCAGCTGAAGCGCCAGGCATGCCAGCCTGGGGCTTTGCGCTGACCAACGCCAGCGGAACGCCAGCGCCGGTCTACTCCGCCTTGGCGGACTGGCAGACAACGCCACATATCCGCGTGAAAAGCAGTGCGTCGCCCTCGCTATGGCTGGCCTGGGGTGGATTGCTGCTAATCAGCTTGCTCATTGCGTGGCGCACGGTGGCCGCGCTGCGCCTGATCGACTGGCGCGGCTGGTTGGAGCAATTCCAGCGTGCGCCGAGATGGTTGCATGGCGTCGCCTGGCTTGCCCTGATCGTCATCTACTATCTGGCGACCTTTCCGCCGCTGATCGGCTTGTGCTGGCTGGCGACGCTACTGCTGTGTCTGGCGCAGCCACAGGTTGGGCTGTGGCTGGCGGTGGCGCTGATCCCCTTCTATTTTCAACACAAAGAAGTGCAACTGGTTGGCGTCATTTTGACCGTGCCGCCGTCCCATGTTCTGGCGGTGGCGCTGGCGCCGGCGCTCTACTTCAGCCGTCAACTGTCAACTGCTAACCTTCGTCATGCGTCGCCGTCTATGCCACGCGCTCTGCGCCCCTTCCACTGGTGGGAACTGTCGCCTGTGCTGCTGTTGCCGTTGAGCCTGTTGGCTACTGTGCATGTCTGGCACTGGCCTGCCTTCGTGCGCGGGATGCTCGATCTAGTGATGGCGCCACTGTTGTTGTGGCTGTCAGTGCGCGTCCTGGCGGTGACGGCAGTCGAACGGCAACGCGTATTGGCGGCGCTTTTTGCTGGGGGTGCGTTGGCGGCGTTAGTCGGACTGTTAAACTGGCTGACCGGTCGCAGCGCCGAGGTGGATGGCATCCGTCGGCTGGTGGGGCCACATTTTTCTGCCAATCACACTGCACTTTACCTGGAAAGGAGCCTTTTTTTAGGGCTTGCGCTCGTCATGACATTGCGGCGCTGGCCTGGCAGAGCGGTGCGCGTCGCAGCGTGGAGTGCGGTGTTGGTGGTGGCGCTTGCGTTGGCGCTGACCGGCAGCCGCGGGGCGCTGCTGTTGGGCGCGCCAGCCGGGTTGGCAGTTATGGGCGGCTGGACGCTGGCGCGGCGTCCAGCCGTGCGCCGCTGGCTGCGACTGCGTCGGCGCCGTCTTGGACTGATGCTGATCGGTGCAAGTGTGCTGGCGCTGCTGGTGATGCTCTGGCAGCAAGCGCGTCTGGCAAACGTGGAGACGGTCGTGCTACGGCTGGAACTGTGGCGTGCGGCGCTGGCGCTATGGCGCGATCATTTCTGGGCTGGCGTTGGGCCAGGTGGCTTTTTCTGGAGTTACCCGGCGTATTTGCCTGTCGGCGCTGTGGAGGTGGATCAGTTGCACCCGCACAATGTCTGGCTCGAAGTGGCGGTGACTTGGGGTGTAGGGGGAGTGGCGTGGCTTGCCTTGAGCGGCATGGCTTTGGTCAAAGCGCTGCAGCAGCAACGCAACACGGACAGCGTCACAGCATGGGTTGTGGTTGGCGCGGTGGCGGGGTTGGCGGCAGGTCTGGCGCACGCTCAAACCGACACGTTCATGTTATTGGCGGATGTGGCTGCTTGGAATGCGGTGGCATGGGCGTTGGCGACGGCGCCGCCAGATGGGACGATGGCGGCGCCCCAGTCACGCGCCAGGGCGAGCGCGTGACCGGGTGTGCAAGAGTGCTTATTTGCCCGGCACGTTATACGCTGTTTTTGTGCCTGGCAGCCAGGCATAAGCGTACAAAAATCACACAATTTTGCTTCGCCTTAGCCTCTTATGCCAGCGCAGAATCTTGCAACACCTCGCCCAAAGCCCATAACAGATGGTCGGCGTCGGCGCGGCTAAAGATGATCGGCGGCTTGAGCTTGAGCACATTGTGGAATGGCCCATCTGTGCTGATCAGCACGCCGTACTCGCGCATTCGGTTGGAAATGTAGGAGGCATGTTCGCCTGCTGGCTCCATCGTCTCCGCATCCAACACAAGCTCAACGCCGATGTACAACCCCAGCCCGCGCACGTCGCCGATCAACGGGTGGCGGCGCTGCAGGTCGCGCAGACCGGCCATCAGGTAGTTGCCCACATCGAGGGCGTTCGCCTGTAAACCTTCTCGCTCGATCACATCCAGCACGGCCAGCCCGATGGCGCATGACACCGGGTTTCCGCCAAACGTATTGAAGTATTCCATGCCATTGGCAAAGCGATCTGCGATTTCTGGCGTGGTGGCCACAACCGCCAGTGGATGACCGTTGCCCGCTGGCTTGCCCATCGTGACAATGTCAGGGATGACGCCCTGTGTCTGGAAGCCCCAGAAGTGGCTGCCCACGCGGCCAAAGCCCACCTGCACCTCATCGGCGATGCAGACGCCGCCCGCTGCACGTACATGACGGAAGGCCGCCTCCATGTACCCCTCCGGGAAGACGATCTGCCCGCCGCAGCCAAGCAGTGACTCGCAGATGAAGGCAGCCACTTCACGCCCCTGCGCCTGAATCTGCGCTACTGCCTGCTGCACATGGTCGGCGTATTGGCGCCCGCAGATCGCATTGTAGCCCACATAGGGACCACGATAGGGATCGGGCATGATCACCTTCTGTACATAGGGAGGACGCCCGCGGCCACCTGGGCCATCATGTTTGTAGGGGCTGACCTCGATCAGCGCCTGCGTATGGCCGTGATAGGCGACGTCAACCGTGATCACATCCTGGCGCCCGGTAGCGGTGCGCGCCAGCCGCAACGCCAGGTCGTTCGCCTCACTACCGGAGTTGACAAAGAAAAAGACGCTGAGTTGGGGTGGCAACGTGGCGGACAGGCGGCGGGCGTATTCGTTGATGGCATCGTGCAGATAGCGCGTGTTGGTGTTGAGAACGGCCATTTGCCGCTGCCCGGCCGCAACCACATACGGATGACAGTGACCCACGTGTGCAACATTGTTGACCCCATCCAGATAGGCGCGGCCACTTTCATCATACAGGTATTGCGCCAACCCACGCACGACCTTGATCGGCTGGCGATAGGAGATGCTGAGGTTGCGGCCAATGCGGGCGCGGCGTTGGCGCAATGTTGCTTCAGGGGTGGGCGGCGGCGCCGGAAAACGTTCCGCCGGGACGCCAACCAACACATTGGGGTCAGGCGAGAGGCTTGTCCAGAGAGCGGCCTGACTGGGGGCAGCGACGCCGGGAAAGTCACACTCCAACTCCAGCAAGTCGGTGATAATCTGGAGATGTAGGTGGGGCGGCCAGTCGCCGTTGTGCGGCGGCGCGCCAATCGCAGCGAAGGCAGCGCCAGCCGCTACATGTTGCCCGACCGTCAGTTCCGCCAGGCACGCGCGCGCCAGGTGGCCGTAGAGCGTGTAAAAGGTGTGACCGGCGTCGGTGGTGTGGCGCAGGATGACGACGGGGCCGTAGTCGTGGCGCGCCGGGTTGTCGCCCAGGGCATGGACAACGCCTGCCAGCGGCGCATAGACCGGCGTCCCTGGGGCGGCGAAAAGATCGATGCCCAGGTGCAACGTGCGCCGTTCTGCCGTGGGGCTGGCGCTGAGGGCGAAGGCCGGGTCAGTGTAAAGAGGGCGAGGCTCGGCGTAACACCCGACGCCGATAGTGGCGCCGGCTTCCGTCATGGCGCCGAAGATCGCTGCCGTGAATAGATCGGTGCGGTCGCTGCGCAGCATCGCCGAGGTGATGAGCGTGCTGCCAACAGAAAGATCCAGCACGTGCGTCGGCGCTGTGCGCAAATCCACACCGATCACCGGCACAAAGCTGTCTGCACGCGTGGATAGCCATTGTGTGATCTGTGCAGCGTGGGGAACGGCTGGCAGCGCGCACGCGGCGCGCAGCGTGTAGTGCGCCAGACGCGGGTGAATCTGCGCCAGTTTTGCGAGCGCAGCCCATGCGGGCTGTTCGCTGATTGACAGGTAGGCATTGTCGGGCCGTAGGCGCCGTTGCTGCGCGGCGTGACAGACGCTGACGCAGAGCCGCATACAGACCAGGTCCCACAACACGGCAAGCTCTGCGTCAGTTAAGGGATTGACAGCGTGATAGCCAGCCGCCACCTGCGCCACCGCCTGGAGGGGGTCGGGCTTGTCGAGTAGCGCGTAGGCGGCGGCAATCGCCACGTCCGAGACGCGCAGGCTATGCACCATGTCGCCCAGGTCGAGGATGCCGGCAATGCGACGGTAGCGGGTGAAGAGATCGCCGTCGCTGGCGACCAGCACGTTATAGTCATTGGCGTCCCCGTGGATCACCTGACGGGGTAAAGCGGCCAGGTGCGGCGCCGTCTCTGTTGCGAAACGCGAGAGAAATGTTTGCACCAACCCCTGCTGCGCCGGGTCCGAGATTGCGGTCAAGTTTTCCCGCACCACTTCGGCGGCGTGCGCCAGGTCCCAGTGGAAGGTGCGATGCAGCGCCGGGTGGTCGTAGCCTGCCAGCGCGCGGTCGATACGGCCTAGGAAGCGCCCCAGGTCGGCGAGCAATTCCGGCGCATGGGGGCGCACGGTCGCCAACGGCGCACCAGGGATATAGCGCAGCAGACGAACGAAGTGCCGTTGTCCATCGCCATCCACAATCTGGGTGATGGTGTCGCCATTGAGGGCGCGTGCGACGGCGGGGCTGGGTAGAGGGATGCCCGCCTGCGCCATGCGTTCCAGGGCGTGATTTTGCGCGTCAAGCAAAGCGTACGATTCGATTGCGTTGGCAATTTTGAGCACGTAACTTTCACCGGCGGCGTTCTCGATGCAGAAATTCTGATCGCGTTCGCTGGGCAATGGACGGATAGCGCCGCCAACGCCAAAGTGTTGCTGCGCGATGGCGGCGGCCTGACGCGCGTCGAAGCGCGGGGCGGATTGAACAAGCGACATCGTTCTGTTCACAACTCTTTCAGCGGCGGCGTGCGGCGTTGGTGATGAAGTCGTAGGGGTAAGCCAGGGCAGGCTCGCTGACCTGGGTCAGCCGCGCTATCTGCTCCGCCGACAACGTCCAGCCCGTTGCGCCGAGATTGTTCTCCAGATGCGCCAACGTACGCACACCGATGATCGGCGCTGTGACGCCAGGGCGCTGCAGCAGCCAGCGCAGCGCCACCTGCGCCGGTTGTTTGCCGGTCTCCTCCGCCACTGCGAAAAGCTCGTCGAGGATGCGCCAGGTGCGCTCGTTAGCGTAGGCGCTCCACGACTCGCTCCAGCCTTCCTTTTCGGCTTGCTCGATGCGCGTGCCTTCCACCGGCGCCGCCATGCCGCGATGGTATTTGCCGCTCAGCCAGCCGCCGCGCAGTGGACTCCAGGGAATGATGCCCAGCCCCTCATTCAGACAGACGTGAACCAGCTCAAACTCCAGGTTGCGGTCGAGCAGGTTGTAGAGCGGCTGCAGACAGGTGAACGGCTCCCAGCCGTGTTGCCGACTGAGATCGATCGCCTTTTGAAGTTGCCAGCCGCTGTAGTTGCTGGCGCCGATGTAGCGCACCTTGCCGCTGCGCACCAGCGCGTCGAGCGTGCTGAGGGTCTCTTCAAGCGGCGTGGCGGGGTCCCAACAGTGCACCTGATAGAGGTCGATGTAATCAGTGCCCAGCCGGCGCAGACTCGCCTCGACACCGCTAAGAATGTGTTTGCGCGAAAGCCCCAGGTCATTGGGGCCTTCACCCATCGGGAAGCGCACCTTCGTGGCGATCACGAAATCATCGCGGCGTTTACCCTGTAGCCAGCGCCCGACAATCGCTTCAGAGACGCCGCGCGTGTAGACGTCGGCGGTGTCGATGAAATTACCGCCTGCCGCCATGAAACGATCCAGCATCTGAAAGCTAATCTCCTCCGTCGTCTCGCGGCCAAAGGTCATGGCGCCCAGACAGAGCTCGCTTACCTTCAGGCCGGTTTTGCCCAAAAACCGATATTCCATAGTGATCCTCTCTTTTGTGAGTGCTTTGTGAGTGCTTGATGTGTGCGGACATTGACTGAATGCCGGGCAGGGCGCCGATGTTTCCAGTGTTGCGTGCTACACGTCGGAGTCTCCGCACGATGCAGCATGACGCCGCAAAACGCCAACCTGGAAACCGCTATCGCTGCCAAGACTTAGCGCGCCGGTTCTTCCTGTCGGTGTAAATGACGCTCACGCGCCGGATGCGGCACTTCGGCGCGGAAGGGGCGCGGCAGCAAACCGGCCTCCTCCACAATCTCGGCGACCAGCTCTTCCTGACGATACGCCATGATGTGGATGCCGGCCACGCCCGCGATCTCGCGCACCTGTTGAATGATCTCGATACAAATCTTCTTGCCCTCGGCACGCTGTTTATTCTTGGGGACGCCCTTGAGCCGCTCAATCACGGCGTCGGGGATGTAAACGCCCGGCACCTTCGTGCGCATAAACTCCGCCGCACCGGCCGAACGCAGCGGCCCCACGCCCGCCAGGATGAAGCACTTTTCGTGCAGACCCAGGTCACACACGCGCTGCATGAAAGTACGGAAGCGCGGGATGTCGAAGCAATACTGTGTCTGGATGAACTCGGCGCCGGCGGCGACCTTCTTTGCCAGCCGCTGCGGACGCCAGTCGAAAGGCGGCGCAAAGGGATTCTCCGCCGCACCCAGAAAGAGCGGCGGCGGCACGGTCAACTTACGCCCGCTCAGATAGACGCCGTAGTCGCGCATGATGCGCGCTGTGTGCAGCAGTTGGATGCTGTCCAGGTCGAAGACGCGCTTGGCTTCGGGCTGGTCGCCGGCGGTCACGTCGTCGCCGGTGATGCAAAGCACGTTGCGCACGCCCATCGCCGCCGCGCCAAGCAGGTCGCCCTGGATGGCGATGCGGTTGCGGTCGCGACAGGAGACCTGGTAGACCGGTTCGTAGCCGGCGCGAGTGAGCAGCGCGCAGATCGCCACGCTCGACATGTGGCAATTGGCGCCCGATGCATCGACCGCGTTGATGCCGTCGCAGATGCTGGAGAGCACCAGCGCGGCGTCGTAGACCTCCTGCGGGTCGGCGGAGTCGGGCGGGTTGAGTTCGGCGGTCACGGCAAAGCGGCCCGAACGCAGGACGCGTTCGAGGCGGCTGCGGGGTTCGCCATTGTGAAAAATGGAGACAACGGGGTCTCTCTGCATAACGAATCCTGTGAGTTGACAACTATGGCGTCAATGAGACGACCTTGAGCAAGCCAGTTTTGTGGATCGGTTTTGATTTTCTCTCGGTGGTGACAAATAACTCAACTCCGACCGTTGCAGCAGATATAAGCAATAGCGCGTCCACCGCGCTAAGCCCATGCAGTAAAGCTTCATCAAGTGCCTGACTCACGATGTTCGCATCAAGCGGCGCCCAGATTTCGACTTGACTGAAGAATATTTGGTAGAAATCCACCTCCTGCGTTCGACCGAAGAAGTGGGCTTTCGGCAAAACCTCAAGGCGAACTAGCGGACTCGACACAAAGCGCAGCGCTCTATTACCCAGGATAGCTATGGCTCGTTCTGCTACAGGGCTGGTGCCTCGCGCAGCCGCAATCAGCACATTTGAGTCGACAAACACCTTGCGGCTGCTATTGACCATCTATAGATCTCCGTAGCGATCATTAATTTCCCGTTCAATAGCATCTGGGTCAAGCAACGGTATACCGGATTCAACGATCTGTTGGCGCAGCAGGCGCAATTGCCGTCCCAGTTCGCTTTCTTCGCCGCTCAATAATGTAGCCAGGATTTCCTCGTCATCCGGTAAAGTGTCTAGAAAGACGCGTCCGCTGTGATCCTGGTCAATCACTATCTCATCACCGACATGAAAACGGTTATGAAGTGGCTCTGGTAGGACAATGCGGTAACCATCTTCAACCACGGTTTTGATTGCCATCCCTCCTCCTCTTCACTGAACGACTTCGATGTTCTCTATCGGAATCCATCCGGCAGGCACGTGCTTATCCACGCCCGTCAGCATGTTGATCCACGCCGAGGTGTCTTCCAGGCGGCGGTTGACCGGCGGCTGAATCTGAGCCAGCTCGTGGCCGTAGATCGGCATCTGTTGCGAATTCTCGTAGGCGACGACCCACACGCAGCGCATCTCCGGCTTGACCTCGCAGTGGCCGTTGGGACGCACGCCGCCGCACGGTCCGTTGCGCAGATTCTTCGGGCACTCCATCGGGCAGGACATGCCGGTGGAGTGGAGGATGCATTGCCCGCAGTGATGACAGCCGAAGATGCGCTCTTTGGCAAAGTCCTCTGCCGGCTTGATCAACCGCTCGACACGCGCGTAGCCAATTTTGGCGATAAGCGGATTGAGCGTCCACGCCGCGCGTTCGGCGATCTGATAGGTCTTTTCGAGCAAAGCGGGACGATTACGCAGGATAGTTGTCATAATTCCTTCTATAGTAAATCGTTCTCGACCAAAATCGCTTCGACCATTTCCATAAACCGTTTTACTGGATTGTCACCCATGCCCTCAGGTAGAAAGGTATGGTCATCTGCGGCGCCGAATGGATGCAGATGCCACTGACCGCGATGCAAATCAACTGCAAAGATGCGCTGCTCCGATTCGATGAGCACGAGGCTCAAAGTTTTTGAGCGTGCTCCCCAGAATACTTGCACAAATAGTCCGGTGCGAATCGTGTACAAACGAAAAGTCGTCGTGATGGGCGTCCGCTCGATCTCCTCGACGAATTGAACAAACCAACAGTTGTTTGCCGTGCTCGCAATTTGCTCACGCAGCGCGAGTAGCGTCAGCTCCGGCATGTGTCTTCAACTCACGTAAGCGCGCTTCGATCATTTCAATCCCGCCAATCGCAATCTCCCATGCGATGGCGTCCCGTTCAACTTCCCAGGTGTAGCCTTGCTGATGCACCACGTCACGTTCCAGAAACTCTGCAAAGTCCATGCCATATTTCTTGACGAAGGCCGCATTGGTGCGACGGTGTTTGCCCAGCGTGCGCAGCAATTCAGCTTCGAGAAGATATCGAACGCGCGCATCGACGCTCTGTTCGCCGGGCAACGTCTCAGCCAACAATTCAATCGTGGTTTCGTTCAATTCGCGTGTTACCCTGGCAATCATTGGTTTCACCCCCTGCGCACGCGCCGCTCGCGTGTACGACCGGCCGCTTCCGGCGCAGCAGCCTGTGGCGTCAGCGGCGCGACCTCCGGCACAGGAATCGCGCCGTCGAGCACCTGGCGCATCATGCGGATGTGCGCCGGCCCGCTGCCGCAACAGCCGCCGATCAGTGAGATGCCGTGACGGCGCACGCGGTCGGCGTAGGCGGCCATCACTTCGGGTGTGCCGTCGTAGATGAGCTTGTCGCCTTCATAGCGCGGCATGCCGGCGTTGGCTTTGGCGATCAGAATCACGTCGGGCGCGGCGGCGTGCATCTCAGCCAGCGCGGCTTCCGTGTCGATCAGGTTGTTGCCGCAATTGGCGCCGACCGCAGTCAGCCCCAACCCGGCCAATTCCTGCACCATCTGCGCGCCGGTGACGCCCATCATCGTGCGCCCGCGCGTGTCGTAACTCATCGTGGCGCAAATGGGAATGTCCGGATCGACGGAGCGCGCACCCTCGACGGCGGCTTTGACCTCGTTGAGATCGCTCATCGTCTCGACCCACAAAATATCGACGCCGCCTTCGACCAGCCCGCGCGCCTGCTCGGCAAAGGCGTCGCGGCATTCTTCGTAGCTCATGCTGCCCATCGGGATCAGCAGCTCGCCGGTCGGCCCCATCGAACCGGCGACGAGCACGGTGCGCCCGGCCGTGTCGGCGACAGCGCGGGCATTCTGTGCGGCAGCGCGATTCAGTTCGACGACGCGATCCTGAAAGTTGTGCAGCTTGAGCCGGTAGCGCGTGCCGCCGAAGGAGTTGGTGAGGATGATGTTGGAGCCGGCTTCGACGTACGCGCGATGCACATCCTGCACGCGCTCGGGATGGGTGACGTTCCACTCCTCCGGGCTGCCGCCGGAGACCAGCCCGCGCGCAAAGAGTTCGGTGCCCATGGCGCCATCGAGGAGCAGGACGGTTTCTTTTTGAAGCAGATCGAGTAGTTTGTTCATGTTTGGATCAACATTTCGCTTTAGATGAGTGCCCGGACAGAATCAGCCATACGCCTGGGCGTAACAACGCCAACTGTGGCTGTTTGAATTGTAGCATAAGCCATCCAAAAGCTCGATCTGTTCACCGTGCAGCGCGCAGGAGTCTATTTCACAGTTGGGGTAAGATTTGCTTTGTAGGTCATCGCCTTCGGCGTGACATGGCGCCCGTTACACCGAAGGCAATGATCTGCGACGGATGCTCTCACCTTGAAGTGCACCCGCTGCGCAGAAATTGGGCGTCACCTTCCCGGAAACGTTCAGCCTCCGAGAAGATTGCGTACATCCTGCCCAAGACCTCTCAGGCAGCAGGCACTGGTTCGATGCCGAGCAAAGCGCGTGAGATGGTGACGGCTTGATTGGCGTTGCTGGCGTAGCCGTCGGCGCCGATTTCCAGCGCAAACTCTTCGGTCACCGGCGCGCCGCCAACGATCACCTTGACGCGGTCGCGCTGGTCAACGCTCAAGACCGAACTTGTCGAGGATCAGTCCTACGCTTCGCACAGGGCGGCGCGTGACGACATTTTCCTCTACATCGAGGGCTTCTACAATCTGCGTCGTCGCCATTCGGCTCTTGGCTACCTGAGTCCGACAGAATTTGAACGTCGGCACTCAATCGCCTTCTGCGCGCAGAAGGCGACGGGTGTTTAACTTTCTTTCCATTAAAACGGGGCAATATCACCACCACAAGTTTCTGTTGATGGCGCCGTCCCTGGATCGCTGCGGCACAGTTGGCTTCCGCTGTGTAGCTGACGCGGCGTCTTGAGACGATGAAAGACTGTTGTCTGACCTCGTTATCGTTGGGCGTGACCGAGATGGGCCACAAACGCCGCGTGCCCCTCGCTCTGCAGCCCTTGCTGTAGCGTCGCCAGCACAGCGGCCAGATCGCCTGCCAGCAATGCTTGGGGCGCCAGCCACAGGCCCGGGAAGACCCTGCTGCGGATCACGCCGGCGTCGTCGGCTGGCAGGGCAACGTATTCGCCCTCTTCGAGTGAAAACCAGTCGATGGCGCCATCGTCCACGCGCCAGATCAGATACTCGCGCACGCCACTGCGACGATAGATGCGGCGTTTGACGTGGTAATCATACGAAGCTGTCGTGAGCGCAATTTCCACAATCAGCTCAGGAGCGCCAGTGATGTAGCCATCGATGCTGACATGCGACGCTCCGCCGACGCTCTCTAGCAGCCGCAGGTGAGCATCTGGCTGCACCTCATTGTCGAGGTCAAGTCGCACGGTGGCGTTTTCGCCAACTTCTGTGCCTGGTGTAGCAGCAGCGTATCCGACAAGCCACCACACCATGGCACTGTTTGCTCTACTATGCGTGTTTGACACAGGTGAAGGCATCATCACCATCCCTTCGATGAGTTCGGCTTTTTTCACGTCCGGCATGGCGGCGTAACGACGCTCGAATTCGGCGCGCGTCAGGTGGTCGCCGTTTTCCAGGCGCGGCGTTTTTCGCGCTCCGCCGGCTTGCGCGAGCACTTCAGCTTGCACCGTTGCTGCAGCCATCTCATCCTCCTTCGCTGCGTCCCATCACGCAGCGACACGTCACGCAGTTACACCGCGCCGAATCGCGATGAACTTCTTTGCCGTTTCGACCGCCACCGCTGCGTCGCGGCAATACGCGTCCGCCTCGATCGCCTCGGCGAAGGCTTCGTTGAGCGGCGCGCCGCCGACCAGCACGATGATGTCCTTGCGGATGCCCTTCTCCTTGAGCGCGTCGATCACGACCTTCATGTAGGGCATGGTTGTCGTCAGCAGCGCGCTCATGCCCAGGATGTCGGGCTTGTGCTTCTCGATGGCTTCCAGATAGTTTTCCACCGAGTTGTTGATGCCCAGGTCGTACACCTCGAAACCGGCGCCCTCCATCATCATCGTCACCAGATTCTTGCCGATGTCGTGGATGTCGCCCTTGACCGTGCCGATCACCATGCTGCCGATCTTCTCGGCGCCGGTCTCCGCCAGCAGCGGTCGCAGGATCGCCATGCCCGCCTTCATCGCCTTTGCCGCCATCAGCACTTCGGGCACAAACAAGATGCCGTCGCGGAAGTCGTTGCCGACGATTTCCATGCCGGCGACCAGGCCCTTGGTCAACACCTCATAAGGTTGCTGCCCGCGGCTTAATGCCTCACGCACTTCTTCTTCGATCTCTTCGGCAAGGCCATCGTAAAGGTCTTCTTTCATCAACTCGTACAGGTCTTCCAACGACAGTTCAGACAGAATGATTTCTTCGCTCATGAATTGCTCTCCGCTACATCTCTCGTGCAGTTTTTGTTTTGACCAGGAGTTACGCGCTTTGTTGAATGTTACAGTTCAGCAGGATCGACGCCGAGTGCACGTAGCCGCTCTGCCAGGCGTTCAGCGCGCTGGCGTTCGGCTTCGGCGCGCTGGCGTTCGGCTTCAGCGCGCTGGCGTTCGGCTTCAGCGCGCTCGTTTAGCTCAACAAAGGTCTCGAAACGGCGACCATCGGGTCGCGTCAGCACCAGGTCAGCGCCTTCTAGGTCGAAACGCACGCCCAGCCGCGGACTGACCCAACCTTCTATCGGCGTGATCTCCTCGAAGTTGTCACCGACGCGACGCCAGCCTGCCAACTCCCCGCGATCTGGATCGTAGACGTAATACTCCTCAACCCCGTACCGTTCGTAGAAATGGAGCTTGCGCGCCATTTCCAGCGGCGTATTGCCGGGCGAGAGCACCTCAAAGACGACCTGCGGCGCAACGTTGCCTTCGCGCCACTGAAGATAGGAGCCACGATCCCCTTTGGGCCGCCCAAACGCCACCATCACATCGGGCGCCACGCGCAGTTGATTGTTGCCCTCGACCGGATACCAGAGCAGGTCGCCGGCGACAAAGACGTTCGGGTCATCCTTGAAGAGCGCGTCAAGACCGCCCTGGATCGTCACGATGTAGCGAAATTGTCGGGTGTTGTCCGCTATCGGTTTGCCGTCACTTTCCGGGTAGATGATTGCTGGCGCCGGGTTGGTCTCTTTGTCTGCCGCGGCGCCCGTCGCGGCAACTGTCGCCGCAGGCGGGTCAAGCACGGTGTCGATTGCCATTTGCATTCCTCCCTGGCGTCGATGACAACGCCTCTCCTAATCCTAGCGCGCCCGCATCCGTCGTCGCGGCGCCGCCGTTTCCGCCACCGCCGCCGGTTCGGGCAAGATGTCCGCCAGATGCGGGTAGGGATCGCTGGCGTGCGGAATGTGGATCGCGCCGACAAACTCATCCTGGAAATCTTCCGCCACAGCCGTTTCAACGTAGCGGACGCTGTGCGCCAGTTCCATCGCTTCGCGGCGTTTGGCGCGGTTGAGCAATGCGATGCGGGCGCCGTCACCCGCCGCATTGCCCACCGCCGCTATTCGCTGCGGGTCGCAATCGGGAATCAGCCCAAGAACCAAAGCGTACAATGGATCGATATAACTGCCAAACGCCCCCGCCAGCACAATCCGATCGACGGTTGCGACGCCGGCGCGCTTCATCAAGATTTTTGCCCCGGCATAGAGCGCCGCCTTCGCCAGTTGGATATTGCGCACGTCGTCCTGCGTGACGTAGAGCGGCTGACCGTTGGCGGTCTGCTCCGGCGTGGCCAGCATGTAGGCGCCGCGCCGCCCCTCCCACACCAGCCGGTCGGTCGGATGCGCGGCGTTGAAGCGCCCGTCGGCTTGCAGAATGCCCGCCAGGAACAACTCCGCCACCACCTCGATGATGCCCGATCCACAGATGCCCGCCGCCAGATATTCAGGCTTGCCGGCGATCACCGAAGGCGCGTGCACATCCCATTCGTCCGACCAGCGTTCGTCGCCGATGACGCGGAAATTGGCGCGCCCGGTGGTGCGGTCGATGCGCACGCGTTCGATGGCGCCCGGCGCCGCACGCATCCCTGCGCTGATCTGTGCGCCCTCGAAGGCTGGTCCGGTCGGGCTGGACGCGCTCATCAGCCATTGCGCGTTGCCCAGCACGATCTCGGCGTTGGTGCCGACGTCCACGATCAGCTCGATCTCCTCCTGGCGGTGCGGCTCCTCGGCGATGAGCACGGCCACGTTGTCGGCGCCGACGTGACCGGCTTCCGACGGCAAGACGTGTACATTCGCCGCCGGGTGTAGCCGCAAGCCCAGGTCGCGCGCTTTGATGTCCATGGCATCGCGGTTGGCAAGGGCGAAGGGTGCGCCGCCCAGCTCGCGCGGATCGACGCCCAGGAAGAGGTGGATCATCGTGGTGTTGCCCGCCACGACCAGCTCGTGGATGTCGCGCACCTTGAGACCCGCTGCGTGCGCCGCCTGCCCTGCCAGCTTATTGAGCGCCTTGATGATGGCGTCGTGCATCTTTTCCGCACCGTCGTCGTGCATCATCACATAGGAGATGCGGCTCATCAGGTCTTCGCCAAAGGTGATCTGCGGGTTCATCGCCGACTCGGTCGCCAGCACCTCGCCCGTGCGCAAGTCGCACAGATACGCCGCCACCGTCGTGCTACCGATGTCCACCGCCAGCCCGTAGATGCCTTCGGCGTAGCCGGGGCGCACCTCGATCACCTCGTGGTCGTTCCACACCAGCACGGTCAGTGCGCGCTTGCCCTGGCGCAGCGCCGGCTGCAGCTGACGCAGCGCGTGCAGATCGATGGTCAGGTCGGTCAAGCCGGCGTCTCTCGCCAGCGCATCTTGCAGGCGCCGCCAGTCGCCGCGATGCTCGCCCAGCGCGGCGTTCTCCACCTCTACGTAGTATTGTCGCACCGCCGGGTCGATGTCGATCACGCGCTCGGTGGCCGCCTTGCGGATGATCTGTTTGTGGGCGCGGCTTTCTTCGGGCACGTACACAAGCACATCGCCCTGCACCTGCGCCGTGCAGGAGAGGCGGCAGTCGTCGGCGTGCATGGCATGCAGCAGCGCCTGTTCTTCGCTGCTCACCGGCGTGAGATGATCCGCCGCCGAGGTGACGCCATGTTTGGCAAAGTGTCCCTCCTCGATGCGCACCTTGCACTTGCCACAGGTGAGCCGCCCGCTGCAGATGCTCTCGATACCGACGCCCAGCTCACGCGCCGCATCCAACAGAGAAGTGCCGGTCGGAACGTGGCCCCGACGGCCCGAAGGCATAAATATCACCAAAGGATCTTGATCAGACATGCTCAACTCTAGTCTCGTGAAAACCGGTCAATTTCGATGATCCCAATTGCGGGTCAAACAACGAGTGCATCTTATCGGCGAAAGCGGTTTTCCGAAACCGTTGCGTGACCCTGCAAGAACCTTAGCCGACTATAATGAGATACAGTATAGCGGTCAGGAATGATAGCGACAATCCATTTGACCGTTCTCGTTCACTTACGCGCAGGTTGAGGTCGACCATGCTGGTTCTCGATGCGTTTTCCAAAGTGTTGCCGGTGCTCTTGCTCTTTGCTCTGGGCGCCTTCTTCCGGCGCACGGGCTTTGTGCAACCGACAACGATCCAGGATATCAAGCACCTGATCGTCACCGTCACCTTGCCAGCCGTATTGTTCCTGGCATTTGCGGCGGTGACGCTGGAGCCGGGTCATCTTGTCATCGCCACCACGGTTTTTGCCGCATGTACGGTGGTCTTGCTCGCCGGGCGCCTGCTCCACCGCGTCGCCGGGACGCGCTCCGGCTTTCTGCCGCCGCTGCTCACCGGCTTCGAGGCGGGGATGATGGGCTACGCCGTGTTTACCGCCGTCTATGGCGCCGACAACGTGTTCAACTTCGCTGTCGTCGATTTGGGACAGGTCGTCTTCGTCTTCTTCATCCTTGTGCCTTATGTGCAGCGGCTGGGCAGCGGGGCGGCGTCGCTCCGCCAGACAGTGCGTGGCTTTTTCACCACGCCGGTCATCTTGAGCATCTTTGGCGGCATTCTTGTCAACCGTCTGGGCATCATGCCGACGCTGACCGCCTTCCCGCTGACAAACGCCATCTTCGCCACGCTGGGCCTGCTGGGCGCGGTGACGACGCCCCTGATTGCGCTGGTGATCGGCTATGAAGTCAACCTGCAGCGGCGTGGTCTGGCGGCGCCGGTGCGCACGATTGGTGTGCGGCTGGTGATCTGGGTTGGGATCGGGCTGCTGCTCAACGCGCTGGTCATCAGCCGTCTATTCCCCGGCGACCGCGTGTTGCAAGCCGCCGTGATGACGATGTTTGTCCTGCCGCCGCCCTTCGTCATTCCGCTCTTCATGCGCAACACCACGCCCGACGATCAACGCTACGTCGTCAACACGCTCTCGCTCGCCACGTTGGTGACGCTGATTGCGTTCACGATCGTGAGTGTGGTGTATGCTGCAGTGTGAAATCTTTCTCCAGCGACATTCCTCTACAGCAGGTCATCGTCTCTGGCGTGACATCGTGGCTGCCTCGGAGCGCCCGGCTGGCAGCCGAGCCTGCGATGACCGCATCGATTGGGCAAAGTTCATGAACCGACTTCAGGGCCGCGTGTCTTCGTGTGAGACAAAATCGTGAACCATTGAGTTTGTGAAAATGGCGCGGTGACGTACACTCTGTCACGCACTCTGTCATGCACTCTGCCACGCCCTGGCTGTCAACGGAGCCTTGCAGAGCGCCCTATTGTCCCCATCGCGGACAGGTAAGGCCGGTCGCCGGGCAGCGCCCGCACAGCATCGCAACTACTGATTCTAGGTTGATATTTTATGAGCGCAGTGCTGCGTGATGGATTCCGACACGTAGCGCGCAACACGCAACACTGAAAACATGAAAACTCTGCCTAGAAATCAGTAACCGGCTGCAATCATTCATCATCACGAAACGGGAATGCACGTAAGTCATGCCGCTCAAGAAATCCCAGCTCTACGCCTCTCTCTGGAAATCCTGCGACGAGTTGCGCGGGGGGATGGACGCTTCGCAGTACAAGGACTACATCCTCACGCTGCTCTTCGTCAAGTACGTCTCCGACAGGTACGCGGGCAGGCCCTACGCCACCATCCTCGTGCCCGAAGGCGGCGCTTTCGCCGACATGGTGCGGCTGAAGGGCGATCCGGAGATCGGCGACAAGATCAACAAGATCATCGGCAGGCTCGCTGAGGCCAACGACCTCAAGGGCGTGATTGATGTCGCCGACTTCAACGACGAGGCGAAGCTGGGCCGCGGCCGCGAGATGGTGGATCGGCTGTCGCGGCTGATCGGCATCTTCGAGGGCATTGACCTGCGCGCCAACCGCGCCGAGGGGGACGACCTGCTCGGCGACGCCTACGAGTACCTGATGCGCAACTTCGCCACCGAGAGCGGCAAGAGCAAGGGGCAGTTCTACACCCCGGCCGAGGTCTCGCGGGTGATGGCGCAGATCGTGGGCGCGGGGCGGGCGACCAGCCAGGAGCAGACCGTCTACGACCCGACCTGCGGCTCCGGCTCGCTGCTGATCAAGGTGGCCGATGAGGCCCCGCGCGGGCTGACGATCTACGGCCAGGAGATGGACAACGCCACCGCGGGCCTGGCGCGCATGAACATGATCCTGCACGGCCACGAGACCGCCGAAATCTGGCAGGGCAACACCCTGGCCGACCCGCACTGGAAGACGCCCGACGGCCGGCTCAAGACCCACGATTTCGTGGTGGCTAACCCGCCCTTCTCGCAGAAGAACTGGACGAGCGGCGTCAACGTGGCCCAGGATGCCTTCGGCCGCTTCGAGTACGGCGCGCCGCCGGCCAAGAACGGCGACTACGCCTTTCTGTTGCACATCCTCAAGTCTATGAAGAGCACCGGCAAAGCCGCGGTGATCCTGCCCCACGGCGTGCTCTTCCGCGGCAACGCCGAGGCCGACATCCGCCGTGAGCTGGTGCGCCGCGGCTTCATCAAGGGGATCATCGGTCTGCCGCCCAACCTCTTCTACGGCACCGGCATCCCGGCCTGCATCATCGTGCTGGACAAGGAGGACGCGCACCGCAGGGCCGGCGTCTTCATGATCAACGCGGCGGATGGCTTCCGCAAGGACGGCGCCAAGAACCGCCTGCGCGAGCGCGATATCCACCGCATCGTGACCACCTTCAACGCACAGATTGAGATCCCCGGCTACAGCCGCTTCGTGCCGCTGGCTGAGATCGAAGCCAACGACTACAACCTGAACCTGCCGCGCTACATCGCGCCGACCGAACCCGAGGACCGCCACGACCTGCACGCGCACTTGCACGGCGGCATCCCCGCCCGCGACGTGGACGCGCTGGCCGCCTATTGGGACGCGCTGCCCGGCCTGCGCGAGGCGCTCTTCGCACCACTGCGCGCGGGCTATCTGGCCGTGCGCGTCGAGCCGCGGCAGGTGCGCCGCGCCGTGTTGGAGCATCCCGCCTTTGCCGCGTTGCGGGCGCAGGCGCTGGCAGCTTTCGACGGCTGGGCGCAAGCCGTGCGCCCCAAGCTGGCCGGGCTGAAGGCAGGGGATCATCCCAAGGCGTTGATCCGCGCGCTGGCCGAGGAACTGCTGCGGTGTTTTGCGAGGCCCCAGGGTGTAGAGACGCAACATGTAGAGACGCAACATGTTGCGTCTCTACACGACCCCTACGACCTCTTCCAGCACCTGATGGACTACTGGGACGCGACGTTGCAGGACGACGTGTACCTGGTGGTGGAGAGCGGCTGGGTTGCGGCCGCGCGGCCGCGGCTCCTGGTCAAGGACGCGCAGGAAAACAAGTACCTGGAAGAAGCCGATCTGACGGTGGGCAAGCGCAAGTACAAGTTCGACCTGCTGCCGCCCGCGCTGATCGCAGCGCGCTATCTGGCTGACGCAGTGGCGCAAACGGCGCGGCTGCAGGCTGCAGCTGAAGCCGCCGCGGCCGCGTGGGACGCCTTCGCCGAGGAGCACAGCGGCGAGGAGGACCCGCTGGAGGCGGCGCGCGCGGAGAGCGGCGCGTTGACCGCGGGGAGCCTGAAGAAGCGCCTGGCAGAGGTAGAGGCGCACAATCGTGCGCCTCTGTTCCCGCCAATCGGCGATGAGGAGGATGAAGAACGCGCGCTGATCAACGAGGCGCTGCGCCTGCTGGCGGCGAAAGCCGAAGCCGAGCGCGCCTACAAGGAGGCGCAGGCGCGGCTGGACGAAGCGATCCTGGCGCAGGCGGCCCGGCTGAGCGAGGCCGAGATCGTCACGCTGGCGGTGGACGACAAGTGGCTGGCGACGCTGCGCAGCGCGGTGGACGACGAAATCGCCCGCGTGGCGCAGCGGCTGGCGGGCCGCGTGCAGCAATTGGAGGAACGCTACGCCGAGCCGCTGCCGGCCATCGAGGCCGAGGTCGCCGCGCTGCGCCAGCGGGTGCTGGGCCACCTGGCGCGCATGGGCATTGCGCTCGAGGAGGTGAGGCCATGAGCGCAGCGGAGGTCAAGCCGGGATACAAGGTGACCGAGGTGGGGGTGATACCGGAGGATTGGGAGGTGAGGCGGCTCTCAGATATTGCAATGATTAGTTCTGGAGGCACTCCTGACAGGAAAAACCGCCTGTACTGGGATGGGCACATCCCGTGGGTTACCACTTCGCAAATCGACTTTGGAGTGATTGAACATGCCATTGAATTCATAACGCAGAAAGGTCTGGAGAGCTCAGCTGCGAGGGTATATCCTTCAGGCACCTTGTTGATGGCCATGTATGGTCAAGGCAAAACCAGGGGGAAAATAGCGATCCTTGGCATCCCCGCAGCGGTCAATCAAGCATGTGCAGCCATCGGCATTCGAGAAGAAACCTTAGGAGAGTTTGTATTTTACAACCTCACCCATCGATATGATGAGATCCGTGGGCTGAGTAACCTCGGAAATCAGGAAAACCTAAACTCCGGGATTATCAGTAGCATTCTCGTTCCCCTCCCGCCCCTCCCCGAACAGCGGGCGATAGCGGCGGCGCTGGGGGACGTGGATGCGCTGCTGGCCGCGCTGGAGCGGCTGATCGCCAAGCGGCGGGCGGTCAAGCAGGCGGCCATGGACGCGCTGCTCAGCGGGCGGGTGCGGTTGCCGGGGTTTGGGCAGGGGGTCGGCTATCGGCAGACGGAGGTGGGGGAGATCCCGGAGGATTGGGAGGTGAGGCGGATTGGGGAACTCTCTAGACAGTTTCTGAACGGAGGTACTCCCTCAACCAAGATACCAGAATACTGGACGGGAAACATCCCCTGGATAACCGGGGCAGATATCGTTGACCAAGAGGTCAAACAAGTGAGAAGATACATCACAGAAGAGGCTGTGAGAAACAGTGCAACTAACGTGGTTACGAAAGGCAATCTTTTGGTTGCAACACGAACTGGTGTAGGAAAAGTTGCTATAGCCAGGCATGACCTGGCCATAAGCCAAGACTTGACCGGTGTCTATCTTGATCCCGAAATTGCGTTAACAGAGTACGTTTATCGGGTTCTAGACCATCGGTCAAGCAGCTTGGCACTTTTCAGCCAAGGCACATCGATCGCAGGGATCACGCGCGAGGATTTGGCAGCTACCGTGATTCCCCTTCCACCCCTCCCCGAACAACGCGCCATCGCCGAAGTGCTGTCGGACATGGACGCGGCCCTGGCGGCGCTGGAACGGCAGCGGGCCAAGGTGCAGGCGCTCAAGCAGGGGATGATAGCGGAGCTGCTGACGGGGCGGGTGCGGCTGGTCAAGTAACTGCCCGCAAGGTATAATGACGG
>CZCA01000716.1_pt1 | contig 27092 bp, 23 predicted proteins | sample 591981 | NCBI WGS metagenome assembly CZCA01 (sample SAMEA3556810, study PRJEB10932) | anaerobic digester metagenome | reverse complement strand
TTTCTAACTTCATATCAGTGCTGCTGTATGCTATAGTATTCTGCGCAAGACTCAGGGCAGCCGCTGACACTGCGTGGTAGAACGCCTGTCCAACCCACATTCAGTCATTAGCAACATAGGACGCTTCCATGAAACATCCAATCTCGCGTTTTTCTGCACATGCAGTTGTGGCAGTGCTTGCAATCGCAGCACTGGCCTTGCTTACCGCCTGCTCCCCGCTGAAAGCGCCTGTGGCGCCCGCAACCGGTGCGCCGGCAACGGCAACAGAGGCGCCTACCGCCGAGCCATTGCCCATACCAACCGAAACCTACAACGGCATCCCGGTAGGGTTTACACCGGAGGGGTTCCCCTTTCGTGGCGATCCCAACGCCCCGGTGACAATGGTCGAATATAGCGACTACCAGTGCCCTTTCTGCGCCCGCCATTTTGTGCAGACTGAGCCTGCATTGAATGAATCTTTTGTACGCACTGGTCAGGTGAAGGTGATTTTCCGCGATTTCCCTATCGCCGGGCTGCATCCGAACGCACCGGCAGCTCACATCGCCAGCCTTTGCATTGCGGATCAGGGCGCCTCTCTCTATTGGGAGATGCACGCTAAGCTCTTCCAGACGCAGACTGAGTGGGGCAACAATGCTGATCCGTTGCCGGTGTTCGAGCGACTGGCCACCGAAATCGGCGCTGACCTCGACGCCTATGCTGCGTGCATGGAAAACGATCAGGCAGCCAAGCAAGCTCTCGTTGACGCTGCGATTGCTGAAGGTCAGGCTGCCAACGTCTCTGGCACGCCTAGCTTCAATTTCCTCGGTGGGCCGGATGGTCAATACTTGTTGGTCGGTGCACAGCCCTATGAGCAATTCGCCGCCTACGTCGAAGCCCTTGCCGCTGGCGAGGCGCCGATCGGGGCTGAATCGCAGGCCGACAGTGGCGGCCCCACTGAAATCCCTATTTGGGCGACCGCTGCAGGCTGGCAGCCCGACCCGGAACGCCCTGGTGTGAACATGGCGGGCGACTGGTATCGTGGCAACCTGGATGCCAAAGTGGTTGTCGTTGAGTTCTCGGATTTCCAATGCCCCTTCTGCCGTCGCCATGTCCAGGAGACGCAGCCGGCGCTCGATGAACAGTTTGTTGACAGTGGTAAGGTGCTGTGGATATTCAAGCATTTCCCGCTTCAAATTCACCCACAGGCGCCGGCGGCCGGCGCCGCCGCCGAATGCGCCGGCGCGCAAGGGAAGTTCTGGGAGATGCACGATCTCCTCTTTGGCGATGTCAATGCGTGGTCGATCAGCGACCCATCTGCGGTGTTTGCAGACCTGGCAGGACAGCTGGACTTGGATGTGGATGCCTTCAACACTTGTCTGGCTGATCCTGAGACGGCGGCGCGCGTGCGCAGCGACATGACCGATGGTGCGCCGTTTGTACAGGGGACGCCAACCTTCATTGTGCTGTTCAACGAAGAGGGGCGCATCATCCCCGGCGCCCTGCCGTTGGAGACCTTCTCGCAGGCATTGCAAGATATTCTAGATCAGGTGCAGTAGCGGACAGGACGACAGCGTAGCGAGGAAAGCGCCCGCTCCTTGCTCACCACAGCGGTTGAATCATTTCATAAATGCGATGCGCACAGAGACAAACGATCTGCTGTGCGCATTGCATTTGTGAGGGGGAAATCCCCGGTCTGTTAATTCATCCACTGTTAATTCATCCACCGCCCAGGTAGCGTTGTACGTTTTCCGCGTGCTCGGCGAAGGTGGCGGCGAAAACGTGGCGGCCGCTGCCGTCTGGCAGCGCGACAAAATAGAGGTAGTCGTGTTGCTCTGGATAGAGCACCGCGCGGATACTACTGAGGCCAGGCGCAGCGATCGGACCAGGCGGCAAGCCGGTGTAGAGATAGGTGTTATACGGGCTGTCCACGCTACTATACTCTTCGAGAAAGACCGGCGTCTTCCACCATTGCCCGGTTGCTGCTTGGTATCCCATGGCGTACTGCACGGTCGGATCAGCGTCCAACTTCATGCCTGCTGCCAGCCGGTTGAGATAGACGCCAGCGATCGCCGGGCGTTCTTCCGGCACGACAGCCTCGCGCTCCACAATCGAAGCCAGCGTCAGCACCTGGTGCAAGGATAACTGCGTGACGCCAGCAACCTGCGCTTCGCTATAGAGTGTCGGCACGCGTTGTGCGAAAGCATCCAATTGCCGCGCCAGTACGTCGATCGCCGTCGGCGTCACCGCCGGAATCTGGTAGGTGTCGGGAAATAGATAGCCTTCCAGACTGGCGCCCGCAGGGCGATCTTGCAAAAAGGGGTAGCGACTCAGGTCAAGACCGGAGAGATCGCCCGCCACTGCCTGGTCGCGATACCGCGCACCCTCGGTAGGACCGAGCAGGCCGCTGCGGCTCAAATACTCTGCTGTCTGTTCCACACGCCAACCCTCAGGAATTGTGATGCTGATAGCGGCGGCCTGCGCCTGCGTGAGCGTCTCCACCACTTCCCGTAGCGTCATGGCGGGCGTCAAGACAAAGACGCCGGCAGCCAGGCGGCCCTCCAGCCCGTTGACGCGGACGTACGCCTCGAAGAGGGTGGCGTCGCGGATCAGCCCGAGTTGCTCAAGATTTTGGCCAATCATGCGGGCGGGCGTGCCCGGCGCCACCTCGAAGCGCACCGGGCGGTCATCGACGCTGGCCGGTTTGTCCACGTCCGCGATATTCGTGCGCAGGTATACATCCAGGCCGACGCTGCCACGTCCACACGCGGTCAACAGGAGCGCGGCCACGCAGAAAAAAAGGCTAACCGCCAGATAGTTCCGGTGATTCACGCAGCGGACGCCTTTCCGGTCATCGCTTTGGCGCCAAAACGAGGATCGAGGGCGTAGAAACGGCGCAAACCTTCCGCCAGAAGCGTGCGCGGTTTGTATTTGAGCAACTGACGCGCCTTGGTCAGGTCAGCGACCAGATGTTGGATGCCGCCCGATGCCTCGCTGTTTTCAATGACGCTGGCTTGTGCATGCACAGTTGCGCTGATTTGTTCAATCAGCTGACGCATCGATGTCTCCTGCCCGCTGCCGACATTGATAATCTGTTGGTCGACGTTGCTGGCGGTCGCTGCGCTGATCAAGGCCTCGACGACATCATCGATGTAGACGTAATCTCGCGTTTGTTGACCGCTGCCAAAGACGATCACGGAACCACGACCGATAATCTGCTGCATGAAGAGCGGAATGACTGGCGCGTGCGTTGGTGGCAGCGGCTGTCCTGGTCCGTAGGCGTTGAAGATGCGCAGGGCGACCGTCTCGAAACCGCTCAGACGGCCAATCGTAAAGAGATAGCGTTCGGCAGCCAGCTTGCTGACTGCATAGGGTACTGCCGGATTGGGCGCCATCTCTTCCGTGACAGGTTGTTGCGGCTGGTCGCCATAGACCGTGGCGCTGCTCGCCAGCACCACGCGCTGCACGCCGACGTCGCGGCAAGCCTCCAATACAGCCACCGTCCCGCCCACATTGACGTCGTTGTACTCGCGTGGATAGAGCACCGACGCCGGCACGCTGACCAACGCCGCCAGATGAAATACGACATCGACGCCCTGCAACAACGACCATAGCTTGGGGAGATCGCGCACATCGCCACGATTGAAATGGATGCCTGGCCGCAAGTTGGTCGGGTCGCCGCTGCTGAGATCGTCCAGCACGCGGACGCCTACGCCGCGCTCCATCAGCCGATTGGCCAAATGGGCGCCGATGAACCCTGCGCCGCCGGTGATAAGAACTCGCATGAACTTAAGCACTCCTGCTGAAAGACTGAAGACTCGCTCGCACGTCTCAATACGCCGCAGCGGATGCTAATCAGCATAGCATAGGGATTCACCTGCCGCGAAGAATACATCCGTCAGCGGCGCAGATCATCCGGATCGGTGGAGCGACGCGAAGGTGGATCAGGTAGATCGTCATGCCAGCCGCCGGTCCAGTCGGTATCTCGGGGAGGACGTTGTGCGCTGGCAGTCAGGTCGTTGTAGACGCGGCACGCTTCAACAAGATTGGCGGCGGAAAAGTGGCCAAATGTCCAGCGATGGATGCCAGGTTCGCCGCCAAAGAGCATCATCACGATTTCAGCGGTGGAGCGCCCAGCGGCGTCCAATTTCTGCACTTTTTCGGCGAGCTGGATCAGGCTAGTAATCTTGCCAAGCAGGTCGGGCAGGGGCGTGCGGCGCACCGTGCCGCTGCCCGGGAAAAGCCGCTCTGGACGCAGCGTCGCCAGCGTGCGCAGGCTGCTGACGATGGCGAACATGTCGAACTCAGGCGCCCAGGCAATGTCGCGCCCGCCGATGAAGGCGTCGCCGCAAAACAGCCAGCGATACGCTGGCTCAAAGTAGCTGACATGGTCGCGACTGTGGCCGGGCGTCTCGATGGCGCGTAGGGTGAACTGCGGCGTGCGAATGATATCCTCAATCTCGTCGAGCGAGCGTGCACCGCTGTATGCCTGCGGCTTGCCCCAAATCGCCTGCCGGTAGAGCTGCATTCCGATCAACTCCGGGTTCTCGATCAGCGGCAGCGACTGGCGCGAGGCGTAGACCCGCGCGTCGGGATAGCGCGTCAGCACCGCCACCAGCCCGCCGATATGATCCTCGTGGGCGTGGGTGATGGCGATCTGCTGCACCGGCGCTTTCTCCAGCACGCGCACCAGCTCGTGAGCCGTACACGCCGGGCCGGTGTCGATGAGCAGCCCATCAAGCCAATACGCCGCGGTCCAATAGAGCGGTCGCCCCAACAGCGCGCGCGCCATCCGTATCACTGTAACGGAACCGTGCTGCTCGACCTGAATCATTGGAACCCCATTAGTTTTGCTATCCCGATCTGTAGCCGCGCCATCACCTCATCCGGAATGCGCGCCATGCGTCCTTCCAAGTCGACGCAGATGTGGTCAGTGGCGCCGGTCATCAGAAGCTGGCCGGTTGCCGCGTTAGTGACGACGTAGTCGAACGTGACCCGTCGGCTGCGCAGCTGACGCACGCTGGCGGTCACGCGTACGGTGTCGCCAAAACGCGCCGGCGCTCGATACTCGCCGCTGACACCGACGACCGAAAAGTGATGGCCGCCCTCCGCAAACTCCCGATACGGCATCCCGACCGCATCCATCCACGCCACGCGCGCCGCCTCGAACCAGATGATGTAGGCGCTGTGATGCACCACGCCCATCGCATCGGTTTCGGCGAAGCGCACGGGAATGTCGAGCGAGAAGGCGGGGAAACCTTGCTCGCGGGAACCCTGAGTGTTCGCTGTCATGCAGTGGTCTGACTCACATATGAATCGGATGCCCTTCGACGGCGTGCGCGGCTTCCATCAGCACCTCGCTCAGCGTCGGATGGGCGTGGACGTTGCGGGCGATCTCCGCCGGCGTGATCTCCATCATCTGCGCCAGGCTGAGTTCGGGCAGCAGCTCGGTGACACCCGGCCCCACCAGATGCGCGCCCAGGATTTCACCGTACTTGGCGTCGGCGATGATCTTGACGAAGCCAACTTTGGCGTTGAGCGCCTGCGCCTTGCCGTTGGGCATGAAGGGAAACTTGCCGACCTTGACCTCGAAGCCCTTTTCCTTTGCCTGCGCTTCGGTGTAACCGAGGCTAGCAACCTGCGGATCGCAGTAGGTGGCGCGCGGCATGAAGATGTAGCGTTCCGCCGGGATCGGCAGCGTGGGCGCGCCGGCGATGGTCTCCGCCGCCACAATCGCCATGGCGCTCGCCACGTGCGCCAGCGCCAGTTTGCCGGTGCAGTCGCCGATGGCGTAGATATGCGGGACGTTGGTGCGCATCACTTCGTCGATCTCGATGAAACCGCGCTTCTCCATCTTCACGCCGGCTGCGTCTAGCCCCAGGTTGTCGGTGTTGGGCTGTACGCCGATTGCCATCAACACCTTGTCGGCGGTGAGCGTCTGCACTTCGTCAGTCTTGAGATTCTTCACCGTGACCGTAACGCCGTCGGCGCCGATCTCGACCTTCTCGGTGCGCGTGCTGGTCAGCATGGTGACGCCGCGCTTGCTGAAGACTTTCTGCACCTCGGCGGCGACTTCAGCGTCTTCCAGCGGCAGGATTTGGTCGAGCATCTCCACGACGGTCACTTCGGCGCCGTAGGTGCTGTAGACATAGCTGAACTCCATGCCGATGGCGCCGGAGCCGACAACGATCAGCTTCTTGGGCACTTCCTTGAGCACAATGGCGTCACGATATTGGATGATGCGGTCGCCGTCGATCTGTGTGCCGGGCAGGCTGCGCGCCCGCGCGCCGGTGGCGATGATGAAGTTGGCGGCGGTGACCGTCTGCTCTTTGACATCCGGCTTGAACTCGGAAGACGTCACCTTGAGCGTGTGGCTGTCCACAAAGACGCCGTGCCCCTCGATAACCTCGATCTTGTTCTTCTTCATCAGGAAGCCGACGCCCTTGGTCTGGCGCGAAACAATGTCGCGGCTGCGCTTGACCGCCTTGCCAAAGTCGACGGTGAGATTGTCGAAACTGAAGCCGTAGTCGGCGGCGTTGTGCAGCTCCTCCAGAATCTCGGCGTTGTGGATCAGCGCCTTGGTCGGAATGCAGCCCCAATTCAGGCAGACGCCGCCCAGATTCTCGCGCTCGACGATCGCAGTCTTCAAGCCCAATTGCGCGGCGCGAATGGCAGCGACGTAACCGCCCGGCCCGCTGCCGACGACAACAACATCATATTGGTATCCGTGCTCAGCCATGAGGTTTTCCTTTCATGTGGCGTGTTTCGTGGTTCGTGTTGCGTGGTTCGCCTGTTTCTGCAACGCGCGCTGGCTTGCTGTCCAAGTCTGCATCACGCAACACGCATTCCGCACCACGTGCCACGCAGTAATTTAGTTTTCCCAATTCTCCAATTGTTCTTTGACCGCTGTCAAGAATTTGTCGCCCTGCGCGCCGTCCATGACGCGATGGTCAAAGGTGTAGCTCAGGTAGCACATCGGGCGGATGGCGATCACATCGTCGGCGCTGGGCAGGAGCGAGGCGCTGCTGCTGAGCACCACCGGTCGCTTGACGATGGCGCCGACGCCGAGGATGCCGCTCTGCGGCTGGTTGATGATCGGCGTGGCGATCAGGCTGCCGCCGGTGCCGTGGTTGGTGATGGTGAAGGTGCCGCCCTGAATCTCGTCGGGCTTGAGCAGCCCTGCGCGCGCACGGTTGACCAGGTCATTGAGCGCACGGGCGATGCCGGCCAGGCTCAACTCATCGGCGTTGCGAATCACCGGCACGAGCAGCCCGCCCGATTCAGCAGACCGTGTTTCTTCAGGAAACTCGGTTTGTGTTTTTGCGCGGTCCGGCAGCGCCACGGCCACGCCGATGTGCACCCGCTGGTGGATCACGATGCCGGCGTCGGTGAAGCGGCTATTCGCCAGCGGCACGGCGCGCAGCCCAGCGACAGCGGCAGCGATGAAGTAGGCGGTGTAGGTGAGCGTGGCGCCATTGCGCGTGTAGGTGCGCTTGTTCGCCTCACGGTGGCGCACGACGTTGGTCATATCCACTTCGCAGATCGTGGTGACGTGCGGGCTGGTGCGCTTGCTCAAGACCATGTGCTGGGCAATGGCGCGGCGCATCGCTGTGAGCGGCTGAAGCACGTCGTCGGCAGCGAGCGGCAGTGACGCCGACGCACTCTCCGCTGCGCCTTCTTCTCCTTCCGCCACCTCGCGCTTGACGGTAGCCAGGTATGCCTCCAGGTCTTTGCGCGTGATGCGCCCACCCAGGCCAGTGCCAGTGACCTGCGCCAGGTCGATGCCATGTTCAGCCGACATGCGCGCCACTACCGGGCTAATAAACGCGCGCCCGACAGGTTTCTCGGCTGGCGCCGGTGCAACGGGCGCGACGGCAGGTGGCTCAACCTGTGTTTGCCGAGCGGGAGCTGGCGACGGTGGAGTAGACGGTGGAGCAGACGGTGGAGTAGACGGTGGAGTAGACGGTGGAGCAGCGATTTCACCAGGCGCGCCGATGGTGGCGATCACCGTGCCGGCGCGGACTGTGGCGCCTTCCGGTGCGGACACTTCGAGCAGCACGCCAGCGACCGGCGCCGGCACTTCGGTGTCGATCTTGTCGGTGCTGATCGTCAGCAGCGGCTCGTGTTTGGCGATGGCTTCGCCCGGCTGCTTGAGCCAGCGCAGAATCGTGCCTTCGACGACGCTTTCGCCCATTTGTGGCATTCTGACAATAGTCGCCATCCGCCTTGCTCCTTACTCCACCATCAACCGATCAGCCAATTGCGGCGCGTCCATGTCAGCGCGCTGGAAAAGATATTGTTTTCCGGGTACGGTGGTGAAACCGGCCACATCGCCGCCGGGCGTCATGGCGACGATGTTCATGTACTGTCCTGCGCTGGCGTCGAGCGTCAACAGGTCGCGCAACGCCTCGCGTCCGGCTTCGACCAGCGTCTTGCCACATTTGAGATAGAGCACCAGACTGCGCGCCGTGCCGACCCGGATTGCTAGCTCGCCCATGCCGGTGCAGGCGGCGGCGCCATAGCGGTTGTCGCAGTAGTTGCCCGACCCAATCAGCGGGCTGTCACCGACGCGCCCCGGATATTTCCAGCCGAGGCCGCTTGTGCTGACTGCCGAGGCCAGGTTGCCATGAGCATCGAGGGCGATAAAGTTGACCGTGCCCAGCGTGTCGACACGCGCAGCTTTGTAAATCTTGTCCTGCAAATTGAGCGGCTGCGTCAGTGTGCGCGCCACCTCGCGCAGATTGCCGGCAGCGCCGGGCGTCAGACCGCGCTCAGTGAAGCGTTCTTGCCAGCGACGCAGCGCCTCCTCGGTGCGCTGATCTTGCGGCGTCTCGCCCAACTCGGCGGCAAGACGCTCCGCCCCGCGCGCCACGACCAGCACGTGCGGCGTTTCCTCCATCACTTTGCGCGCCAGGGTGATGGCGCGCCCGTAGCCCTGCACAGCGGCCACTGCGCCGGCACGCAGCGTCGCCCCGTCCATGATGCTGGCGTCGAGTTCGACCTCGCCCAGCACGTTGGGCAACCCGCCGTAGCCGACGCTGTGGTCGTCGGGGTCATCCTCGACGATGCGGCACGCCAGCTCCACGGCATCGAGCGCGCTGCCGCCGTCGCGCAGCAACGCCATCGCCGCCATCATCCCACGTCGTCCGTTTTCGCTTGCCACCATTACCGGCATTGACACGATCGCCTCCACGAGTTGGAATCTCCAATCTCTGTTCTCTCTGGAGATTGGAGATTGGAGATTAGAGATTGGAGAGCAGGAAATCTTCGATGCACTCCTGAATCGGTTTGAGCAGCTCCTCCCATGGTGCGTTGGGGAGCTTGTTCACCGTGACAAAATCCTGCACCATGAAGACGTTGTAGACGCCGCCGAGCGCAAAGATCGCCGCCGCCAGCGGATGCTGAGCCGCCTCCTGCGTGCTGGCAAAGCTGAGCGGCTTGGGGAAGATGCGCGCCGGCAGCACAAACTTCATGGCGTTGGGGTTGGGTGTTGGTTTGGCTTGAACTGACATGGTGTGAACTCAATTTCATCAATGTAAGCTGAACAGCGCTCCCTGCACAGGCGTAGTTGACGCATGGACTGCACGCGGTGCAGTTTCGGAAAACGCATAGAGCGCGTCCAACTCCTTGATCTCCGCACAGTTCCTTGTGAACCGCCTGCCCTGCTGCGCGGCAGTGATCATCTGTTGTATGTGCGCAATGGCAACTTGTTTGTTGCGGACCGAAACCCACCAGGGATAGGGCAGCCGCTCCACATCCTTGCCCTGAATGTTCTTCGTATGGTTAATTACTTCTTTGAGCAGTCGGTTGCACAGGTTGGTTAATGCCCATCCAAGAATGAAGTACAGTTCGTCATGCTCGATGCCAGCGCGCAGGAATGCACAAGGGGCGCCGCTGTCGAGAATGTATCCCTCCGGCAAATAGCGCATGTGCAGGTTCTGGGCAATCAACTGCCACGTCAGACCCTCCCGCCCGAAATATGGCTGGCCGCCAACTCCGTGTAAGTACCAGTTGCCATTCTTCTTGAAAGTCAACACGGCATCACCTTTGTCTCGCCAGTAGATGACGTGTGTCGGGGCGCAGTAGACGATTGCGTTTGTGCCTTTATTATAATAGCGGTAGTCAGGATGAGGAATAGGGATTCGCACCGGCTGCACCCGTTTGACAACTCGCACGTTGCGCCTGGTCAAACCCGCCGCTGCTTGCCGCTTAATCTTTTCGATCTGGCTGGCAGAAAGTTTGCCCAACCGCGCTCGTGCTTTCTCTTTCTCCAGCGTTATCGGATCATCGAAAAACTCAAACTCGTAAGGTTCGATGATCATGCCGTTTTCGATCTTGCGCACGAAATACTCATTTTTGCCCACAGTCATCCCGCTCGAAGCAATCAAATAATCGCCAAGCTTCGGGCCGTCGAAATACTTGGCATGATCATCGGTGATTCGCCAGGAAAAGTTGTCGGTCAACTCGATCTGATGGCGCAATCTCTGCTCGCCGTCGACAATCACACGATCAGTGCAACCACGCTTGACGAAGCGCAAAACCACCATCGGATGGTTGGTCTCGTCAGAGAACTGGGTGAGTGTCTCGATCTCCACCTCGCCGTGACTCATCAGCAGACGGCGCAAGCCACGCATGGTGTTGATTGTCAAGAAGGTATCTGAACAGATGAATAACAACGTACCATCTTTAGCCAGCAAATCCAGGCTTTTCACGATAAAAAATGAGTAGGTCTCCTTCTTGATCTTCTCGCCATTTCGGAAGCCGTACACCTTGTCCAATTCATCCTGGATCGCTGGATCCAGCGTACCGCCAAAGGGCGGGTTGCCAACGATGTGCGTAAACAGGCTCCCGCCAAAGGCGCTTTCGGTCGCAGCAACTGGATATCCACTGGGAAGAAAATGTTGACGAAAAAAGTCGTTACGCACCAGGTTGTGATGCGACGGCAATTCACCCCATCGTTCACAGATGTTTGTCAGACAACGAGTAAAAAGCGTCTCATCCAGCTCCAGGCCGTAAACATTGCGCTGCAAAATCAGCGCAAGTCGTTCCTTTACTGAGCCGGTGTATAAGGTCATGAACTTCTCAATCAAGGGAATGATAAACGCGCCGTCACCCATGCTTGGCTCCAGCACACGATCGTTGACACGCAGATTCAGTGTGTCAACCAGCTGTTGCGCAAGCGGCTGCGGCGTAAGAAACTGGCCCAGTTGGCGCTTTGGGGAGCGCTGATTCTTTGCCACGCTCATCGTAGACGCAGAGCCTCTTGGTTCTGCAACGTTACGCGGTGAGCGTCTGCGTTTGCATATTGTTGAGCGCGTTTGTGATTTTTCACCAACCTTCGCTCTCCATCCTCCAACAAAGCAATGAGAATTGCCACTTTTGCTCAACGGTGCGCCGACTCTCGCACCAGTTCAGCGTTTAGCATTTGGCGTGACCCTGGACTATCCTTTAGTCGACTGGCGATTTCCAACTTGATTGCCGCATCTTGATCGCTGCAAATAGTGTGCAAAGAAGTATATCAAAGGTTTGAAGGGATTCAGAACTGGCGCTCAAAAGTCGAGCTAATCGAACTTAGCGACAACGCAGTCAAAAGTTGCACATTCCCCATCTTCCCGGAAGCACAGAGCTTCCGGGAAGATGAGCAAAGTCTATCTGTGCTATCTATTCGTGAAAATTCCTTTGCTTCGTAATCTTCATTGTAGTTTTGAGGGGGAGCCATGAGTCTTGATCGCGACGCCTTGCAAGAGGCGATTCTCAAGCAATACACTGCGGAGCACGCCGCGTTGGGCGAAGCCGGCACGCTGGCGCTGCTGGAACGCGGGCGACAATGGGATCTGTCCGGCGTGCTGGCGCGCGGCGGGGTGATCGTCTTCCCACACGCGGGCGTGGCGGACTGCGGCCATCAGATTGCGGCGGCGGTGCATGCCTGTCTGGATGCGGGCGCCGACCGCGTACTGGTAATCAGCGTGCTGCACGCCTTCACCGCTGAGATGCAGGACGCACGCGTGCGCGTCGCCGCCGGCGAACCGCCCTCACGATTTCGCCATTGGGGCATTCAGGGCACGGGGCTGGAGGGCCGGCAGGAATGGCGCAGCGACCACGCGTTGATGAGCTTTCGTCACCTGTGGCAGGCGGAGACAAAGCGCCGCGGGATCAAGGGACCGGAGGTGATCGAGCGCTATCCCTATCTTGCTGGCGGCAAGCCGTGGGCACTGCCCGGCTACGACGAGGTGGCGAAGCTGGCAGAGAACGCCGTCATCGTTTCGACTGCCGACCCCTTCCATCATGGCATCGGCTATGGTGATGCGCCCGAAGCCAGCTACTGGCCCGATGCGCGGGGTCTTGCCTACGCCCGCACACGCATCGAGGAAGGCATCGATCTGTTGGCAAAGGGCGATTACTGGGGCTACAATCAACACTGCGTCGACGCCAAGAGCGACGCCCGCGACGCCGGGCAGTTGTTCCGTCACCTGCGCGGCCCCATGACGGGGCGCATCCTCGATCTGGTCTACACTGACGCGTCGGCGCTTTACAATTCGCCGCCGCCCACGTGGGTGGCCGGCGCGCTGATTGTATGGGACAGATAGCTGGGCGCCCGCAAATGGCAGGTTACTTCAAAATCTGTTGCAGGAACAGCTTCGTCCGGTCGTGCTGCGGGTTGGTGAAGAAGTGATCCGGCGTGCCGATCTCGACAATCTCGCCGCTGTCCATGAAGACGATGCGGTCAGCCACGCCTTTGGCAAAGCCCATTTCGTGCGTCACCACCACCATCGTCATGCCCGACTCTGCTAGCTCTTCCATGACTTCGAGCACCTCGCGGATCATCTCTGGGTCGAGCGCCGAGGTCGGCTCATCAAAGAGCATGATCTTAGGTTGCATGGCCAGCGCGCGGGCGATGGCAACGCGTTGCTGTTGGCCACCGGATAGTTGGCCGGGATATTTCTGCGCCTGCTCCGGGATGCCGACGCGTTCCAGCAACTGCATGGCGCGCGCCTCGGCTTCCTGCTTTTTCATCTTGCGCACATGGATGGGCGCCAGCGTGATGTTTTGCATCACGGTCAGGTGCGGGAAGAGGTTGAACTGCTGGAAGACCATGCCGGTCTCCATACGAATCGCCTCAATGTTGCGCACATCGCGCGTCAGCGGGATGCCGTCTACCACAATGTCGCCGCTCTGGTGCTCCTCCAGGCGGTTGATGGTGCGAATGAAGGTCGATTTGCCCGATCCGGATGGGCCGATGATCACGACCACCTCGCGGCGTTTGACTGTCAGGCTGACATTCTTCAGGGCATGAAATTCACCATACCACTTATTGACATTTTTCGCGATGATAATATCGGCGTCTTCTGCATGACCTGCCATAAGAATTTCCTGTGAAGGTGGGTTCAGAGATTGTGAGATTGGAGATTTGTAGGTCACCAACACCGGTCGATATAGATTGCAAACCGCCAGTCCCTCAATCTCTCAACACGCTATCGCTTTCCGAAGCCTAATTTGCTTTCCAGCTTGCGGCTGGCAAAGCTCATCCCAAAGCTGAAGATAAAGAAGACAAAGGCAACAAACACGTACACTTCTTTGGCGACGCCGCCTGTGACGCCAAGCCAGGCCGGTTGCTGGATCACCGCCTTGCCAACGGCGACCAGTTCAAGCAGACCGACCAGCGAGGCCAATGAAGTGTCCTTGAAAAGGCCGATGAACTGCCCGACAATCGCCGGGATGACCTTGGTCAGCGCCTGCGGCAAGATGATGAAACGCAACTTGTCAAAGCCGCCCAAGCCGAGGGCGTCAGCGGCTTCATATTGGCCTTTGGGGATCGCCTGCAAGCCGCCGCGTACATTTTCAGCCAGATACGCCGCGCTGAACAGCGTGATCGCCGTCATGGCGCGTACAAGCTGCGACGGATTGCCCCAGTTGCTGGGCAAAAAGAGCGGCAACATCGTCATACCCATAAAGAGCAGCGTGATCAGCGGCACGCCGCGAATCAGTTCGATGTAGCCAACGCAAAAGAGTTTGACCACCGGCAGGTTGCTGCGCCGCCCCAACGCCAACAACACCCCGATCGGAAAACTCAACGCAATGCCGACCACCGCTAACAGCATCGTGAGCATCAAGCCGCCCCACAGGTTGCTCTCCACGAGCGGGGCAAAATTCCACGTTACGCCTAGCCTGGGTAGGTTGATCCCACCCAACAGTATCACAAAGGTCGCCGGCAGGCTCAACACCCATGCCACCGCCAGCCATCTGCCGGAGATGGCAATGCGGGCGCCGATCAGATAGCCGATCAGCAGCAGCGCCAGGCTCGCCGCCATCACGACTTGCGCTTGCAAGCCAATCGGAATGAGCGCCAACGCCAGCAGGAGGGCGCCGAGACCGACGCCCAGATTGCGCATGATGCTGCCCCAACGCCCGGCGCTCAAGCCAAATAGCAGGCTCACCATCAGCAGCACGAGCGCTGGCTGCCACAGTTGTTCAAGCGGATACTGTCCGACGGCAAAGAGCTTGCGGTTGACCCAAATCGGCTCCCAGTAGGCGCCAAGCAACCACTGCACAAGGTTGGTGACGATGAAATAGAGCGCGATGAGGGTCACAATGGTGAGGAAGCTGTTGCCAATGCCGCTGAAGAGGTTGGTGCGCAGCCAGCCCAACACGCCTACTTCCGAGGCTGGCGGTTTTTGCGCCGGCGCCGGATGATTCGTGTTGACCCAACTCGTCGAGCGGATGTCTGTCGCCATCGATGCGTGTTCCCTCTTGCTTACCGTTCCACCAATGCGACGCGCTTGTTGTACCAGTTCATAAAGAGCGACGTGATCAGGCTGAAGGTGAGATAGGTTGCCATGACAAGCAAAATGCCTTGTACTTCGGCGCCGGTCTGGTTGACGATGGTGCGCGAGACGTTAAACAGGTCGGGATAGCCTACCGCAATCGCCAGACTGGAGTTCTTGACCAGATTCAGATACTGGCTGGTCAGCGGCGGGATGATGACGCGCAGTGCCTGTGGCAACACGACCATGCGCAGCGTCGCTCCGGTGCTCAGCCCCAGTGCCCGGCTTGCCTCCCATTGCCCCTTATTGACGGCGTTGATGCCAGCCCGCACGATTTCGGCGATGAACGCGCCCGTGTAGACGACCAGCGCCAGCAGCAACGCTGCAAACTCCGGCGTGACGCTGATCCCGCCGCTAAAGTTGAAACCCTGACGCTGAGGCTCACTGACCACAAGCGGGGCCGGCGTCGTCCACTCGAGACGGGTCGCCTCGGCCGGTAAGTCGATAAAGCGAAACGCGCCATCACCGTTCGTCATGCCACTGGCAACGACCTGACCGTCGGCGCCATACAGCGTGATAGGGACGTAGGCCAGCGGGCGATCGACGTTGAGATCAAATGCGCCGTTGCCGTTGATATCCTCAAACAGTGCGCCCCGATCGCCGCGCCGTAGCTCATAGGTTGTGGTGGTTGGCATTTGACTGGCGCCGAGCGCAACCAGGAAACCGATGACCAGCACCAACACAAACGCAGCAAAGCCAGCCATCACGCCGCTGCCCGGCACACCGGCGCGCTCCAACTGGCGTCGGCGGAGCCAGGCGACCATCACGCCGACGATCACACCGCCCAACAGCCACCAGGTCAAGGCGCGACCGGTCTCAGAGGGGAAAATCCAGGTCAGGTACATACCGCGATTGGTGAGATAGCCCAGGTCGCCAAGCGGCGCCGCTTCCTGGATCGGGGGAAGGGCCGCAATCACACCTACATACCAGAAGAGCAGTTGCACCAACAACGGCGTGCTGCGAAAAATTTCGACATAAACCATCGCCAGCTTGCTTAACAACCAGTTGTTGGAGACGCGCGCAATGCCAGCGAGCAGACCAAGCACCGTCGCCAGAATGACGCCGACGATGCCAACGCGCAGTGTGTTGATCACGCCGACAAGATAGGCGCGACCGTAACTTTCTTCAGGGCGGAAAGTCGGCCCTTCAGAAATACCAAAACCGGCTGTCTGACCGAGAAACCCCCAACTCAATGCGCCGCCAGCCGCCGTGTTGCCGGCTGCCAGGCGCGTCACCATATTGTTGTAGAGGAACCACCCAATCAATAGCACCACCAGCAAGAATAGCACCTGCAGCATGATGGCGATGGTGCGCGTGTCACGGTAGAACGGGGGACGTTGGGTGGAAAGGGTCGAGCTGGTCATGGTGCTGATTAACAGAGGAGCGATTGAGGGATTATGAGATTAAGCGATTGAAAGATCAGGAGCTGCTGACCAGCTATCCAATCTCCTAATCGCCCAATCTCCTAATCCCCCCATTTTCGATTTACCGGAATGGCGGCGCGTACAGGATGCCGCCTTGCGTCCACAGTGCGTTCAGACCACGTGGTAGGTTGAACGGTGTGTTCGGGCCAAGATTGCGGTCGTAAATCTCGCCGTAGTTGCCCACCTGCGTGATTACCTGCACCATGAAGTCGTTGGGCAGGCCAAGCTTGGCGCCCATCTCGCCTTCGACGCCGAGCAGACGCTTGACCGTTGGGTCGGCGCTGCCCATCATCTCGCTGACATTCTGGCTGGTGACGCCGCTCTCTTCGGCCTGGATCAGCCCGTTGACCACCCAGCGCACGGCATCCGCCCACACCGGGTCGCCCTGGAAGACCGCGCCGGCCAGCGGCTCCTTGGACATGGTCTCTTCCAGGATCATGTGGTCGTTCGGGTTCGAAAGCTTGGTTTGCGTCGCCACCAAACCGGACTTGTCGGTTGTGAAACCGTCGCAGCGCCCTTCATCGTACGCACTGTAGGTCTTGTCGTTGTCCTCAAAGACGACCGGCGTGAAGTCCAGCCCCTTCGCACGGAACACATCCGCCAGGTTTAGCTCGGTGGTGGTGCCGCTCTGCACGCAGATCGTGGCGCCGTCCATGTCTTCCAGGCTGGTGATGCCGCTATCCTTGCGCACCATCATGCCCTGGCCATCGTAGAAGTTAACGGGCATGAATTCCATGCCGACTTCGGCGCTGTCACGTGTGAGCGTCCACGTCGAGTTGCGGAAGAGTACATCCACCTCCCCACTGCTGACCAGCGTGAAGCGATCGTTGCCGCTGGCATAGCGATACTCTACGGCATTGGCGTCACCCAGTACGGCAGCAGCGACAGCCTTGCAGAAGTCCACGTCGAAACCGCTGTAGTTGCCGCTGGCGTCAACGTTGCCAAAGCCCGGCACTTGATTGTTGACGCCGCAGATCAGCTTGCCGCGGCTCTTGACGAGATCGAGGCGGCTGCCAGCCTGCGCAGCCGGCGCCGCAGGTTGTTCGGCGGCGGGCGCTGCTGCTGCGCTCTCGGCAGGCGTGGGCGCGGCAGCTGGCGCGGGCGCGGGCGCTGCACACGCCGAGTAGATAATGGCAATCACAAGCAGTGAGATGCCAACCATGGTAAGACGCTTGTTCATATACACCCCTTTCGTAGCTGGAACGACGGTTGAAATTGATAGACAAGGCAGTTCAATGGTGAGCGCCTACTAGCGCGCGTTCAGATTGTTGACCGTGCTCAGTAACTGCTGCACATCCATGTCGAAGTGTGGGAGCAAACCTGTGTACCGCATTCACCGACGATTGCACGATGCAAGCAAAACCTTGTCGTGCGAGGTTTAGCTTGCGCGCTGTTGTCATGACAATGTCGGTCTTCTAACCTACCAGGTGCGGCGACTATAGCACGCGGCAAGGTCACTGTCAAATCGATATCTTTAAAGAGGCGCTCAATTGGACGTTTGGAGATGGTGGGGAACGTTGGTAAGCCTGTTATCGTTTGGTCATCATGCGCGCATGCGCTATAATCCGACTAATTTTGCACGGCGCAGTCCGCAGCTTTGGAGTCAAATGACATGTCACCTGAATTGATCAATACGATAGGCACCATCGTCGGCGTCCTGGTTGCCGCCTTGGGCGCCTTTCTTTTTGCCTTCTGGATCGCCATGGGGATTTGGGCGTTCAACGACATCCGCGCACGTACGCGCGACTGGTTAGTGATTACACTGGCGGTGGCGCTGGTGCTGATCTTTCCGCTCATTGGCCTCATCCTTTACATGATGATCCGCCCCAAAGCCACACTGGCTGAGGTCTATGACCGGGCGTTGGAGGAAGAAGCACTGTTACGTGAGTTGGAGGAGACATCGACCTGTCATCAGTGTGGTGCGCCGGTCAACGAAGCGTGGGTGTACTGCCCAAACTGTCACAGCCAGCTTCAGCATTCTTGCCCAAGCTGTGGCAAGTTGGCGCGCAACGAGTGGGAGATTTGTGTTTTCTGCGGCGCGCCGCAGCCGCGCGTGGCGGTCAGGCCACAGTTGAGCAATGCCCAGCCGACGCCGCAGTTGCAGCCCATCAACGCCACTGCGCCAGTCGCCCAAGCTGCGCCGCCGCTGCGCAACCCCTTCCGCCGTGAGGTCGCCGCACCGCCGCCTACTGCCCCGCCCTCCTTTACCGATGAGCTTGACGACACTGCCTACCGCCAGGCGCGCATGCCGGAGTAGTCCTGGCGGCAGCACATCCTGACTTTCCCTCAATCCCTTACATGACACAGGCGGTGCAGTCGCCATGAAAAGCGACTGCACCGCCTGGCCGTTCATTGATTGTAGTCAACGTCTAGCTCGACAGCCTGAACCAATCGCGCTTACGCCAGCGCTACTTCGAGCGCCTGACGATGAATGCGGAAGTTGGCGGCACGCGCCAACACTTGCGCTACGAAGCGCTCTGGCACATCGACCAACGTGTGCTGTTCCTCAATGTGAATGCGCCCGATCTCGCCGCCGGGGATGCCGGCATGACGGGCGATGGTGCTCACGACATCGGCAGGGCGCACGCCGTGCACCTTGCCCTTGCTGAGCGACAGGCTGACCATGCCGGCTTCCGGCGCGCCGCGTTCCCGGCGACGGCGTGGTTGGCGCTCAAGGCCGTGACGATGCTCGGAAGATTGGCGGTCGAACGCCGCGCGCTCCGGCGCCTGGCGGTCGAAGGGACGCGATGGTCGACGCTGTTCGCGCTGTGGGCGTCGTTCCTGCACCTCAGTGACCGGCAGGATCGGGCGCTGCGCTTCGTCGCCACGCACTAGACGCAAGGCGGCGGCCGCAATCTCTAGCGGATCGTGGCCGGCCTCGACCAGCGTGCTGACCAGGTCGCGTTCTCGCCCCAACCGCCCCTGGAGCAGACCGGCGCCCACGCGGGCGAGCAGCTCCGCCTCGCGGCGCGCCTGAATTTCTTCCACCGTCGGGATGGCGCTGCGAGGAATCGCCGTCTTGATGAAGCCTTCGATGCGCGCCACACGCCAGCGCTCACTGGGCGTAACCAGCGACAGGGCAACCCCGCGCTTGCCCGCGCGCCCCGTGCGCCCGACGCGGTGCACATAGACTTCCGGGTCTTCTGGGAGGTCGAAGTTGAAGACGTGAGAAATATGGTCGATGTCCAGCCCGCGTGCGGCCACATCCGTGGCAACCAGCACCTTGATCAGGTTGCGGCGGAAGCGGTTCATCACGCGCTCGCGCTCTTCTTGCTCCAATTCGCCACTCAGCGCCTCGGCCGGGAAGCCGCGCGTGGAAAGTTCGGCAGCCAACTCACCGGCGCCGGCGCGCGTGCGCACGAAGATCAGCGCGCTTGTGATTGGCTCCACCTCGAACAGGCGGGTCAACGCCGCCAGCTTATCCGCCTCGTAGACAAGGTAGTGGCGCTGTTCGATGGCAGCCACTGTGACCTGTTCACGGTGGATCGAGACTGCCTGCGGATCGCGCAGGTAGCTCTCGGCCAGGCGGCGAATTTCAGGCGACACCGTAGCGGAAAAGAGCGCCGTCTGGCGTGCACCGGGCGTTGCGCGCAGAATCGCCTCGATGTCTTCGATAAAGCCCATGCTCAACATCTCGTCCGCCTCGTCGAGCACGACGCTATGCACGCGGCTCAGGTCGAGCACCTCGCGCTCGATCAGGTCAAGCAGGCGGCCAGGCGTGCCGACCACGACATCGACGCCCTTTTGCAGGCGGCTGATCTGGCGGCCATAAGGTTCGCCGCCGTAGACGGGCAGTACGCGCACGCCAAGTGAGCGGCCAAAGTCATGCATGGCTTTGGCGACCTGCACGGCCAGCTCACGCGTCGGCGTCAGCACCAGGCTCTGGACGTGGTTGCTCTCTGGCGTCAATTTGTGGAGAATGGGTAGGGCAAAGGCGGCTGTCTTGCCCGTGCCGGTCTGCGCCTGGCCGATCACGTCGTGACCGGCGAGCATGATCGGAATCATGGCGGACTGGATGGGCGTCGGCGTGCTGAAGCCAAGCGCCTCAACGGCCTGCACCAACTGCGGGTGCAGGTTCAACTGTGAGAATGTGGTCGTCATCGTACTTCCTATCGCTGCGATGGCAGCAGGTCTATTGCTGTTCCGATGACTCCACTGCGTGGCGCTGTCCTTGCGGACTCGCCTCCCAATAACCGCCAACTACTGCGCAGCCACGTTTGTGGCTGGCAGGGCACTGACAAGAAAGCGCCCGACCAACTTGAGTCGGGCAACCCATTGGAAACATCAAAACAGAACTCGATTGTCTTCTGTCGCTCAGTTACAGACAGAACCATTAGCATAGCACGCCGCTGGCAAAGGCCAAAGTCGAGGAGCAGCTGATCGACAACAATGATTGTAGGTCAAGCATGCACGTCGTGTAGGACGCGCAGCAGTACAGTGGCCGTCACTTCGTCGTAGATCGCATACCGTGGCCAGGGGCCATCCTCTGGCACGCCGGCGCTGCCGACGCCAATGATCGTGCGTGTGCCGGGCGCCAATCGCACTTGCGACAGGTTGGTGAACGAACGCAGTTGGTTGGTTGCCAGCTCCCAGGTCCAGACCATCTGCACGTGCGTGTGACCGTGAAAGGCGACTGTCACGCCAGCGGTCTCCATCCAGGCGAGCGCATTCCAGAGGGCGTCCATATTTTGGTGCAGGCGTGGAAAGATTGCACTCCAACTTGCGCCGGGTTTCATCCAGGCGGCGGTTGCGCTGGTGGTGGCAAGCGCTGCGGGCATATCCGGAGTGGCGTGACAATAGACGGCGCTACGCTCAAGCATCACCGCTGGCCAGGCGCCCACCCAGGTTGCCAGGTCTGCGTGCCAACGTCGTAGGCCGCTCACCTCCCAGTTCCCAAAGACGCAGGGAATCTTGCGCACCCGGAGGGCAGCGAGCAGGCGCGGTGAGTGACCGGCGTCGCCCAGAAAAATCATGCGGTCAACTTTGTGTGTGGCGGCGTCGTCCAGCACAGCGGTCAGCGCAGTGTAGTTATCGTGGAGATCGGCGAAAATGGCGGTGCGCATGGTGGTTTGCGACTAGTCTACCCCAGGTCAATGATTTCGGCGAAGGCTGAACTTGTATTGACATGGCAACGCTCCTTGCCAACCGCGCGCTCAGCATACAATTTGGCGGGTTTGTCACTGGGCTGACTTGCCGCTATACTACAAGTACAAATGTTCTATTAGGGAGAGCAAAGATGCCGGCTGCCAAAGACAAAAAGCAATATGTCTGTTCCGCGTGTGGCGCCGTCCACCTGCGTTGGGCGGGGAAATGTCCCGAATGCGGCGAGTGGAACACGCTGGAGGAAGTCACCGTGCGCGCACCGGAGAAGAGCCGGTCGAGCATGGCGCCGGTCGAGACGATGAGCAAGCCTGTGGCGCTGCCCAGTGTGGCGCAGGAAGGTCAGCCGCGCCTGCCGTTGCGTATGGTGGAGTTGAGCCGCGTGTTGGGCGGCGGCATCGTGCCAGGATCATGCGTGCTTGTCGGCGGCGACCCTGGCATCGGCAAGAGTACATTGCTATTGCAAATGGCGGCGGATGTAGCCCAGAGCGGCGGTGTGGTGCTCTACGTCTCCGCTGAAGAGAGCGCCCACCAGATCGGCCGCCGCGCCGCCCGCCTGGGCATTCGCGACGAGCGGCTGCTGGTGCTGGCCGAAATTGTCGTTGAGGCGATTGTCGAGCACATCGAGGCCGTCAAACCGACGCTGGTCATCGTCGATTCGGTGCAGGCGATCTACTCTGGCAACGGCGCCAGCGCCGCAGGGACAGTGAGCCAGGTGCGCGATTGTGCGGCGGCGTTGCTGCGCGTTGGCAAGGCGCAAAACATCCCCATCTTCCTGGTCGGTCACGTCACCAAAGAGGGCAACATCGCCGGACCGCGCGTGCTGGAACATATGGTCGATGCCGTCTTGCAACTGGAGGGTGAACGTTTCCATGCCTTCCGTCTCTTGCGCTCGATCAAGAATCGTTTTGGCAGCACCAATGAGGTCGGCGTCTTTGAGATGAACGAACAAGGCATGCAGGAAGTGCGCAACCCCTCCGAACTCTTCCTGGCGGAGCGGCTACCCAACGCCACCGGCAGCGCCATCGCCGTCTCGATGGAAGGAACGCGTCCGTTGCTGGTCGAGGTACAGGCGCTCTGCAGCACAACTGCCTTTTCTATGCCGCGCCGCACGGCGAACGGCGTCGACGCCAACCGCTTGTTGCTGTTGACCGCCGTCCTCTCCAAGCGCGTCGGCATCGACCTGAGCGACCAGGACATCTTCGTCAACGTCGTCGGTGGGATGCGCGTGGATGAGCCGGCTGCCGATCTTGCCATTGCCGTCGCCATTGCCAGCAGCTTCCGCAACCGCCCGGTGCACGCCGACCTGGCGATCATGGGGGAAGTGGGTCTCAGTGGCGAGCTGCGCAGCGTCGGCCAGTTGGCGCGGCGGCTGCACGAGGCGACCAAACTCGGCTTCACGCGCGCGCTCACTCCGCGCAGCACCTTGCCACGCCGCGGCGGCGACAGCCCACCGCAGGGCCTCGATGTCATCGGCGTCCGCACGCTCTACGATGCGCTGGAGGTGGCGCTGATCAAGTGAACCTGCCGGTAAGGTGCGACCCTGACCTCACGGCAACCACTGGGGACGCTGCCCCGGCGTCGCAACCTGCCGCTGCTCACCGCTCGCAACATCTAGCATCCACACTGAAATCACAATCTCCGGCCCCTTGAGTGGGAATTTGTGAAAGAGCAACGTCTTGCCATCCGGCGACCAGACCGGCGGGCCGTGATCGATGGCAGGGTCGTTGGTGAGCGGGTGCGCCTGGCTGCCGTCACTACGCATCAGCCAGAGCTGTTTGGTCAGCGTGGCGTCTGGCCCGTCGGTGATGTTGCGGCGAAAGGCGATCCACTGTCCATCTGGCGACCACACAGCGGCGCCGTCCTCGACTGCCGCGGTCTCGCCGCTCAGGTCAAGGCGCGTGTCGGCGATCGGATCGACCAGGATCAGGTGGATCGCGTTGCGCTCACCGATCATGCGCTGCTCATTCATCACAAAACGCGTGGCGCCAGGCTGCCAGACGGCGGCTTCGCCTGTCTGCGTCGGGTAGAAGCGTTCGACGCCCGTTTCCAGGTTATAGACGCCGACGCCGACAAAATCGGGGGATAGATAGGTGATCCACTGGTTGTCCGACGACCAGCGCGCCTCGAAGCCGAGCCTCTGGCTGTCGGCAAAGACGGGGGCGGTCTCACCGCTGGCGATGTGCATGATGTAAAGGCGCGGCGGGCTGACGGCAGCCGCGCCGAAGCCACTGGCGTTGCGCTGTGAAAAGAGCAACAGCTCGCCATCGTGCGACCAGGACGGGCTGCTGCAAAAGGTTGACGGGCAGGCCAACAACAATTCAGGAGCGCTGCCCGGCGTCATGAGCCACAGGTCACTTGTCCCTTGTTCTGTCAGTGCGGCAAGAACGATGCGGCTATCGACAGGCGAGACAGCAAACTCCCACAGTCCGGCGCCCAGGTCCGTCAATTGTGTTGCTGGCGGCAGGTCGGCGGCAGCGATTTGCCCCGGCAGCGGTGCAGCAAACAATTGCTCTTTGCCTGCCACGACGCGGGTGAAGAGCGCCTGGGCGTGGCCGGTGGCAAAGCGCCAGACCAGCGGCGTATGGAGGGTGCGTCCGTTCGCGCCGCGCAGCCCCGGCTCCAGCCGCGCCGTGTAGAGGGTGTCCGGCAGCAGCGCCGTCGGAACAAAGGTCAAGACGTCGCCCTCAATGTGCATCTCGCCCGCCGTTGGTGGCGACAACACCAATGCTGCGGATGCCGTCGAGTCGAGCAACTGGTCGAAGACGATGCGCAAGTGGCTGCGTGTGGAGACGTTGGCGGCGTCTGCAGCCGGCGTCGTCGCCACTACGCTCAACCCCACCTGATCGCCGCGCCAGATGAGTGCAGCCAACGCGGCCAGCGTCATTGCCAGCGCGCCAAGCACGGTCAGATCAAATCGTGTGAAGCGGGCTTTCATGAGCGGTGTTGAGCGCGCAGGGCTGGGTGGGGTGGTGACGTGTAAAAGGCGCTGGCGATCATGGGTAGAGATATGGCTGATCGGGCATAGCGACCGGCGTCACGTTCTGCGCGGCGATCACCGGCAGCGGCGCGCCGTTGAAGGCGCCGGGTTGCAGCACGCCTTGCACCTGCACCCAGGCGTCATTCTCCAGCGTCGCCGCAGCAGGCCAGCGCACGACCATTGTCACCACGTTGGCGTCGGCCACACAGCAACTGACGATGAAACGGCTGATGAGCACCTCGTCATCGGCCAGCCGTTCGTCATGATAGACGAATCCGATCACATCGACCGGTTGGCCGGCGAACTCCTGTGCGGCGTTGCTGGACGCTGAAAATGCGTTGAGCCAGTCGAGCAAGTTGCGCTCAGTGGCGTCTTTCTGTGCGGCGGCGCGCACAGCAGCGGGCAGCACATTGCGCGGCTGTGAGCTGACAGCGATCTCACGGTTGCCGATGGCAGCGGCGCCTAGTGGCTGTGGCGGCGCCAGCACACCCAACACTACTGGCAGCAGCACCAGCGCCAGCCCACCCCACGTCACGGCGTGGTGGCTGTGTGCGTCCTCATCCACAGCCACGCGCCCCGCCCGGTAGCTGATTGCCACCGCCACCAGGCCGACGATCGCCAGCACCGTGTAAACCATAAAGCGCTGGTTGATGTAGAAGAAGAGCGAACCGTCCGCCAGCCGCATGTAGAGAAAGAGCGCCAGGGCGAGCAGGATCAGCGCCTTGGCCGCCATCTGAAAGCGTGGACGTTGCAACATCGTCTTACCACCCCAGGTTCAGATTCCACCAGACGCCCATCAACAGCGACAACACCAGCGGCAGCGCGATCAAATAGGCCACGGCGCGGCGTTGGAAGACGCCCAGAAACATCAGCGAACTCTTGATATCGACCATCGGTCCGAAGACCAGGAACGCAAGCACAGCGCCGGTTGTGAAAGCGCCGGTGAAGGCGAGCGCCAGGAACGCATCAACTGTCGAGCAGACGGAGAGGACAAAGGCGAGCGCCTGCATCATCACCACCGAAATCACCGACCCCTGCCCGACTGCCAGCAACGCGCTTTGTGGCACGAGCGTCTGCATCGCCGCCGCCAGCATCGAGCCAGCGATCAGGTAGCGCGCCATGTCAAGAAAGTCGTCGCCGGCCAGCATGAAGGCTTGAGCAACGCGTCGGTTTAGCGGCGCGTGGTGCAGGCGATGGTCGTGGTCATGCACGTGACAGCAGGCGTCGTGATGCGCCTGGCAGACCGCTGGCAAGAGCACCTCCTCTGGCCTGGCGCGACTGAAGATCAGCCCGACGACGACAGCGATCAGAAAACTAAAGACAATGCGCCCGATAAAGATCGGTCCCCAGCCAAATGCGCTGTAGGTGCTCAGGATCACGACCGGGTTGATCACCGGCGCCGCCAGCAAGAAGGCGATGCCAATGGAGAGCGGCAACCCTTTTTCGTAAAGACGCCGCACGACGGGAACCACGCCACATTCGCACACAGGGAAGACAATGCCCATCACGCCGCCGATCAGAGCGCCGGGCAGCGCTGCTTTGGGCAGGTAGTGGTCGATGGCGCTCTGATCGACAAAGACGGCGATCAGCCCGGAGACAATCGCGCCAGCGAGCAGAAAGGGCGTCGCTTCGATGAAGATGCCCAGGAAGATAGTGACAAAGGTCTGGATGCGTTGGTAGAGGTAGGGCAGCCCGTCGCCGTGGACAAAGGCGTCGTAGAAAAGGGCGGTCAGCGCCGCCGCCGCTAGCAACACTGTCAACGCCCATCGCAGCCAGCGCACTCGCGGATTGGGCAGTGGCGCTGCAGCAACGTCAGGCGTTGCTTCCGGTCGTTCCATGATCATGGGCGAGATTCTACGACAAGTTGCGGGAATGTGTAAAGCTGTGGGAACCCAGCCGGAGGTGCACCCCCGTGCTGAGTTCCTCGCACCAACGTTACTGTTCGCTCCAGTCGCGGTCGCGCGTCACGTAGATCAGAGGCATGCTTACCAGGGTGACTGCGTATTTGAGCACCAGGTTGAAGAGGAAAATCTGCCAGACAACTTCCCACGGCAACACGCCGCCAAAGGCGCCCACAGCGAAGATCAGGTTGTCGACGGGTACGCTGACGCTGTTGCTCACAAGCACACGCGCCCACTGCCGGCGATGTGTGACGCGCGTGACAAACCAGTGATACAGTTCTGTGTCGATCAGTTCGCTGATGACCTCGGCGATGATTGAAGCGATCACGATGCGCCCCAGCAACGCAGCGTTGAAGACCGCGCCCCATTCATCTGCCAACCCCCACGCCGGGTCGCCGGGCACGCTGCTCACCCACCAGATGTAGAGTGCAGCGAAGAGATTGACGCCGGCCGCCAGCCAGATCAGCGTCTGTGTGTTGCGCTTGCCGATCGTTTTGTGCGCGACATCGCGCAAGGTGAAAGTGATCGGATAGATGAAGGTGCCCATGTCCACCGCCAGCCCGGCGACGATGCCAATCTTGAGGCTGGTGACGTCAGCCAACAACTGTGCGCCGATATAGACCGCGATCACGACGACTGCCGTCCGCGTTAGCGTCAGCGGGATCGTCGCGCGTGCATCCTGGCTCTGCGCCGCGCTCATCGTTACTGCATTAGACATACTCACGGAAAGACTCCTTTGTTTTGGTAAGGCGGGAACTACGACCGCCACGAAATACAAATGCAAACGACAAGGATAACCGCAAAGTCGCCAGGTCGCAAAGGGAGCGCAAAGCAGAGGACTTATTCGTGTTGGGGAACGCTCGTTGCGCGGTGAGTTGTTCTGTGGTTT
>CZCA01000227.1_pt1 | contig 27256 bp, 18 predicted proteins | sample 591981 | NCBI WGS metagenome assembly CZCA01 (sample SAMEA3556810, study PRJEB10932) | anaerobic digester metagenome | reverse complement strand
GGAGCGGCGTCACTGCCGCCAGAGGCGCCGCACGCAGCCAGGAAGAAGACGAGCAGCATCGTAGCCAGGAGCCGGTGCAGCAAGGATCGATGAGTCATGGGGTTTTCTCCAGATGGTGGAAATGAGCGCCAACACCTACGATGTGACATGGGCGGCGTCGGTTGGCGCATTCTGGCGCAGCGCATGGACAAGATAACGCTCCGGGTCTCTGTCGAAGGCGCGCTTACAGCCCGCCGCGCAGAAATAAACAGTCTCACCATGATACTCGCTGGTCAATTTGGCGGTGGCCACATCGACCAGCATATCGCAGACGGGGTCTTTGGCGTAGCGCTTGAAACTGCTTTTCTGGACGAGCCGAATCAGCGCCACGTACATTGCCAGACAGATGACGGTGGTGAAGAGAGCTGTCACCCACACTGCCATTGGCGAGATATTGACCATCACGCCCAACATACCGCCCATCATGCCGCCCATGAAGCCACCCATGCCGCCGTCCATGGCGCCCATCAGCCCACCCAGGCGGCCAAAGATGGCGCCGAATGCCACGCCCACGATGACGCCGACCAGATTGCTGATGAACATGTCGGTGGCGGCGCCGATGTAGAAGCCCACAGCGATCCCCGACATCATGCCCATGGTCATGCCGAGCATCATGCCCAACATCTCGGTGACATGGGCGCGAAAGCGCAGCAGATAAATGCCGACGCCAGCGCTGATCACAATGAAGACGCCCGAAAGTGAAATTGCCGTGGCGAGGTCCATGAGCACCCTCCTGGTGGGTTGGACTACGGAAGAAAAAGGTCGGGAGTTTGTCAGAATCAGGCCGCCACCTGCTCGGCCAATGGAATCCGTGCGCGAACGACAGCGCCAGCCTGTGGCTTGCTTTCGATTTCAAGGCTGCCGTGCAGGCGTAACGCCCGCTCGTGCATTGTCTTCAGACCGTAATGACCGGGGAAACGTCCCGTGGCGTCGAAGCCAACGCCATCGTCGCAGATCTCCAGCACAACGAAGCCATCCTGGCGTTGCAGATTCAGCGCCACATGACGCGCTTGGGCATGCTTGGCAATGTTCTGCATGGCTTCCTGCGCGATACGGTAGAGCATCTCGCGGTCATCCGCGGTGAGGTCGAGATCGTCGCAGATGAGCACATCGACGGTAGCACCAGTGCGCGCCCGCAGCGCGTCAGCCTGCTTGGCCAGTGCGGCGCGCAGACCTTCCTGCTCCAGCGAATCGGGGCGCAGCTCGAAGACCAGCGCGCGCATCTCCGCCACAGCGGTGGCAGACATCGCCAGAATGTAGTCCAGTGTACCCGACAATCGGGCTGGCGCACGCTCCACCTGCTCGCGCGCGGCGTGTGCGCCCAGCGCAATCCCATAGAGCGCCTGTGAGACCGAATCGTGTAGATCGCGCGCCATACGCTGGCGCTCCTCCAGCACCGCAACTTTATGCGCATCAGCATAGAGACGAGCATTTTCGATTGCAACCGCCGCCTGATTGGCGATGGCGGAGGCCAAGTCGGCGCTGTGCCGGGTGAAGAAACCCGGCTCCTCATGATCGAGACGCAGCACGCCGATCAGGCGCTCGTTGATGAGCAGCGGCACGCTCATCCAGGCGCGCGTCGTCATGGTTTCGGGAAAGTGGCGCTGCATGGTCTGGCGAATCGCCTGCGCCATATCACCCTCGCCTTGTAGATCGTCGATGACGATGGGACGCTGGCAGCGCATCAGGTCATCACAGCCTGGCATCGAAGCAAGTGGGATATGGACGCCAATCACCCGTTCGCTGGGCAATGGCCCGCGGTAGGCGGCGGCGGTGATGCCCTCATCCTCGACCAGATAGAGAATCGCCGAATGATAGGTAATCATGGTGCGCATCTGGTCGAGAATTTTGCCAAGCAGCGGTTGCACCTCCAGCGTCGCCGCAAGGGCATGGGAGATATCGAGCAGGGTGGCCAGTTCGCGAGCGCGCGCGCTCAGCTGTGTATGCGCCAAGCGTAATTGCTCGGCCTGGCGTATGCCTTTCAGGTTCATCTCTTCAATTTCGCGACGGGCCTGCGCCTGCGCCGTCACATCGTGGAAGATGTAGAGCGTAGCGGTGGCGCCATCGAAATTGTATAGCGCGGAGCCAACGACTTCGTAGGTTTTTTGACTATCAGCGGTGCGCCATTCCCACCGCAGTGTTTGTCCCGCTGTGATCAGGGTGCGGCGACAGTGAGGACAGGGTTGGTCGCGATCGCCAAAATAGGCGAAACACTTGCGCCCGGCCGGCGCGCCCCAGGCGCGTTCCATTTCGGGGTTGATGTAAATCAGCTCATTGTTTTGGTCGATAATGCAGACGCCATCCGGCATAGTGTCCAGAATCATCTGCAGTTTCTTGCGTTCGGCTTCGAGCGAGGCAGTGCGCTCGCGGACGCGTATTTCCAACATGTCATTCGTGCGGCGCAAATTCGAGTGGACCTGTTCCTGGGCAACCAGGTAGTGACGCAACACCAAGAACAGGATTGCGGCAGTTATTACCGCAAAGATGGCGTCAGCCGGCACATCTCCGAGTATCAGGATGTTGTCCGCGATCATCCAATAGCGCAGACCATAATGATCGAAGGCGATCCACGCGACCGACAGCAGGCCAAATGCTGCTGCCAGAAGTAGCGCCCTGAATGTTGGGGATTTGCTCATTGATTACCTCGCTGGGAAGCCAACATCACGGATACCATCCACCGGGGTGCGATACATGCCGAACCCAGCGATAGAGGCAAGGCTACGACAATAAATCTTGCCCGGAAGGCTGCACAAGCCCAATTCGCACCGCATGGAGTGCAGCTTGCGTACGGCTGCTCACATCAAGTTTCTGCATGATGCTCTTGACATGGCTTTTCACCGTTGTCTCGCTGATGTTTAGGCTATGCGCAATTTCTTTGTTGGCTAACCCTTCGGCGAGAAGGCGCAAGACATCATTTTCACGGCTGGTGAGGTATTGCGGGTTGTGAGGCGTGCGCACTTCGCGCACCAGAATGGCGGCGGCTTCAGGAGACAGCTGCACCTGACCGGCGGCGGCAGCCTTGATCGCCTGGCGTAGACGCGGCGCTTCGGTGTCCTTCAGCAGATAACCAATGGCGCCCGCCTGGACAGCGCGAAAGACGGCGTTGTTCTCCATCACGCTGGTGAGGGCGATCACTTCGGTGTCGGGGAGTTCGGTCTTGATCTTGCCGATCGCCGTCACGCCATCCATCACCGGCAAGAGCAGGTCCATCAACACCACGTCCGGGCGCAATCGGCGCGCCAGTTCGACGGCAGCAGCGCCATCCGCCGCCTCGCCCACAATCGTGATTTCGTCATCCAAATCCAAAAAAATGCGAAGACCCTGCCGCACCACTGCGTGATCGTCGACAATCAGCACCCGAATGGACATAAGGGGATTTCCGTTCCTGCAATGACTCCTCAATGTTGCTATCGCTTGCCACACAGCGGTGTGTGGCTCGATAGTACACCGAAAGTTCAGTGAATACTGCGCTGGGACGCTGACAAGTTGCTTTCAATTGCAGCCGCCCTCCCATCCACTGCGAAGGGAGGATAGCATCTCCTGCTAAGGCAGGATGTATTTTTTTGCATGCAACCAGTATCTTTGCATATAGCTATGGGATTATCGATTAGAAGGCCCAAGAATCCGATGCACGCAGCTCTTGCCTGTATAAGTTCGCCAGTCATTGCCAGCCCAGAAGTAACCATTCTGTTAGTCGATGACCAGCCGGCAGTGCGCTTTGGCTTACAACTACTCTTCGAGCTGGAACCAGAGCCATTACACGTATGGGAAGCTGGCAGCGGCGCCGAGGCGTTTGCTCTGGTCGAACGCGTGCGTCCCGATGTCGTCATCATGGATGTCGACCTGCCTGATCACAACGGCATCACGGCGACGCAGCATGTTAAGCAGTTGCTGCCAGGTTGCCTCGTGATCATGCTGACCATCCACAGCGGAGTAGAGGTTCGGTCGCGTGCATTGGCAGCAGGAGCCTGGGCGTTTGTCGAGAAGGGCAAACCCGAGGAGATGCGCGCCACTATCCACCGAGCGATTCAATGCATCAAAGGTGCACCCGCATCCTCCGTACTGACCACCCGCCAATCATAAGCGCTGCGTTTCTAACCATCTTACACGTCAACTCTTACAAATGCCACTGTCGGCTATCCCCCAAAAGTAGGACATCTATCCCTCCTTCGATAGAGTGAGCGTAAGTCACTACTCCGCATGTAGTCAGTATGTCGTCTGGTTCCTACAATGAAGCCTGCACGGTGTAGGCGTTTCGTCTGTGATTCGCCCCACGACCGTAGCACAGGCATGAGGAACTATACGAGGAACATACGATGCGCAAACTCCTATCCCTGCTACTTCTCTTCGCCATGCTGACGAGCGTCGTCTCGCCGGTATTGGCACAGGAGCCGCTCGATCCGAGCGGCGCCGATGCTGGACCCAAACTCTTTTTACCGATGGTGGCGGGCAGTGGTGCAGCGACAGAGCTGACCACACCGGCGCAGCCAACGCCAGCGCCGGTCGCCACGCTGCCGCCAGGGTTCGTACCGCCGGAAGGCAACAAACACGGACGCGTGACGCCAGCGGAACGGCAAGCCGCCGCCGCGCGCGCGGCGGCGCTTGGCTTCAAGCCGTCGGAGGTCGAAGTCCAGGCTGCGGCACTGGTGCCCAACGCGGTGCCGCGCTACTTCAGCCATCCCAACTATGCCAACAGCCCGCTGCCATCCACCGGTGCGCCGGTCACGGTCGTCAGCGCCTTTGGCAATCCGCTGATCGAGCGCGCCTACGCCAGCGACTACCCGGTCGGCGTCGGTCAGGTTGCGCCGGTGCTGGTGGTGCTGCCCGCCGTGCTGCCTGCGGGCGAGCTGCAGAGCTTCCAGACATGGAATCAAGCGGCGCCAGGCGCCAGCCCCTTTGCCTCCGCCGGCAATGTGTTCAACGCCTATGTGTTGCGCCCGCTGGGCGGCAACCAATATCAGGTGGTGTATGACAGCGGTCAATTGACCGTCCCCGCACTCGCCGATCCCAGCGTCAGCGAGATTGCCACCTTCCCAGCGCCCAACGTGCCTGTACAGGCTGGCGACCAGATCGCCTTCTACGGGCAGGGCATTCCGCTAGACGCTGGCGGCGGCGCCGATGCGTTGGTCTATCCGGCGCCAGCCGCACCTGTCCAGGGGAACACGATCACGCTGGGCGATGCAAACTTCCCCGTCTACTCGCAGGATCGCACCTACTCCTTTGCGGCGCAGGTCGCGCAAACCACAGGCAGCGGCGCGATCACCGGTGGCATCCGCAAGTTCGTCGACGGGCTGCCTGGCCTGGGCGCCGGCGCCGCCAACAATCTGGGACAGTACATCCCGGTTGCGGTGCCCGACACCACCACTTACCCTGGCTCCGATTACTATGAAATCGCCGTCGTGCAATACCGCGAGCAGATGCACTCGGACTTGCCGGGCACGCTGCTGCGCGGCTATGTCCAGCTCTCGACCAGCGTCGTGCCAGGGGATCAAGTCCCGCTCGCCAACGATCTGCTGGACGGAACCTCGGCCCCGATTGCGGGCTACACAGGCGTGACGCCGCCGCACTATCTTGGGCCGACCATTATCGCCACCAAGAATCGCCCGGTGCGCATTCTCTTCCGCAACCTGCTGCCGACGGGCATCGATGGCGATTTGTTCCTACCGACCGACACCTCGGTGATGGGCGCCGGTCCCGGCCCCAACATCAGCGGACAGCCAGAAGCAAACCCGCTGCTGCCGGAATGCGGCGTGGCGTATGACGCCAATGGCGCCCGCATCGCCAAGAATCCGAATTGCTTTGCCGAAAATCGCGCCACGCTGCACCTGCACGGCGGCATCTCGCCCTGGATCAGCGACGGCACGCCCCATCAGTGGATCACGCCTGCCAACGAGAATACGGCGTACCCGCAGGGCGTCAGCGTGCAGAACGTGCCGGACATGAGTGCGTGCGGTGCGCCGAACGACGGTTGCCAGACCTTCTACTACACCAACCAGCAGAGCGCGCGTCTGATGTTCTATCACGACCACGCCTGGGGCATCACACGCCTGAACGTCTATGCAGGCGAAGCTGCCGGCTACATCATCACCGATGACATGGAACAGCAGTTGCTGAACCAGGGGTTGATCCCGCCTGCCGCCGACACCATCCCGTTGATTGTTCAGGACAAGACCTTCGTTCCCAGTGAAGAGCAGCTCACCGTCTCTGACGAGACGTGGGATGTGGGACGCTGGGGCGGTTACGGCAACCTGTGGCTGCCGCACGTCTACTCGCCAGCGCAGAACCCGAACGACGCTTCAGGCGTCAACCAGTTTGGCCGTTGGGCGTATGGCCCCTGGTTCTGGCCGCCCACACAGGGGATCGCCTACCCGCCCGTCCCCAACCCATACTATGACCCGAACTGTGACCCGGATGTGCAGTGGTGCGAGCCTTACGAGATGCCCGGCACACCGTACAACTCCATGGGCATGGAAGCGTTCCACGACACGCCGGTCGTCAACGGCACGGCCTACCCGACCCTGACGATCGACCCGAAGACCTATCGTCTGCGCATCTTGAACGCGGCCAACGACCGCTTCTTCAACCTCTCTTTCTACAAGGCAGTGGATGCCAACGGCGCGCCGTGCGACCTGTCGAATCCGAACCCGGCGCCGGAGTCCACCGGTGTGGCCTGCACCGAAGTTGCGCTGAACCCGGCCGAGGTGGCCGCCGCCTTGACAGACCCGGCAGGCGTCTTCCCCACGCCGCTGGCGGGCACCGAAGGGCCAAGCTGGCTGCAGATTGCGACGGAAGGCGGCTTCCTGCCGGCGCCCGTGTCAATCCCACCACAGCCGATCACCTGGGTGACCGACCCGACCGTGTTCAACGCTGGCAACGTCGACAAGCACTCGTTGCTGATTGGGCCTGCCGAGCGCGCCGACGCCATCGTGGACTTCTCCGCCTTTGCCGGTCAGACGTTGATTCTCTACAACGACGCCCCGGCGGCGTTCCCGGCGCGCGACCCGCGCTACGACTACTACACCGGCAACCCTGATCTGCGCGACACCGGCGGTGCGCCATCGACGCTGCGCGGCTACGGCCCCAACACGCGCACCGTGATGCAGATCAAGGTGCGCGCGACGACGCCTGCACCAGCCTTTAACGCAGCCGCACTTGTCACTGCCTTCCAGGCCGAGAGCCTGGGTGGTCTGGGCGTCTTCAAGAACTCGCAACACCCGATCATCGTCGGTCAGGGCGCCTACAACTCCGCCTATGGCACGACCTTCCAAAATGGCCTGCCGTTGGGCGGCCTGGCGCGCATCTTCGACTTCTCGTTGACCTTCAAGACCCTGCTGGGCGGCGCCAATGGGCCATCGATGACCATCCCCTTCCAGACCAAGGCGATTCAGGATGAGATGGGCGAGGCGTTCGATCCTGACTACGGCCGCATGAGCGGCAACCTGGGTCTCGAGGTGCCACTGGTGCCGGGCACGGCGCAGAACCTGATTCTGTACCCGTATGTCAACCCGGCCAGCGAACTGATCGACGGCACCAACCTGCCCAGAGCTATCGACCCGGCAAATCCGAACTACTCGGTGCAGCCGATCTCGGTGGCTAGCGACGGCACACAAATTTGGAAGATCACGCACAACGGCGTCGATACGCACCCGGTTCACTTCCACCTCTACGATGTGCAACTGCTCAATCGCGTCGGCTGGGACGGCATCATCCGCAAGGCAGATCCCAACGAGTTGGGCTGGAAGGACACGGTGCGCATCAGCCCGTTGGAAGACACCATCGTGGCGCTGCGCCCGATCGTCCCGGTCGTGCCCTTCGATCTCCCGAACAGCGTGCGCCCGCTCAATCCGATGATGCCCCTCGGCACGCCAATGGGCTTCAACAACATCGACGCCAACGCCAATCCGACGGCGCCGATCATCAACAGCATGGTCAACTTCGGCTGGGAATATGTCTGGCACTGCCACATCCTCAGCCATGAAGAGATGGACATGATGCGACCGATCTCGCTGGCCTTGCCGCCACGTGCACCGTCCAACCTGACGGCGGCCGTGACCGGCAGCGGCAACGGACGGCAGGTAGTCCTCGCCTGGGCGGACAACTCGGCGAACGAAACAGGCTTTGCGATTCAGCGAGCCACGGACGCAACCGGCCCCTGGACGACCATCGCCACCGTTGGCGCCAATGTGGTGACCTACGCCGACCCGATTGGAAACACGAACACGGTCTACTTCTATCAGGTGCTCGCCACCAATAGCGTGGGCTACGCTGGCACACCTGGCTACTCGACGATGACGGTCACCTCTGTCTCCAACGTCGTGCAAGTGCAAGCCGTGCAGGCGCCGGCCGCGCCCACCAACCTGACGGCGGCGATTCAGGCTGGGCCACAGGTCCGGTTGACCTGGCGCGACAACGCCAACAATGAGAGCGGCTTTGTGATTGAGCGCTCCTTCAACGGCGGTCCCTTTGTGACGCTGGCGACTGTTGGGCCGCGCACCAACACAGGAAACGTGACCTACAACGACACGCTGGTGACGGCAGGCAACACGTATAGCTACCGGGTGGCAGCCGTGAGCGGTGCGGTGCAATCAACCTGGTCGAACGTCGCCAGCGTGACGCTGGCAGCGCCGCCGCTGGCGCCCTCCAACGTCAACGCGGCCTTAGCGGTCAACAACAACCGCCGCGTCACCGTGACCTGGACGGACAACGCCAACAACGAAACCGGCTTCACCGTCCAGTACTCGACGAATGCCAACTTCACAGGCGGCGGTCTGACCAGCAGGAACGTAGGCGCCAACGTGACAACCTTCACCACAGGCAATCTGACACGCGGCCAGACCTATTTCTTCCGCGTGCGCGCCAACAACGGCGCGGGCAGCTCAGCCTGGGTGGATGCAGCGACATCGGTGCAGATTCCGTAACACCGTACTCTGCAGCACCATACTCTGCAACACCGCACAACGCGCTGGCATTGGCGGTGAGCCAATGCCAGCGCCTCATCACAGCGAATGACAACGCCTCTCCCACCTCTTGGGAGAGGCGTTGTCATCACCGTCAGGCAAATGTCATCCCCTCCAACCTGGGCGCCTTCCATACTTGCATGTTCGCAGTGATGAGCACATCGATGTCCGCACCCTACCGGGGCGTCGCCACCAGACGACTGCCGATTGGCAATCGAGCAGGTGCGTGGCTAGCGGGCGCTAAAGCGTTGATCATCAGTTGCTTATCAAAGGGCGCCCCCACAAAGACATCTGCATTTATCCGTACTACTATCGATGATGTAATATTGTCCATGATTTGTTGCCGTCAAAATCGATTGCAGAAAGCATCAGGAAACCATCTATGCATTCACCACGTAGCGCCGTTTTTATGAACGGCGCAGTTGTCTCCAACACACCTATCATTTATCTCGCCCGCCATGCCACGCCGGACTGGCATCGCACTGACATCCGCTACGACGTCGCTCCAGGGCCAGACCTCGTCCCCCAGGGAGAAGCGGAAGCGGCGCAACTCGGCGAATTTCTGCGCAGCGTCGGTGTGAAACGCATCGTCGCCAGCCCGCTCGTGCGCACACGGCGCACGGCGGAAATTGCAGGCGCTATCGCCGGCGCCCAGGTCATCATCGACGACGCCGTGCGGGAGTACAGCCGCGACGAGAACGACGAGAGCGTCTATGCGCGCTTCTTCCCAAGCCTGCGCGCCCTCTTCGAGGAAACTACCGTCACCGGTCCGATCGCGATCGTGACGCACGGCGGGCCAGTGCGCGTGATGCTGGAACGGCTCGGCCTGGCGCGCGACGAACTCTGGCACTATCGCCGCCAGTTCGACCATCAAAACCCACTTGCCCCAGCCGCCGCCTGGGAGTTGAGCCGTCCCGCCCCCGACCAGCCCTGGCAGATGCGTATGGTCTTCTCACCCACGCCTTATGTCGAATACTTGCCGGCGGTGCACTATGCCTGACTTCTTTCGCAAACTCGCGAATGCAATCGAGCGCAATCAGTCGCTGCTCTGCGTCGGTCTCGACCCGGCGCCCGATCAGATTCCCACTCTCTATCGCCAGAGCGATGACGACGCAGCGGCCGCTATCCTGGCTTGGAATCGCGCGATTGTCGCCCAGACCGCCGACCTGGTCTGCGCCTACAAGCCCAACATCGCTTTCTACGAGGCGTTGGGCGCGGCGGGCATGGCCACGCTGCGCGCTACGCTGGCCGCGATCCCGGCAGACATCCCGGTGATCCTTGATGCCAAGCGCGGCGACATCGGCAGCACCGCCGCCGCCTACGCCGCCGCCTGCTTCGACGACCTGAAGGCGGACGCCGTCACGCTCAGCCCGTACCTGGGCCGCGATAGCATCGACGCCTTTGCGCGCTACGCTGATAAAGGTCTTTTTGTGCTCTGTCACACCTCCAATCCCAGCGCCGGTGAATTTCAGGAACTGGAAATCGCCGACTGGCGCAGCCTGGATCGTGAACCGAATCAGCCACTGTATGTCCACGTAGCGCGCACCGCAGTGAGCTGGTCGCCCAACGTTGGGCTGGTCGTCGGCGCCACTTTCCCAGAGGCGGTGGCGCGCGTACGTGCAGCCGCACCGCGCGCCTGGTTCCTGGCGCCAGGTATTGGCGCACAGGGCGGCGACCTGGAGACGACGCTGGCCGCTGGGCTGCGCGCCGACGGGCTGGGCGTCATCGTCAACGCGAGCCGCAGCATCGCCAACGCCGCCGACCCGCGTCGCGCCGCACAGGAGATGCGCGCCGCCATCAACGCCGCGCGCCAGAAAGTGGCCGCCGCTCCGGTCGCTCCCACCCCCGGCGCAGAGATCGCCCCATCGCTGCGCGCGCTGGTAATCGAACTGGCTGACCTGGGCGCGGTGCGCTTTGGCAATTTCACGCTGGCGAGCGGCATCCAGTCGCCGATCTACATCGATCTGCGTCTGCTTGTGAGCCGACCAAAGCTGTTGGCGCGCGCTGCCGAAGCCTACGCCGCACTGTTGGCCGATACACCGTGCGACCGCATCGCTGGCGTACCCTACGCTGCGCTGCCCATCGGTACGGCAGTAGCGATTGCAGCAGACAAGCCGCTGATCTACCCGCGCAAGGAGGTCAAGGAGCATGGCCTGGGCAAGCTGATCGAAGGGGCGTGGACGGCCGGCGACCGCGTGGCGATTATCGAAGATTTGATCACCAGCGGCGGCAGCACGATCAACACCGCGGAAACGTTGCGCGCCGCCGGTTTGGTTGTCGAGCACGCGGTGGTGCTGATCGACCGTGAGCAAGGCGGCGCGGCAAGGCTGGCGCAGGCTGGCATCACCGCCCACGCCGTGCTCACCCTGACGCAAATTCTCGACATTCTGGTAAAAGTAGGACGCCTTGACGCCGTCAAACGCCAGGAAGTGCTGGCCTTTCTAGGGAAAAGTCAATGACCGATCTTGTTACTCACTTTTTAGATTTGACTTTACCCACACCGCTGGTGCTGGCGAGCGGCATTTGGGGCACGACCGTCAGCCTGCTGGAACGTGCGGCGCGGGCAGGCTGCGGCGCAGTGACGGCGAAAAGCTGCGGGCCGACGCCGCGCGCCGGGCATGTCAACCCTTCCTGCCTGGATTGGGGGCACGGACTGATCAACGCCATTGGGCTGGCGAATCCGGGTGCGGCGGCAGAGGTAGAACTGCTGCAGGCGGCAAAACAGCGACTGCAAGCGTTGGGCGTCCCCCTGATCGCCAGCATCTTCGCCGGGCCGCCAGAAGAGTTCGGCGCGGTCGCGGCCACCGTCGCCGCAGCGCGCCCCGACCTGATCGAGGTGAATATCTCCTGCCCGAATGTCCACAGCGAGTTTGGCGAACCCTACGCCGCCAGCGCCGACGCCGCCGCCGAGGTGACCGGCTATGTCAAGGATGTGGCGCGCGACGCCAGCATACCGGTCATCGTCAAGCTGGCGCCCAACGTGCCCAGCATCGGGCGCATTGCGCGCGCAGTGGTGGCCGCAGGCGCCGATGCACTGTGCGTCATCAACACGATGCCCGGCATGGTGATCGACGCCGAAAGCGGCCAGCCAATCCTTGCCAACCGCAGCGGTGGGCTGAGCGGGCCGGCGCTCAAGCCGATTGCGCTGAAGTGCGTCTATGATGTGCGCAAGGCGTGTCCCGACATCCCCATCATCGGCACAGGCGGCGTCACGACAGGATTGGATGCGGTGGAAATGTTGATGGCAGGCGCTACGGCGGTTGGCGTCGGCAGCGCCGTCTACTATCGCGGGGCGGCGGCGATCACGGCAATCCGCGACGAGCTGGCGGCCTGGCTTGACGCGCACAACGTCGCCCAGGTGCAGGAGATCAGCAGCCGCGCGCACCGCGAGCCGATCTATTCGACGGCGCCCACCGGCGCACCGACGCCTAAGGCGCATTAGGCTTTTTTCAGCAGGCGCCAGATACGTTACGCAGCTTGTCCCTCGTTCGGGAGCGTTTCGCTCCTTGCAACTCGTCCTCCTTTTCAAGCTGCATGGTGTATACTAGGCGACCATGATCGCCTCGTTCAACAATATGTGGACACACTATGTCAAACTACGACAGCCGTCAAGAGAGCATCGACGCCATTGTACGGCGCATCTCTGACCTCAATGAACAATCGCTCACCCAGCTTTCGCAGTACATCTCCTACCTGAAGTGGCAGGAAGAGTTGTGGCACAGCCTGGTCGAGGACGAACGCGTCACCGACCCAAACCAGGCGCTGCTCTGGCAGTTCGATTTCATCGAGGCCTTCCCTGCTGCGCGCAAGGTCGCCACGCGCACGCCGCAGATGATGGAGATCAAAACCGGCATGGCCTCCTGCGGGCTGGTGCAGCAGATGGCAATCTGGGAGCACCCACCCGTATCAGGGGCGGCGGTCTGCGAATACACCGTGCAGGCGCCCGCCGACCTGAACGCGCTCAAATTGCGCTTTGCCATCGGCATCCGCGATGGCGCGCTGATGGAGGGTGACAACCTTTGCGCCTTTCGCATCTATGTCAACGGCGTGAGATTGTGGAGCACAACCAAGCAAAGCTGCAAATGGGAGCGCTTCGTGCTCGATCTGCCCAGCCTGGCCGGGCAGGAGATCGTCATTCAGTTCATCACCGACGGGCTGGGCGATAACCGCTGGAACTGGGCTGTCTGGGGTGAGCCGCAACTGCTCGGCTACGGCCCCAAGCGCACTCACAGCCGCGCCAAATGACGCCTGACCTATAACTTTTCGCTTGACTACACAACCTGGGGGAATGTATGGCCTTCTTCGACAAACCGCTTTCTGAACTAAAGACGTATCTACCGGAGCGTGAGGAACCGCGCGACTTCGACGCATTCTGGGCGCGCACGCTGACCGAAGCGCGGCAGCATGCGCTCGACCCGGTCTTCACGCCGGTCGATTATGGGCTGCGCACAGTGGAAACCTTCGACGTCACCTTCAGCGGCTACGGCGGGCAGCGCATCAAGGGCTGGCTGTTGCTGCCGCGCCAGCGCGAGGGCAAATTGCCGGCGGTGGTGGAATACATCGGCTATGGCGGTGGACGCGGCTTCCCCATCGACTGGCTGACATGGAGCAGCGCCGGCTACGCACACCTGATCATGGACACGCGCGGGCAAGGCAGCGCCTGGTCACGCGGGGACACGCCCGACCCCGAAGGCGACGGCGGCAACCCGCAATTTCCCGGCTTCATGACGCGCGGCGTGCTGGCGCCGGAGACCTATTACTATCGCCGCGTCTTCACCGATGCAGTGCGCGCCGTCGAAACTGCGCTGGCGCACCCGGTGGTGGATGCCACGCGCGTCGCCGTGCTCGGCGGCAGCCAGGGAGGCGGGATCACGCTGGCAGTAGCCGGGCTGGCGCCAGCGCTGCTCGACAACGCCGTCAGCGCCGCCATGCCCGATGTGCCCTTCCTGTGCCACTATCGCCGCGCCACCGAGATTGTGGACACGCACCCCTATCAAGAGATCGTGCGCTTTTGCAAGGTGCATCGCGATCAGGTGGAGACAGTCTTCCGCACGTTGAGCTACTTCGACGGCATGAACTTTGCGGCGCGCGCCAATGCGCGCGCGCTCTTCTCCGTGGCGCTGATGGACGACATCTGTCCCCCCTCCACTGTCTTCGCCGCCTACAATCACTATCGCGGCCCGAAGGACATTCGCATCTACACCTACAACCAGCACGAAGGCGGACAGAGCTTCCAGCGCCTGGAGCAATTGCAGTTCCTGGCGTGAAGCTATCAGAGTAGGTTGATGGCTGGACTGCTATCGATCTGACGCAAGGGCGCAGCGACGCTGAGGGATACAGAAACACTGTGCAGCGAATCAGCGCGATGGCCACCTTCCCGGAAGCTCTGCGCTTCCGGGAAGGTTGAGGGTTCTTCGCATCGCAGCTGGCGGCGCCTGTTATGTGTTCAGCGTGGCGGCCACTGCATCCACTACACAATCGACATCCGCTGCGGTGATGTGGTAATTTGTCACGGCGCGTAAGCGGTGGCTGGCGGTGGCGTTGATCAGGACACCCGCAGCCGCCAGCGCCGCCGAGAGCTGCGCCGCCGTCCAGCCTGGCCTGACCACGTCGAAGTACACGATGTTCGTCTGGACTGTCGTCGGGTCGAGGCGAATGCCATCGATGGCGGCCAGCCCGTGCGCCAGCCGCGCGGCGTTGGCGTGATCTTCGGCCAGCCGCGTCACCATCTCCTCCAGCGCCACGATCGCGGCAGCAGCCAGTACGCCCGCCTGCCGCATCCCGCCGCCCACCTGTTTGCGCATGCGCCGCGCCTGCCGAATAAACGTGTACGAGCCGGCGACCGCCGAACCGACCGGCGCCCCTAAGCCTTTGCTAAAACAGACATTGACGCTGTCGGCGGCGGCGACCAGGCGCGCTGGCGTCTCACCCAATGCGACGGCGGCGTTCCACAAGCGTGCGCCGTCAACATGCAGCTTCAGCCCGTGCACACGGGCCAGCGCCCCTACAGCATCCACATACTCCGCCGTCAGCACGGCGCCCCCGCAACGATTGTGCGTATTTTCCAACGCGATCAGCCGCGTGACAGGATAGTGCTCGTTGTCGCTGCGGATGGCGTCCTCGATCTGGTTCAGGTCAAGCGCACCGTCGGGTCGATTGGGCAGCGGGCGTGGATGCACGCCGCCCACCGCCGCCGAACCGCCCTGTTCATAATGAAAAATGTGCGACTGATCGCCCAGGATCAGTTCGTCGCCGCGCCCGCAATGGCTGAGCACCGAGATCAGATTGCCCATGGTGCCGCTGGGGACGAAGAGCGCCGCTTCCTTGCCCAGCCGCGCCGCCACCATCTCTTCCAGGCGGCGCACCGTCGGGTCTTCGCCGTACACATCATCTCCCACCACCGCTTCCGCCATCGCCCGGCGCATAGCTGGCGTCGGTTTGGTTACGGTGTCGCTGCGCAGATCGATTGTTGTATTCATTGGTGGCTCTTCTCTTGAGAGATTGGGAAAACTCTTATCTTGAGAGATTGGAGATCGAGTCGCTTGGGTGACGGCGCCAGCAGATGTCAACCCAATCTCCAATCTCTGGTCTCCAATCTCCATGCTCACTTGATTTTCTTCACTGCGCCAGGAACGCTTCCATCGCCGCAAAGAGCCGATCCAGGTCGCCGTCCTGCACCTCGCCCATGTGGGCGATGCGGAAGGCTTTGTCCTTGTAGTCGCCGTAGCCGTTGGAGATTTCCATGTCGTGACGCGACAGATAGGCGTTAAGTTGCTTGACGCTGATCCCACGCGTGTTGGTGATGGTGGTGACCGTGGGCGAAGCGTAGCCCGGCTCGGCCATCAGCTCGAAGCCATTGACGACAGCCCATTGCTGGGTGCGAGCGGCCAGCCGTGCGTGCCGCGCAAAGCGCGCTTCCAGCCCTTCGGCAAAAATGCGGTCGAGCTGCACGCTCAGACTGCGCATCAGCGAGATGGCGGGCGTGGCCGGCGTGGTGTTCTTGAGCAGAGATTTCTCCAACTTCACGAAATCGAAGTACCAGCCGCGCCCCTTGACCGTCGTTGCCTTGGCCAGTGCACGGTCGCTCACCGCAGCGAACGCCAGCCCTGGCGGCAGCGCCAGCGCCTTCTGCGACGACGTGAGCACAACATCCAGACCCCACGCGTCCGTATCGATGCGGACGCCGCCAAACGAAGAGACGGCGTCCACCAGCACCAGCGTCTCCGGGCTGAGGCGCCGCACCACCGCTGCGATCTCCTGGATCGGACTCATCACACCAGTGCTTGTCTCGTTGTGGACGACGGTGATCGCATCGACGGGACCTTCGGCGAGCGCAGCTATGAGCGCCGCTTCGACCTGCGCCGGTTTAACGGCTGTGTTCCAGGGAATGTCAACGCGCACGACCTGCTTATCACAGCCGGTGGCGACATCGTGCCAGCGCTGGCTGAACGCGCCGTTGACAAAACAGACGACGCGCCCGCCGACCAGGTTGCGGATCGCCGCCTCCTGTAGGCCGGTGCCCGACGCAGCGACGATGTAGACGCGCGCCGTGGTGTAAAAGAGTGTGCGCAGTTGCGCCTCGCACTTGGCGAACATGGCCTCAAACTCGTCGCTGCGATGGCCGATCATCGGCGCACATTGCGCAGCCAGCACGACCGAGGCAACGTCGGTAGGGCCAGGAATGAAAAGCCGTTGACGATGTTCAGTCGCGACGTCAGCTGTCGTCACCGGCGCAGAAGTTGGTGCGGACATTGAATTATCCTCCTGAGGAGAGTAGCGTCGCAGCATCCGCCAGACGACGCGCGAAAAGGCTACCAAAATTCATGGCTGCTATTGTGCCATCAGCAACAATCAGGTGCAAACTACACGGACATATTGTCACATTTACACTTCCATTTTGCGTTACGGTTGAATCGCACCCTGGGTTTGGCGTGCAAAGAATCGTCATGCTATACTGCGGCGCGCATGGGAAACGTCATCCAAACGTGGCGTTTCCGCATTCATTGCGACAGATTCTCCCTACGGCATGCTGGCCGCCCAGTTCGCTGGCACGGCGTGAGAATATCCCCCTCACCGTTTATCGATAGAAGAGAGAAAGACGATACAGCGTGATCCGTCGATGTGACATCTCGCGATACATTCTGGCGATTGGCTTCTGGTTGGCGGCGGCATGGTTAGGCGCCTGCGGTCAGGCCACGGCATCGCCAGGCAGTGAAACGCCATCACCGGCGCCGGTGATCCAGACCGTTGAAGTCGAAGTTACACGCGTCGTCTATCGTGAAACGCTCGTAACGCCCACCCCCACGCCTCTGGCGCCATGCAGCCCGCCCACCTTGACAGAGGCGAAAGAAGTGGTTATCGGCGTGCTCTTGCCGCTCTCGACCCCTGGTGCGTGGATGCGCGGCGCCAATATGCAGGCCGGGCTCAATCTGGCATTGGAACACTTGAACGCCACCGGCGTGAACGGTTTGCCCGTGCGCCTGGTCATCTACGACAGCGGTGACGACGCAGCGCGCTCGCAGCAGTTGGCGGAGCGCCTTATCACTCAGGATTGTGCAGTCGGCCTCATCGTAGGACTGGGTGATGTCGCCAGCGCCGCCGTGATAGGAGTCACCGAACGCTACCGCAAGCCGACCATTCTCATCGATGCGATGGCGCCCGGCCTTACCGAAGCGCAGCCAGAAGCCACCTTCCGCCTGGCGCCAACGCTGCCCATGCTGGCGTCGATGCCGGCGCAGTGGCTGGCGGAGACAGGCGACTACAATGGCGACGACATTGTACAGGCCGTAGTGATCGCTGAAAACTCCGCGGCGGGTGATCTCTTTGTCGAGCAGACGCGCGAATGGTTTCCCCAGGCCGGCATCGAGGTGGCTGTACACCGCATCGATCTGCCCATGCAGGACTTCTCACCGGAAATTGCCCGCTTGCTGGCAATGCCCGCCATTCCTGACGCCGTCTTTATCGTGATTGGCGCCGACAGTGGGCTGGCGTTGCAACAACAATTATTCGACGCCGGCATCCGCCCTGACACAGGCACATTGGTGATCAACCAGAATCGACGAGCGCTCGATCCAACCGCCTTTGGCCTGCGCCAGGCGCCAACAACAGGCACGATCGTAGCGCGGCGCGGGCCATGGCCGTCGATGGCGACCGAAGCTGGCCGGAGCATTCTCGACCGCTATCGCCAGAGTGGACTTGCCTGGCCTGAACTCTCCACCTTTCTAGCCTACGACGCGCTCCACCTGTTGGCTGATGCGGTGCAACGTTCGCCATCGCTGCGTGGGACAGAGTTGATTGCGGCGCTCGAAACCAGCGACATCGAGCTATCAGCGGGTCGTTACATCTTCCCCTACGGCAGCCGTCGGCCGCCAGATGGGGTGAACACGCCCGCCTACGCCTGGCATCAATGGCTGACGCCGCCGTTGCTCTATCTGATGTTTACCGAAGAGGGTCAAGACCCAGCCTCCGCTGCTGTCATCTGGCCAGAGTTGTATCGAACCTTGCCGGGGGCATTGGCGCCGTGGAAGTAAAATTCGCTCAACGTCGCCAGTAGGCAGGCGTGAGCAATATCAGCAAACTATAGAATTCCAGGCGTCCGAGCAGCATGCACGCCGTTAGCACCCACTTTGCGAAATCTGACAACCAGGCGTAGTTATCGAAAGGGCCGACGCCGCCCATACCGGGGCCGACGCCCCCCAGACACGACACCACGGCGCTGAGGCCGGTGATCCAGTCAACACCGGCGCCTGTCAGCAGCAACGTCCCCAACAAAATTGTAACAAAATAGAGGCCAACGTAGCCCAACACAGTGCTCACCACGTCGCGCGGCACAGCGACGCCTTTGACCCGTACTGGCGTCAACGCCTGCGGATGAAGGAGACGTGTAAACTCGCTGGCAATGGCTTTGATCAACAGGTAGACGCGAATTACTTTCAATCCACCGGAAGTGGAGCCGGCTGACCCGCCAATGATCATCACCAACAGCAACACAAATTGTGCGTTAGGCGTCCATGCCTCATAGTCGGCCAGACTAAAACCGGTGCTGGTGTGGAGCGATGTCACCACGAATACGGCATCGCGCAACGCTTCCAGCTTATCGGTGTAGGCGTGCCAGGCCCCCGCCAACACGAGTACAGTTGCCACCAGAATGCTGACGGTAAAAACTTGAAATTCACGGTTGCGCCAGTAGGCTTGCCAGTGACCGGTGGCGAAGCTGTAGTGCAGCGAAAAGTTGACGCCAGCCGCCAACATGAAGATAGTCACCACCCAATCGATATAGCTGCTGTTGTAATAGGCAATGCTGGCGTTGCGGGGAGAAAAACCACCGCTCGCCAATGTGCCAAAGGCGGTGCACAGTGCATCGAAGAGGCTCATCCCTCCCAGAAGCAGCAAAATGGTCTGAATCGCCGTGAGCGCAATGTAGACGACCCACAGAATTTTGGCGGTCTGGGCGATGCGCGGCGTCAATTTATCAGCTGTCGGCCCGGCGACCTCGGCCTTGTAGAGTTGCATCCCACCGACGCCCAACATCGGCAACACGGCCAGCGTCAACACAATGATGCCCATACCGCCGATCCAGTGGGTCAGGCTGCGCCAGAAGAGCACTCCGTGCGACGTCGCCTCGATGTCGGTCAAGATCGAGGCGCCAGTTGTGGTGAAGCCAGAGACTGTCTCGAAAAAAGCGTCGGTGAAGTGAGGAATGGCGCCTGTGAGCAAGAAGGGCAGCGATCCGAAGATCGAGAACAGCAGCCAGGCAAAGGAGACGACGGCAAAGCCCTCACGCATGCGCAGTTCCTGCGCCAGGCGGGTGAAACGTAGCAACAGGAAACCGGCGCCCGCCGTAATGCCTGCACTCAACAGGATAAAGGGCCAATCTTGCTCACCGTAATAGAACGACCAGGGCAGCGCCAACAGCATGAATGCGCCGCAAAAGGTGAGCAGGTAGCCTTGCAAATGAAGGACGCTTTGTAGACGCATGATGGCTCAAGCGAAGAGGCGATCCAACTCATTCATGGCGGACGGCAAGGCGAAGACGACCGTGCGGTCGCCAGGCTGGATCATCGTGTCGCCATCGGGGATAATCAAAATGCCGCTGCGCAACACGGCGCCCACCACGGCGCCATGGGGAAACTTGACATCGCGCAGCGGACGCTGCACGATGCGCGAGCGAGCGCGTGCAATAAACTCGATCATCTGTCCTTCAATGCCCGGTAGACTGGCAATCGCCGCCACCTGGCGGTGCTGAATGAATTGCTGCACCGCATTGACCGTCAACATCTGTTTGCTGATCACCGCATTCAGGCCAATCTTGGGCAGAATTGGCAGATAGGCGACGCGATTGACCAACGCCACCGGACGCGGCACCTGGTTTTGGTGCGCCAACAAGGTGGCGATGATGTTGTTCTCGTCGTCGCCAGTGACTGCCACAAACGCGTCCATTTGATCCAGGTCTTCGCTTTGCAGCAGCTCCAGATCTGTGCCGTCGCCATGGATCACCAGCGCGTGCGCCAGTTGCTCGGACAAACGTTCGGCGCGCGCCAGGTCGCTTTCGATGATCTTGATGTTGGCGACGCCGGCCAACTCCTGCGCCAGGAACTGAGCAATCATGCCCCCGCCCATCAGCATGATGTTGTCCATACGCGGCTTCTTGCGTTTGCCTGCCAACCCAAAAAATTCACGTGCATACTCCGGCGCACACACGGCAAAGAGCAAGTCGCCAGAGAGCAGGCGATCTGTGCCTTTTGGGATGATCGTCTCGTGATTGCGCTCGATGGCGACAATCTGCACTGGCGGATAGTTGTAGCGCTCTCCCAACTCCGTCAGCGTCGGCCCGATCAGCGGCGAATCCGCCTCCAGGATCAAACCGAGCACCTCGATCCTGCCATTTTCTAGATCAATGACGTGCGTTGCTGACGATTCCTGCAGCAAACGCAGGATCGCCATGCCCGCTTCGCGTTCGGGGTGAATGATGTGATCGGCGCCCAGGTCGGCCAGGGTGAGAGGATATTCGGGTTTGGTAAAATCCGGGTTGCGCGCCCGTGCAATTGTGACCTCGACGCCATTCGCCTTCGCCAGCCGACACACCAACAGATTGGTGTTGTCGCTATCGGTGACAGCCGCCACAACATCGGCGTTGCGCAACCCTGCCTGCAACAGCACCTGGTAACTATCGCCCGAGCCTTCGATGACCAGCGCGTCGAGCTGCTCGGCGGCGCGGCGCACCTTTGCCGGGTTGGCCTCAACAAGCGTGATGTCGTGTTGGTCGCGCGAGAGGCGCCGCCCCAACTGGAAACCGACATCACCCGCACCCACGATCAGGATTCGCATTCTCTGGCTCCGTTCGCCTGCTGCATGAACGATACACCTGACGGAGAGGCTATGACTTTTGCGCCCGCCGCGCGCGTTGCCGCAAGTCGTGGTTAAGCATCTTCTTGCGGATGCGCAGTGAAACCGGCGTCACTTCGAGCAGGTCATCATTGTCGAGAAATTGAATCGCATCGTCGAGCGTCAACTCGCGCGGGGCATTGAGCATCTCGTTGAGACCTGATGGCTTCTCGCGAAAGTTGGTGAGTTGTTTGGCTTTGCAGACGTTGACGACCAGTTCCTCGTCGCGGATATGCTGACCGACCACCTGCCCGGCATAAACAGGGTCGCCCGGCTTGACGATGAATTCCCCGCGCTGCTGCAGGTTCGTCAACGCGTAGCTGCTGACTGTGCCCGATTCCAACGCCACCAGCTTGCCATTTTCCTGGATTTCGATGTCGCCAGTGTACGGAGCATAACCGTGAAAGAGCGTGTGAAAGATGCCGGTGCCGCGCGTTGCGGTCAAGAAAGGCTGACGGAAGCCAAGCAAGCCGCGTGTCGGCGCCAGATATGTGCCATAGACCGTGCCATCCTCGCCGTAGTGGATGTTCTGCATGAGGGCGCGACGGCGCCCCAGCATCTCCTGCACCGCGCCGAGATATTCCTGCGCCACTTCAACAAAAACCTCTTCGATGGGTTCCAGTACGCCCTCGTCGCTTTCCTTGAAGATCACTTCGGGGCGGCTGACCGAAAATTCGTAGCCCTCGCGACGCATCGTCTCAATTAAGATCGCCAGATGCAGCTCGCCGCGGCCGGAAACGATGAACTCGTTGGCGCGCTCAGTCTCCTGTACGCGCAGCGCCACGTTGCGTTCCAATTCGTTAAACAGACGGGCGCGCACCTGTCGGCTGGTCAGATATTGCCCTTCACGTCCAGCAAATGGGCTGTCGTTGACGGCAAAGGTCATGCGCACCGTTGGCTCCTCGACCGTGATCGGCGGCAGCGGGCGCGGGTCGGCCGGGTCGGCCAGGGTGTCGCCGATGCCCACGCGCTCGATGCCGGCCACCGCCACAATGTTGCCGGCATCCACCATGTCCACCGCCATACGCTGCAGGTTGCGGAAAAGGTAAACCTGCGTCACCTTAGCAGTCTCCAGATTCCCTTCCGGGTCGATGCGCACGATCTGCTGTCCGGTGCGGATCGACCCACTCTGCAAGCGTCCGACTGCGATCTTACCGACATAACTGCTGTATTCGATGGTCGCCACCAGCAATTGCGTTGGTCCGTCAGGATCGACCTGTGGCGGCGGCAAGTAGGCCAGGATCGTGTCGAAGAGCGGCTCCAGGTTAGGCGCCAGTTCATCGGGGCGATAGCCGGCGCGCTGTTCGAGCGCGCGCGTGTAGACAACCGGAAACTCGGCCTGTTCGTCGCTGGCGCCCAGATCCACAAACAGGTCGAAGGTGGCGTTGACAACGTAATCCGGGCGCGCGGCTGGTCGGTCGATCTTGTTGACGACGACAATGGCGGGCAGTCCCCGTTCAAGCGCCTGACGCAGCACGAAACGCGTCTGCGGCATCGGCCCCTCCACGGCGTCCACCAGGAGCAGCACGCCATCGACCATGTGCATGATACGCTCAACCTCGCCGCCAAAGTCGGCGTGGCCGGGCGTATCTACAATGTTGATCGTCACGCCGCGATATTCGACGCTGGTGTTCTTCGCCAAAATCGTAATACCGCGCTCGCGCTCCAGATCGTTAGAATCCATGACGCGTTCTTGCACGGCCTGATTGTCACGGAAGACCTTAGTCTGGCGCAACATCCCGTCGACAAGGGTGGTCTTGCCATGATCGACGTGCGCGATGATGGCAATGTTGCGAATGTCGTTGCGGGCAACCGTAGCGCCCGTAGTCGGCGTCGCCTGAATTTGCGTACTGATCATAATTCTCCACATCGGCGGCCGCCACACCGCCTGTTTCTGGCGCAAAAAAGCCCGGCGTGCGCAGCCGAGCTATCAATCCATGCCTACTTTCACGGTCTGCTATTGTAAGCCGCCCCGCTGCGCGTGGCAACTTCGCGCAGGCGTTGGGTTACGATACAATGGCGCACGAAGTTTGCGAATCTTGACCGGTGAGCGGATGGCGCCGATCGTACTCTATCATTGTTGCTGCGCCCTGCATGGCCTGATTTGTCAGTAAGGAGAAAGAGCGTTTCATGGGGCAGCAATGGCCTTTCATCTTGCTGGTCGACAGTGAGCCGGCGGTTTACGTGGCATGCGCCGCCGCCATTCACGATAGTTTCCCCGATGCTATCGTGCATCTGGCGCAAGAGGAGAACATGCCACACCTCGGCCTGACGCCAGATTTCATCGTCACTGACCACAAAGCAGGGGTTGATCCTTGCGATCGCATTCGTGAACTCCGTAACCGCTTCCCAGCTGCGACAATTTTGGTGTTGATCCCTGCCGATCGCGACGACCTGATAGCATCAGTGCTGGCCGCCGACGCCGCCGACTATTTGATGAAGACGCCCCATTTCCCGCTGCGGCTGCCTCTGCTCATCGACGCCCATTGGCAGCGCCGCCTCGAACGGGAACAACTGACCGCCAGCCAGCAGCATTATCGCCGCATCTTTGACAAGGCCCCCATCGGCCTCTTTCGTTGCTCTCTGGGGGGAGAGTTGTTGGCTGTCAATGCCATGTTTGCCACTATCTTGTGCGCCAAAACACCTGATGAGTTGGTGGGCAAGCCTATCAGCGCCTTCTTTGACGCCGCTGCACAGTTGTGGCAAACCGCCAGACAACCAGACGGCTCACTCGTCACCGGCGACCTCCCGATGCGCCGTTGTGACGGCGCCCTGATTTGGGTGCGACTGCGCGCTGATGTTGTGCACGATCCTGTCACCAACAGCAGTTTCTACGAAGGCTTTCTGGAAGAGATCAGTCAGCAGCGCGTCACCGAGGCGGCGTTGCGCGCCTCCGAAGAAAAACTACGGCTGATCTTCGAGTATGCCTTCGATGGCATCAGCATTTATGAAGAACTGCCGGAGACCGGCTCGCGACGGCTGTTGGAATGTAACGACCGTTATACCGAGATCAGCGGCTTCAGCCGTGAAGAACTGATGAAGATCGGCAACACCAGCACCGTCCAGGAAAAAATCGGTCGCGTCTTTACCCGCGCCGAAAACCTCCTGATCCGGCAAAACAAGACGCCTTATCGCGGTTTCTTTTCCTGGAAGCGCCCCGATGGCAAGCCTAATGTGGTTGAATACTCAGCCGCCCCGATCGACGTGGGAGGCCGCCCGCTCACCATTGGCATCGACCGCGACATCACCGAGTACGTGCAGATACAGGAGACGGCGTTACGGCGCGCAGCACATCTGGAGGCGATCAATGCCGTGATCGCTGCTGGCGCGTCTGCCATTACGATCCCTGCCTTGTTGGAGCAGACAACACGGCAACTTGTCGCCGCTCTGCAGGCTGAAGGCGCCGCCATGTGCGTAGACGACGCCACCGCTATTGTTGGCCTTAGCTCCGAAGCAGCATCTGCCTTGATCCAGATGATCCGGGAAGATCACGCGCTTACCCCTCGCTTGATTGCCGCCAGCCCATCGCGCCAGATCTTATCAGCGCCGATCGTCCACGAAGAGCGCCGACTTGGGGGGTTTGCTGTCAGCGCCCAGGAAAACACAATCTGGCCGGAAGATGTGCTGGCGCTGGCCGATAGCGTTGGCCGCACCGTCGGCGCCACGCTAGCGCGGTTGCAATTGCTCAGCGCCGAACGCGAACGACAGCAGCGGAGCGAAGAGCATGGACGCCTGGCCGCTGTCGGCCAGTTGGCGGCAGGCATCGCGCACGACTTCAATAACATCCTGGCTGTGGTGCTCTTGCTGGCGCAGCTGACGCTGCAAGAGAAGACGCTCTCCGACAAAGGACGGTCGCGCATCCAGACTATCATCGAACAAGCGCAGCACGCCGCCGAGCTGGTGCGGCAGATTCTGGATTTCAGCCGCCAGTCGGTGCTGACGCGCACCCAGGGCAACCTGGCGACTTTTTTCGATGAGACGGCCGCACTGCTACGCCGCACCTTGCCGGAGAACATCCAGATTGTCGCCACACACACGGACGCCGATTTCGCCATCGAAGCCGACTTTCTGCGCCTCAAACAGGTGCTGCTTAACCTGGCGGTCAATGCTCAGGATGCCATGCCGGCGGGTGGTGTGTTGGCGCTACACCTGGCGCGCGTCCATTATGCATCGCCAGAGGAATTGCCGCACGCCGATCTCCAGCCGGGCGACTGGTTCAAGCTCACCGTGACCGACACCGGCGTCGGCATCCCGCCGCACGTGCTGCCGCGCATCTTCGAGCCATTCTTTACCACCAAAGAAGTCGGCAAAGGCACGGGATTGGGTCTGGCGCAGGTGTACGGCATCATCAAACAACACGCCGGCGAGGTCACGGTGGAGAGCCGTGAACTGGAGGGGACGCGCTTCACGATCTATCTGCCCGCGCCCAAAGCGCAGCCGGTCACGCTGTTCACACCGGATGCTCCTGCGCTGCGCACCGAGTGGACACTCCTTTATGTCGAGGACGACGCCATATTGAGCACAACAGTGCGCGATGTACTGGAGTCACAGGGCTACCGGGTGTTGGTCGCCGCCAGCGGTGAAGAAGCGCTGGCACAGTATGGAGATGCGCTGGCAGAAGTTGATCTGGTGATCACCGACATGTCGCTGCACGGCATGAGCGGGCTGGAGCTACACCGCGCCCTGCATCAGCGCCAACCGCGCATCCGCACCTTGATCGTCAGCGGCTACCCCGCCCAGTCCGAACAGAGCGAGTGGCAAGCGGCCGGCATCGTTGGCTGGCTGCAGAAGCCGGTCAGCCTGACCAGCCTGCTGACAGAAATTCAACAGGCGCTGGCAGCGGCATAAATGACCTTCCCGGAAGCTTTGAGCTTCCAGGAAGGTGAGAGAAGGTGAGAAAAGCGGAAACGGGGACTTCTTACCGGCTACGCTCGCGTCGCCACAAAGTCGCCCAATACCTGACGCAGCGTCGGCTCGCCGACTTCTTGCAACTCATAGCGCACACGCAGCGCCGGCTTGTCGATGGTGATTAGGCGGCGCAGGTCGATGGGCGTGGCGATCAACACCACATCGGCGGGCGTGCGGCGGATCGTTTCCTCCAGGTCGTTGACCTGCTGGTCGCTGTAACCCATCGCCGGTAGAATTGGACCGGTCTCCGGGTACTTGACAAAGGTTTCAGCGATCGTGCCGACAGCATAGGGCTTAGGGTCGATCACCTCGGCAGCGCCAAAACGTCGCGCCGCCACCCACCCGGCGCCGTACTTCATCTCGCCATGCGTCAGCGTGGGGCCATCCTCAATCACAAGCACGCGTTTGCCGCGAATCAAGGCGCTCTCCTCCACAAAGATTGGGCTGGCGGCATCGATGACAATGGCGTCTGGATTGATCTCCAACGCCAGTTCACGCGCCCGCTCAACCTGCTCAAAGGAAGCTGTCTCCACCTTGTTGATAATAAAGACATCGGCCTTGCGTAGATTCACCTCGCTGGGGAAGTAGCGCAATCCATGATCGGCGCGATGGGGATCGAGCACCACCATCCACAGGTCAGGCTTGAAAAAAGGCAAATCGTTGTTGCCGCCATCCCAGATCACGACATCGGCTTCGGCTTCCGCCTGACGCAAAATGCGTTCGTAATCGACGCCGGCATAAATGACGCCGCCGTTCACGATGTGCGGCTCATACTCCTCGCGCTCCTCGATGGTGACATGGTGCTTGACCAGATCGTCCAGGGTGGCGAAACGCTGTACGGCCTGCGCCACCAGGTTGCCATAAGGCATGGGATGCCGCACGGAGACGACGCGCTGCCCCAACTCGCGCAGCACGCGCACCACGGCGCGGCTGGTCTGGCTCTTGCCTGCGCCAGTGCGCGACGCACA
>CZCA01000139.1_pt1 | contig 27661 bp, 27 predicted proteins | sample 591981 | NCBI WGS metagenome assembly CZCA01 (sample SAMEA3556810, study PRJEB10932) | anaerobic digester metagenome | reverse complement strand
AAAACAATAGAGGCGGGTACCCCGCCTCTGCCAGTATATATTAGAGTCCAGCTTGTTGTCGGAGTATTTCCGCCTTGTCAGTTCTCTCCCAGGTAAAATCGGGATCGTTTCTGCCAAAATGTCCATAAGCAGCCGTTTTCTTGTAGATAGGACGGCGCAGTTGCAGATCACGAATAATGGCAGCGGGTCTTAAATCAAAGTTCTTTTTAATTAATTCTTCGATTTTTTCTTCCGGGATATGAGCGGTTCCAAAAGTCTCTACTCTTAATGATACCGGATGGGCTACTCCAATAGCATAGGCCAGCTGGATCTCCATACGATCAGCCAATCCAGCCGCTACACAATTCTTGGCCACATAACGGGCTGCATAAGCAGCAGACCGATCCACTTTGGTGGGATCCTTTCCTGAAAACGCTCCGCCTCCATGACGAGCCATTCCTCCATATGTATCTACAATAATCTTTCTTCCCGTTAAGCCACAATCGCCTTGAGGCCCTCCAATAACAAAGCGCCCGGTAGGATTAATTAAAAACTTAGTTTTTTCATCTAGCATATTATCAGGTATTACTGGCTTTATGACTTTATCAATAATATCACGGGATAAAGTGTCCGGCTCAACTTCCGGATGATGCTGGGTGGAAACCACTACTGTATCCACCCGCAGGGGCTGATTATTCTCATATTCAACGGTGACCTGAGTTTTGCCGTCAGGACGCAGGTAAGGCAATATTCCCTCTTTGCGAACCTGGGTTAATCTTTGCGCCATACGATTAGCTAGTAAGGCAGGCATGGGCATAAAAACATCTGTTTCATTGCTAGCATACCCAAACATCATTCCCTGGTCACCGGCACCTATCGTTTCCAGTTCCTCATCGGTTTGCCCGGTTCTTGACTCCAAAGCTTCATTGACTCCCATGGCAATGTCAGGAGACTGTTCATCTAAAGAGGTTATTACCGCACAGGTTTCACAATCAAAACCATATTTGGCTCTAGTATAACCGATCTCTTCAATAGTGCTTCTAACTAAACGCGGAATATCCACGTAGCAGTTGGTTGTGATTTCCCCGGCAACCATTACCAATCCAGTCGTAACCAAAGTCTCTGCTGCTACTCTAGCATTAGGATCTTTGCTTATAATGGCATCCAGGATAGCATCCGATATTTGGTCGGCAATTTTGTCAGGATGGCCTTCAGTGACTGCTTCAGAAGTAAACAAGGTTCTAGTCAATTCCTTCACTCCTCACAATTTAGAGTTGTCCAACAAGTTAGCGACTTGATCAAGGATGACTTCCGCCACTTCCTGTTTGGTCATTTTAGGTAAAGATTTGCATTCCCCATCACGATTAATAATAGTCACAATATTGGTGTCGGCAGCAAATCCTGCCCCTTCCACTGTGACATCATTAGCTACTATCAGATCCAGATTTTTGCTAACCATTTTTTTACGGGCATTTTCCAATACGTTTTCAGTTTCAGCGGCAAACCCCACCATTAATTGCTCCTTTTGCTTTTGCTTGCCTAACTCTTTCAAAATATCGGGAGTACCCACCAGCTCCAAAATCCATTTTTCGGACCGATCCTCAGCCTTTTTGCGCTTTTGATCGGCTACCTGAGCAACCTTAAAGTCACCCACTGCTGCAGATCCGATAATTACATGGCATGAGGAGCAATACTCCATCATTTTTTGGTACATTTCTTCCGCACTCCATACTGGAATATATTGAACCCCAGCCGGAGGTTTAAGGTAGGTATGCCCGCTTACCAAAATTACTTCCGCTCCTCGCAGGCGAGCTTCTTCCGCCAGGCAAAAGCCCATTTTCCCGGTTCCCCGATTGGTAATAAACCTTACTGGATCTATGTCTTCACAGGTAGAACCAGCATTGATAAGAAATCTTTTTCCAGTCAGATCCTGTTTTTTATGAAGCAATGACCGGATTTCCGCATAAATATTTTCGATTTCTGGCAGCCGGCCTGGTCCAGAAACTCCACAGGCTAATTCACCCTCTTCAGGTGCCATCACCCGATATCCTGCGGTGCTGAGCTTTTTAAGATTGCCTTGAACTATGGGATTCATATACATATTGGAATTCATAGATGGAACCACTAAAACTGGCGAGGTAACCGCCAGTACTATGGTAGAGAGCAAATCATCAGCAATTCCATGGGCCATTTTGGCAATAAAATTAGCGGTAGCAGGAGCAATTACCATGAGATCAACTTCCTCTGCCACCCCAATATGTTGAACTTTATAATGTTCTGATTCCTGCCACAGATCAGTTAGAACTTCACGTCCGCTCATAGTTTTGAATGTCAAAGGAGTGACAAATTTAGTGGCCCCTTCAGTCATGATAACCACTACTTCAAAACCGTCTTTTTTAAGGCGGCTTACCAAATCAACTATTTTATAGGCAGCTATACCCCCGGTTACTCCAATCCCTACTGTTTTACCCATGATAAAGTCTCCTTGCCAATTATGAACTAATCTTTATGGTTCCGGCAATTATTTCATCCAATGCCTCAGTAACCATAGAAGAAAGTCGATAGTCTTCATCATTCTTTTTACTCTCAGAAAGCGCCCGTGCTCTTCGGGCTACAGCAACAACTACCGCATACTTGCTATCCCCAATGTCCATAATCTGTTTAGTTGACGGAGGGATCATATGTTATCACCCCAATTCTATTGATGTATTCGACAGCGCTCGGCTGCAATAATGGCCTCGATTTTACTAACCGCGTCCTCTACCCGGTCATTTATAACTACATAATCGTAATGACACATCTGCTGCATCTCTTGCTCACAAGCAGCTAATCTCTCTTCGATGCTTTTCTGGCTGTCTTTTCCCCGCTGGCATAAACGCTTGGCCAAATCTTCAATGGAAGGGGGAGATAAAAAAATAAAAACACCCTCAGGCATCTTTTCCTTGACTTGCAAGGCTCCTTGGATATCTATTTCTAATAAGACATCTTGACCATTGTTAAGGTGATTTAACACGAAATCCCTTGGTGTACCGTACAAATTTGAGTATACATTAGCCCACTCTAGAAACAGGCCTTCCTCTACTTTTTTTAAGAAAGTCTCCCGATCCATAAAAAAATAGTCGACACCATCTACTTCCCCTTTTCGGGGTGGACGCGTGGTTGCAGATATGGATACTTGGATATCATCCCTGCCCTCTAACAAAGCCTCCCGAACCGTCCCCTTGCCAACTCCTGAGGGACCAGAAATAACAAACAGTATGCCCTTCCTGGTCATTTCTAAAAACACTTCCTATAATTTATAGTTCATCATTTTCTTTGGAGCTTAGTCGATTGGCAACTGTCTCAGGCTGAACTGCAGACAAAATCACATGAGCACTATCAGCAATAATCACTGCCCTGGTCCTGCGTCCATAAGTGGCATCAATCAGTATGCCTTTCTCACGCGCTTCTTGGATGATTCTTTTAATCGGGGCTGATTCCGGACTGACAATGGCTACAATTCGGTTGGCAGCAACAATGTTACCGAATCCAATATTCACTAATCTAATATCCATACAGTACCCTTCCTCCATTATTCTAAATTTTGCAGTTGTTCCCTTATCTTCTCCAATTCCGCTTTGGTTTCTACTACAATGCGACTCATCTCATAATCATTGGCTTTAGATGCTATCGTGTTAATTTCCCGGAACATTTCCTGAACCAGAAAATCACACTTACGTCCCACAGAATTCTGCTCCTGTAGTAGTTGGCGCAGATGTTGGATATGACTTTGCAATCTGACAATTTCTTCAGTTGCATTAATGCGCTCTGCAAATAGAGCCGCTTCTTGATAAATACGAGCTTCATCCAGTAGTTCGTTTCCTATTAATTCACTTATACGTTGACGGAGTTTATCGGTATGTTCCTTTGCTACCAGGGGCGACCTCTGTTCTAATTCCGTTACCATATCTGCAATCAAATCGGTACGCTGCAATATGTCTTCTATCAGGTAGTTCCCTTCACGATTCCGCATGGCTACCAATGACTGCATGGCTTCAGTTAAAGCTATTTGTAAAATCGGCCAGATCTCCTCAACATCTTCTACGTCTTCTTCTAGAACAAAGACCTCTGGCAATCTAAAAAGATCTATAATCTTGATTTGGGGCGAAATATTTACATCATCTGCTAATTCTTTCAAATACCTATGATACGTGATGGCTAAATCTTTGTCAACCTTGATATTTCTAGCTTTTGCTTCTGTTTTCTCAATGTTAATGGTGAATTCTAATCGCCCTCTGCTAACATATTTTTTAATTTCTTCCTTAATATTATCCTCCAAGAGAGCATATCTTCTGGGCATGCGGATATTGGTATCCAGATAGCGATGGTTAACACTGCGAACCTCACAAGATATTTGATATCCTGATCTATTGACCTGAGCCTGTCCATAACCAGTCATACTGTTAGCCACTTTAATCCAACCTTTCCCACCATCATTGGAGTAAAAGAAGTTTTTCCAATAACAATTGGTAGTTTTGCTTAGGCCAATTTTAACACACTAATTCCCAGAAACAAAAATTTTACCGACATACAAAAGGTATTTCCATATAAATCTTATTCCCGCCATACTAACTATGATTAACCACTGCCACCAAGTTATAGCCACGGTATGAAAAACTCCCTGAAAAAAGGGGATGTATAAAACCATTAGATGCATACTTAAGGAGCATAATACCGCAGCAATCAGAAAGGGGTTCTTAAAAAACCCCAGCTCAAAGGGGGTAAAACGTTCTGAGCGACATTCAAAAACGTAAAACAACTGGGCAATTACTAAGGTAGTCAGAGCCATAGTGCGGGCCAGGCTTAAGTCATCGATTCCGTTTATACTGTTAATGTAAACACCAATACTAAAACTAATTAGAGTAATGATACTGATAAACACGCCGCGGCTTAAGATAACCCATCCCAGTCCCTGCGAGAAAACTCCCTCATTAACAGATCTTGGTTTGCGATTCATAATGCCGGGTTCCGGAGGTTCCAACCCTAATGCTATGGCGGGCAGACCATCGGTAACCAGATTAACCCACAGAATTTGAATGGGCAGCATTGGTAAAGGCATAGCCAGAAGAGAAGCCATAAACATAACCAGAACCTCACCTATGTTGCAACCCAGCAAATAGCGGATAAACTTGCGTATATTATCATAAATCGCCCGCCCTTCATAAACCGCATTAACAATAGTGGAAAAATCGTCATCGGCTAATATCATGGAAGAGGCCTCCTTGGTAACTTCTGTGCCGGTTATCCCCATGGAAATTCCGATATCAGCCGTCTTTATTGCGGGAGCATCATTTACTCCATCACCGGTCATAGCCACAACATGACCGTACCTTTGCAATACTTTTACGATGCGATTCTTGTGTTGGGGGGTGACTCTGGCAAAAACTCGGCTTTGCATAGTCCAGTTGAATAGCTGGTTATCATCCATGGTGTCTATTTGCAAACCAGTTATGACATGATCATGGCTACTCAGACCAATTTGCCGACCAATAGCCAGAGCGGTTAAAGGATGATCACCGGTAATCATAATAGGAGTTATCCCTGCCTGGCGGCATATTCTTACCGATTCTGCTACACCTTCTCGGGGAGGATCTATCATGCCGCATATGCCCAGTAAGGTTAAATCCTTTTCCAGTTCTTCTTCAGACAGATGAGCTGCATCCTGGGCAGATATTTCCTGATAAGCAAAACCTAATACTCGTAGGGCCTGTTGAGCCCACTGTTCCTGCCGCAGTAACATAGTATTTATATCCTCTTTATAGTTTCCCCCCCCTGCTATGCTTTTGCATAAGGGAATAAGCTTATCCAAGGCCCCTTTGGTAAAAACCAAATACTTGTTATGCTTTTTGACCACCACACTCATTCTTTTTCTATCGGAATCAAAAGGGATTTCACGAACCCGAGTAAGGGAATTTCGTATGCCCGCCTTATAAGCCATAATCATCAACGCAATTTCGGTTGGATCTCCATCGGCTGACTCCTTACCTTGTTCGAAGGTGACTTGGGCATTGTTACAGTTGAAAGCTGCTTCCATCATGTAAACAAAGGCTGGATCGTCCAGGGATTTAATGTACTGAGCATTTGCAACGCTAAGGTATCCTTTTGCTCCACTTTCCTCTTTACTGAAGGTTATTTCACGGGTAAGGGTGGCCGCTTTGACCACGGTCATTTTGTTTTGAGTAAGAGTACCAGTCTTGTCTGAACAAATAGCTGTAGTACATCCTAAAGTCTCAACTGCCGGCAGCTTTCTTACAATAGCATTGCGTTTAGCCATACGCTGTACACCCAAAGCCAATACCACGGTTACTATAGCGGGAAGCCCTTCTGGTATAGCTGCCACAGCCAGGCTTATACCCGCCATAAACATGGTTAGGACCGCTTCCCCGCGAAATATTCCCAAAACAGTCACTAATCCACATACCGCCAGGCAGATTACTATCAAAGTTTTGCCCAGTTGGTCAAGTTTACGCTGCAAAGGAGTCATCACTTGCTCGGTGGACTCGATTAGCGCCGCTATCTTACCCATTTCTGTATTCATCCCGGTCTCTACTACTACTGCCAATCCGCGCCCCCGGGTTACTGAGGTTCCCATAAAACCCAGGTTAAATCGTTCGGCCAACGGGGTTTCAGCGGTGATGGGCATACTATTCTTTGCTACCGGTACAGATTCACCAGTTAAAGCAGCTTCTTCAATTTCCAGGCTATATGTTTCCAGAAAACGAACATCGGCAGGTATTTTATCCCCTGCCTCAACCCATATAATATCACCCGGTACTAATTGTGTAGCATCGATAGATGCTTTTTTCCCTTCCCGTATAACTAAAGCATGAGGAGATGCCATGTTTTTTATGGCTTCCAGACTCCGCTCAGCCCGGTACTCCTGAATAAAACCTAATATGGCATTTATGATCACAATAGCCATTATAGTAACTGCATCAGCCATGGCACCAATGGCTCCAGAAATAACTGTAGCCGCTAGTAAGACCAATACCATGGTATCGGTAAACTGGCGTAAAAACATTAGCCAAGGCTTTTCTTTTTTAACCGTGTCCAGAATATTCCGGTGGGTTTTTTGCCGGTGGATCACCTCACCGGCATTTAGTCCGGTCAGGCGAGTCTGCAAAATATGGAGCACTTCGGATTGATCCAGTTGATACCAGTGCTTTGTATTCATGGTTTCAGCCTCCACTGTTGCCTTATTGACAATTCATATTCAAGGCAACAGGGTAAAAGAACTGAACCCCACAGCGACTGGCTAGTCAACTGTTTCGTTCATAACAAAAAACTTCCCGGTAAAGGGAAGTTCACATTATCTTATTAGTCAGTTATTATAGGTTCCTTTTGATTTGTTGGCATTCCAGGAGGGAAAAACTCCCTTCATCTACGGAAGGAATAACAGTCAGGCCATTAAACCGGTAACAGTGGTTTAAATCTGGTTTTTCAAAAAAACCATAGGCTCTTAACACATACTCGGCTACACGTTCACCAAACAGTACCAAGTACTTGGGGTTCAGAATGGAAATCTCCTCCATGAGAAATGACAAACAAGCAATAATGCTTTCGTTGTTAGGATGTATGGGAATGCCTTCACAAGCTTTTTGGCTCAGAACACAGCGATATTCTTTATCAAGAAGTTTTCGAGGAGTGTAGCAGTTGATGCTGTTATATAACGGACATGCTTTAGGCTGGCAGCGGACTAAGTACGTATGATATATTTTTTCAAATCCCAAACCAGTTTTTATTAGGTTGCGCAACTCAATCATCCGATTAATGTCCCGGGAATATTGGTTATCTGACTCAAGTACCATTAACAGTTCAGGTTCCAGATCCCCTTTGCCCAGGGAAGGCTTGCGAATACACCGGATCACTGTTCCGCAACGTTGGCAGTTAGATATCCGATCCTCCATATCAATGATCCGTCGTATTACTTGTTCGCGGTCTCGTTTAGACATCACCAATCCCCGCCCCACATGATAATACATTATTTACTGTTATTGCCATATGTTCGACAACAACTAATTAATTCCTGCCAAATATTACCCAAGACAAAACCGTCTTACGACGGTTTATGTCTTACGACTGTTTTTCAGCCTCTTTCTTAATCTTGTATAAATACTCGCGGGTACGACTGTTAATTCCCCAAGTAGCATCACCCAATTTACTGCATACATAGGTTCTCATATTATCGTCTATGTCTGGGTCCAATTGATCAAATAGCAGGTAAAATACTCTCAAAATACCTACCATGTTGGCAAATATTCTATCGATAGGAGCTTCCTTAAGATAAGTATCCTTCTTTCCATAAAAATAAATGAGTCTTCGTAACACCCACGCAATTTCAGCATTAGTCCAGAGACGTTTGTCAATAATCTTGGACAGCAACGCATCAGGCCCAATTTCGTTTTCAGTTTTTTGCAGTTGATTCCATTCGGCACTGGTAAAAATAGTATTATCAATTCCAAAGTATTCGTGTATTTTGTTGAACTCTTTGTCTTCCAATTCCGGCCTCCTAGCGCAATATACGACGAGCCCCTGCATAGGAACGAGCATAATAGTCCTCTGCTAATGATGAGTAAATAACCCCTCCACTGCGGGGTGAACTTGAATGGATAAACCTGTTATTACCGACGTAAATACCTACATGGTCAACTATTCCGCCTCCACAACGGAAGTAGACCAAATCACCAGGCAGAAGTTGTTCCCGGGTTACCTTAGTACCCACAGATGCTTGTTCAGCTGCAGTGCGGGGCAGGTTGATACCAACTTTGCCGAAAACGTATTGAGCAAACCCGGAACAATCGAACCCTCCCGGGCTCTTTCCTCCAGAACGGTAGGGGGTTCCCAAATGCTGGGCCGCTAGTTCCAGCAATCTTGCTGCGTTTGCGTTACTGCCTGAACGAGATGCCACTCCTTGATAAGGGATGATTAGCTCTGTACCTGGGTTCAAAACATCAGTCTTAAGCTGATTAAAACGCATTAGTTCTTCCAGGGTAATCCCATACTCTATAGCAATTCTCCACAAACTATCTCCAGGTTGTACCACATATTTCACATTATCAGGGGTTTTATTCTCAGAGGTTTGTCCAGCTGCTTGTTCTTCATCTAATAGAATAACCTGTCCAATGGAAAGAGAATCGGAAGTGAGGCCATTGATTTCCATCAATTTTTCAACAGTAGTACCGTTATGATGGGCTATCATCCATAGGGTGTCTCCTTCCTGGACTATGTGTGCCTCAGAGCTAGCAACTGCAGTGCAGGCAAATACTAATACTGATAAGCAACTTAGTATGATAATTTTGGCAATGATCTTCATATACTACCTACCTTTCACCAATCCACACTGGAAAACCAATTCTATAAAGGTAGTATAAAGTCCTGCCCAAAATGGAAATTTCAACTTATTGATTTTGGCTTTTTTTGTAGTGCTCGGACAGTAACTTAAATCTATCTAAATCAATTCCAGTACATCCAAGACGGCCGTGTCCCTCGTCGTTTCCCGTGCCATGAAAATCGGATCCACCAGTTACCAATAAGTCTAATTGCTGACTTAATTGTAAATATTGATCTACCTGTTGGAGAGTATGTTCGGGGTAATATACTTCTAAACCATCCACTCCCATAGCAATCACTTCATAAATAAGGTTATTATCAGGTAACAGACCGGGGTGCGCCAAAATAGGAATTCCCCCGGCTTCTTTAATTAACTGAATAGCCTCCTGGGGCATAAATTTATATCGAGGTATATAAGCAGGTCTGCCTTTGCCAATATATTTCTGAAACGCCTCTTTTATGGAAAAAACATAACCTTTCTCTATTAGGGCTTGGGCTACATGAGGGCGTCCTATCAAGTCACCCTGGGCCAGTTTTTCAACCTGCGCAAACGAAATGGCTAACCCCATACTTTTCAGACGATAAACCATTTTTTTAGCCCTTTCCCAGCGGGCTTCTCTTATTTCTTTTAGTCTATTCAATAACCTGGCATTGTGGTAGTCGATAAAGTACCCTAAGATATGAACCTCAATTTCGTCTACTTCGGCATTCATTTCTATGCCAGGTATAAACTGGAAGGATATAGAGTGGGAAGCCATAAAATTATAGGCCTCTTGAACTCCACCTACGGTATCATGGTCAGTGATAGCTATACCTTGGAGACCTATCTCCATGGCCTTTGCTAGTAACTGGGCTGGAGTAAAAAGACCATCAGAGGCTGTAGAATGAACGTGTAAGTCGTACATGATAGTTTCTCCCTATCTATTTCAAGATTTGCCGGAGTACCCGTTCAACATTATTATTAAAAATCATTTCCATTTCCTGGCGACTAAATCCTCTTTGGAGAAAACAATTTTCTAACCTAGCATAAGCATCTACTCCAGGAAGTACAACGTGATCAGCTCCATCAAAATCGGAACCTAGGGCTATATGCTGTACACCAATCAAACTGGCTACATAATCCACGTGGTTTAAGAAATCATCCAGATCAGGTTTTTTATCCTTCTTCACAAAATCACTAACTTGATTTAAGCCAATTACTCCACCGCTTTCTGCCAAGCTCTTCAATTGGCTGTCACTCAAATTGCGGGGATGATCGCATATACTGCGGGCATTAGCATGAGTTACCAATATGGGTCCCTGGTATTCATCGATAGCTTGATAAAACCCATTGGGCGCAATATGAGAAACATCAAGGAGTACGCCCAGTGTTCTCATTTCCCGCACCATCTTTCGCCCCGCCTTACTCAAACCACCGTCATTATCACCTTCTCTAACCCCATCAGCGAGAAGGTTGCGATTATTCCAAGTTAGCCCCACACTTCTTATCCCTAACCGGTACATTATTCTCAGGTATTCTGGTTCAGTACCTAGACATTCAGCCCCTTCTAAATGCAGTAAAGCTGCTAGGCGGTGGCTATCAGGTTTATAATCGTTAATGTTTAACAAGGGGTATACCATGTGTCTATACTGTTCTGTCTCTTGGTAAAAGTGATCTATTTGCCGTATTACTCCCTTTAAGGCTTCTCCTTGTTCTTGGGGGGGGAGAAACAAGGAAAAAAACTGCAGGACTAAACCAGCCTTCTCAGCTCTTTGTAGATCAAAGTGCCCGCTATTTTTATACAAACTCTCCCCAGTTTCTAATATCCTGCCAATAGTGTCACAGTGTAAATCAATTAGTTGCATATTTCCTCCATAGCATAAACTAAAAAACCTGCTTATTACAGCAGGTTTTTGATCTATTTTAAGATAAAAAATAATAGAACTAACCCCGTTATCTGGGTTCAATAATTAGTTTGACAGCCGTCCGCTCTTCACCATCGATCATAATGTCAGTAAATGCCGGAATACAAATTAAATCCATACCGCTGGGAGCTACAAAACCGCGGGCAATGGCAATCGCTTTAATTGCCTGGTTAATGGCACCTGCTCCGATTGCTTGAATCTCTGCCGCACCTTTTTCCCGTAATACCCCAGCCAATGCGCCTGCAACTGAATTTGGACTGGATTTGGCTGAAACCTTTAATACCTCCATCAGTCTAACCCTCCCTCAATTGTGTTCAATAGTTAGGTGCTCTCCTAAATTATATTCGCAGTATAAATACTAATTCCTTCTTTTTCTAACCATGAAATGGTAATTTTTCATTCTATTCTGCATTCTTATAGGAGATTCTCTTTATTTGAGCTACTCTTCGGGTTTGTTCGTCTAGTTCTAAAACTACACCTTGCAGTTGGGAGGGGCCTTTGGCTACTTCAAACCGTACGGGTCTTTGCAACAAGAATTTATTAATTACTACCTGACGATCCATGCCCAACACAGATTCAATGGGCCCAGTCATACCCAAATCCGTAATATAAGCGGTACCATCTGGCATTATACGTTCGTCAGCAGTCTGAACATGAGTATGGGTTCCCACCACGGCACTAACTTTACCATCAAAATAGTAACCAAAAGCTTGTTTTTCCGAGGTGGCTTCCGCATGAAAATCAATAATGATATAGTCTACTTCAGGAAGATCAGCCAGGATCTGTTCAGTAGTCCGAAATGGACAATCTAGAGCCGGCATAAATACCCGTCCAGAAACATTTATAACCGCAATTCTTTGATTAAAGCCCGCTTGATAAACATGATAACCCTGCCCTGGACAAGGAGGGGGATAGTTGGCTGGGCGAATAAGCCGGGGTTCCTCATCAATAAAGCTGAATATCTCCTTATTGTCCCACACATGATTACCCATAGTGAGCACATCTATCCCAGCACCCAATAATTCATTCATTACTTCACGGGTGAGTCCACGTCCTCCAGAAGCATTTTCAGCATTGGCAATGATGAATTCTATATTATACTGGCGCACAATATCAGGAAGAAAATTCCTTACAGCCTGCCGTCCAGGACGACCTACTATGTCGCCAATAATCAATAAATTCAATTCACCATACCTCCAGCGAATTCATTTTTGGAAGACCAACACTCTCCCCTGCTTACGAAAGGCAAGAAAATGGTTTTTACTATCATCTTTGCTTATACGCCTTAGCAGATTCTGTTTCACTTTATTTCTGAAAGGTTCTTCAGTTATGCTGTCTCCTCTATCGTAGATAATTTGCCCGGGAAAACAATCTAGGATCACGTTGAGGGCTAATTCCATTTCCCCTTCAGACATAGTACCCATATCCCGTTGTAAATGCAGTAAAGTAATTTCCTTTAGCCGTTGAAAATATACCTTAAGTACTGAGGTATTAACCTTAATCCCCTGATGATATAGTTCCAGGCATTTATAAATGTGTTCGATAAACAACCTTTCATTTTCTTCGGTTATTTCCCCTAGAAGAGCTATTTCCAGCCCTATTATGCTATGATCGGCATCATAGCGAACTGCATTGAGTTCCGGGTGTTTTAAGGAAATTGAAATAAATAGATCAAGTCCGTTTCCAGGATTCATTGAGAGTCTTCCCCTTATATGCGATAATATAAACCTTTCGATAAGGGAAGTTAAACTCCTTCAAAGCCGTACTATGTAATATAATACAGAAATACCAAAACAGGGCTATTAAACAAGCCCTGTTTGATTTTCGAATTATTATTTTGCATATTCTACGGAACGGGTTTCACGAATAACCACCACTTTAATTTGCCCGGGATAGTCCAGATCATTTTCTACTTTGCGGGCAATGTCGCGGGACAGAGTAATCGCTGCCAAGTCATCTATATCATCGGGTTTTACTATAATGCGAACTTCACGACCCGCCTGTATAGCAAAAGAACGCTCGACCCCTTCAAATGAATCTGCTAGCGATTCAAGTTTTTCAAGGCGTTTAATATAAGCTTCCAATGTCTCACGACGTGCTCCTGGACGTGATGCAGATACAGCATCAGCGGCCTGTACTAAAACTGCCTCTATAGATTCAGGATCTATGTCTCCGTGATGAGCAGCGATAGCGTGAATAACATCTTTGTTTTCACGATATTTCTTGGCCAAATCTACGCCTATTTCGATATGAGGTCCACTTATCTCGTGGTCTACTGCTTTCCCAATATCGTGGAGCAACCCCGCTCGTTTGGCCAACGCTATATCAACATCCAATTCAGCAGCCATAATGCCTGCTAAATGGGCTACTTCAACAGAGTGTTTCAAGACATTTTGTCCGTAACTGGTTCTGTACTTAAGACGCCCTAATAGTTTGATTAATTCGGGATGGAGATTGTGTACTCCCACTTCAAAGGCCGCTGCTTCGCCCACCTCACGAATTTCCTGTTCAATTTCCTTTTGAGCTTTTTCCACCATTTCCTCGATTCGAGCTGGGTGAATACGACCGTCCGCAATCAGATTTTCCAGAGCTACGCGGGCTACTTCCCGGCGAATCGGATCAAACGATGAAAGGATAACCGCCTCTGGAGTGTCATCAATAATTAAGTCAACTCCGGTAAGAGTCTCAAAGGTCCTAATGTTTCTTCCTTCGCGCCCAATTATTCTTCCCTTCATTTCATCATTGGGCAAGGCAACTACTGAAACAGTGGATTCCGAAACAACATCGGCCGCACATTTTTGAATAGCTAGAGCTACTATGTTCTTAGCTCTTTTATCTGCTTCTTCCCGTGCTTCACTCTCCATGGTTTTAATCATGATAGCGGTTTCCTGGCGAATTTGTTGTTCTACATTAGCCAGAAGCAGTTCTTTCGCTTCTTCAGAAGTTAACCCCGATAGACGCTCTAGTTCTTTTAATTGCTGAGTAAGAATCATCTGCAAATCTTGCTGGGTTTTTTCAATATCCCTCTCCCGATCCCGTAAAACCTGATCCTTCTTCTCAATGCTGTCAGTTTTTCTATCCAGTGCTTCTTCTTTCTGCAAAAGTCTTCTTTCCATACGATCCAGCTCTCGCCGGCGCTCGCGGATATCTTTTTCCGCCTCCTGGCGATGACGATGAATCTCCTCTTTGGCTTCCAATAAGGTCTCTTTCTTTTTAGCCTCGGCTTCTTTACTAGCTTCTTCCAATATTCTGGAAGCTTCTTCTTCGGCTCCTCTAATCCGGCTTTCAGCTATCAGTCTTCTGCCATAATAACCTGCTGCCCCTCCAACAGCCAGGGATAAAATGATTACGACAAAGGTTCCCAGTGTATTCATCTGGTTCACCTCCTTAGTTGATAAATAGTGTTTTAATAAATGTTTTTTCCAAAGGTATTCAATAAAAAAACCGAGCTATCCGCTCGGTTTAACCAGAAGACTCCTTAATAGTAAGGTTGTTACCTCCCTGTTATGCAATCAAACGCCACATTATACCGAACCAACTACACGCCCATTACATAATTGTAGGTAAAAAAATATCCTTACTACAACCTGAACTGCGAATCTATGTTATCTCGACCTTGGTTTTGTCGGGATTTATTTATAAACAATAAACACCATTGATTCTTTATGTTCAAGTCTTTTAGAGACTTCTTAACTGAGCTTATATAAATTTTAGTAATAACCTATGACAGTTGTCAAGCTAAGTCATGGCTATGATCGGCACTGCTCTGCATGACAGTTTCACGAACTTGCTGCTCAATTTGCCTGAACAACTCCGGATTGCTTTTGAAATACTCCTTGACGTTCTCCCGGCCTTGGCCAAGTCTCTCACCCTGGTATGAGAACCATGAACCACTTTTTTGCACAATGTCCAGATCCGTTGCTATATCTAACAGGTCACCTTCTTTGGAAATACCCGTACCAAACATAATATCGAATTCAGCCGTCTTAAATGGCGGAGCAACTTTGTTTTTAACTATTTTGGCCCTGGTGCGATTTCCCAAAGTTTCAGTCCCCTGTTTTATAGCCTCTCCTTTGCGCACTTCAATGCGTATGGAAGAATAAAACTTAAGGGCTCGTCCCCCGGTAGTAACTTCATTATTGCCATATACTACTCCAACTTTCTCACGGATTTGATTTATAAATATGGCACAGGTTCTTGATTTACTAATGTGAGCAGTTAATTTGCGTAAAGCTTGTGACATTAAACGAGCCTGAAGCCCTACATGTATGTCTCCCATTTCTCCATCTAGTTCAGCTCGAGGAACCAATGCCGCCACTGAATCAATAACCACCACGTCAATAGCTCCACTTCTAACCAATGCTTCACCGATTTCCAAAGCCTGTTCCCCGGAGTCCGGTTGTGATACTAGTAAATTATTAATATCTACACCTAGCCGGCGGGCATAAAGAGGATCAAGAGCATGTTCCGCATCGATAAAAGCGGCTATGCCTCCTTCTTTTTGAGCCTGGGCTATACAGTTTAAAGCGACTGTTGTTTTACCAGAGGATTCCGGACCAAATATTTCAATTACTCTCCCTCTGGGCAGTCCTCCTACTCCAAGAGCTAAATCCAATGACAGACAGCCGGTAGAAATAACCTCTACGTTCATAGCGGCTGCTTCACCTAATCTCATAATTGAGCCTTTGCCAAACTGTTTTTCAATATTTTTAATAGCACTATTAACCGCTTCTTGTTTACCCTGGTTTTCAACTTCCACGGGCTCCCCTCCTCAAACATATGTTCGCTTTTGTAAATTATAAGAGTATCTGGTCTAAAATGTCAACCATCCTTCTATTCCAAAGTGAATTTTCTTTTGACTGTATAAATAGGCCCCCCTGACGTAAGCTGGCTTTCCATAAGGCAGAATTCCCTTACTGTAAAATAGCTGGATTGTACGGATTCCCCTATTGCCATAACTTTATTTATAAGCTCATTTACATTGCGCTCGGAACGAATTCTTCCCAGTGTTAGGTGATAATCACGGCGTTTTTCCGGCTCAAAGTTCAAAGAAGCCAGGTAAGCATCAACTCTTTCTCCCAGAAACAGAGCCTTGTCTATTTCTCCAGTAACGCCTGCCCATAGAACCCGGGGGCGGCGCCGGTGAGGATAAAAGCCCATTCCCTGCAACCGCAGTCTAAATGAAGTGCTGGATACGGCTGCTCTTTCCAAAAAATCATAAAGCTGCTGCAAATCATCAGGAGATACCTCACCTAGGAATTTAAGAGTTAAATGATAATTTTCTTCTTCAACCCATTTAATATCTGGGGAAGTACTCTCTAACTGTTTCTTAATCACAGTAGCATATTGTTTAATATCGTCTGGGACCGGTATAGCTGTAAAAAGGCGCATGATTAATAATACTCCTTATATTAATTGTAACCTCAGTAAATCAAGGGCTGATTTCGCTGACAGGGTCCTAATGGCATCACGGCTGCCTACAAAATGCATTTCACGTACTTGTTCAAGGTTATCACCAACCACAGCTATATATACTAAACCCACTGGTTTTTCTCTGCTGCCCCCATCTGGTCCAGCAATACCAGTTATCGCCACACCCATATCAGTGCCTGCCATACCTTTTACGCCCTTGGCCATCGCTAGAGCAGTTTCCCGGCTGACTGCCCCGTATTTGTCCAGGGTTTCCGATTTGACTCCCAGTATTTCCTGTTTGGCTTCATTTGAATAGGTTATGACTCCACCCCAAAAGTACCGGGAACTCCCAGGTATATCGGTGATCATCTTTCCCAGCAGCCCGCCAGTACATGACTCAGCTACTGCCAGACTAACACCGCGGCTACTCAATAGGTTGCCTACCACACTGCTTAAAGTATCATCATCATAGCCAAAAACGCTTTTTCCCATAATATGTTCAATTTGCTCAGTTACTCTATCTACAATTCTGACACTGTCGTCATAGTCATTGCCTTCAGCTATTAGGCGGATACTAATTTCTCCCTCTTGGGCCAGCAGTGCCAAATGGTAATCTTTAGCCTGGTTAATAATATCACCCAGCATTTCCTCTACCTGTGATTCACCGGGGCCCAGCACTCTTATTATCCGACTAGCCACTCTGCGGTTACTTAAATTATACGCTTGGGATAGCATATCTTTGACATACTTTTCATACATGGGCTCTGTTTCCCGGGGGGGACCTGGCATACATATAATCACTTTATTATCCAGGGGAAGGTACATTCCTGGTGCAGTTCCATAGTGATTGGGGATAATCGATGCCTGGGGCGGAAACATAGCTTGTTTTAAGTTGATTTCCGGCATAGGGCGATGCCGCCGCTCAAAATACTCACGCAGCTTTCTTTCTTCTGCCGGTATTAACTTCAACTCTACTCCAGCGACTTGGCAAGCAATTTCTTTGGTTAAATCATCTAAAGTTGGACCCAGTCCTCCCGTAGTTATTACTACATCTGCCACAGTAAGACCTACTTTTATAGCCATCTCAATCGCCTCTGGGTTATCACCAACTACGCTTTTTCCTATAACTTTGATGCCTAGCTCTTCTAAACTTTTGGATAAATAAATGGAATTAGTATCAAGGGTAGAACCTAGTAAAAGCTCTGTCCCTGTTGATATCAGATATGCCTGAACCATTAGCTCAGCCCCTCTTAGTACTAGTCTATTTTATTATAAACAATTTATAAGACTCTCATATCGTTGCAGCAAAAAAACACCAGATCTGGACTGGTGTTTTTGATTATTGCCGTGAAACTGAATTCCGAAACTGTCATTGCTGTGAAAATGCCTCTTACAGTTGTCCGCATGGCAGTAGGTTTGCCACGAGCACCTTGGTGAAGGAGACCGATATAGTCGGTGATGATGAGCGAATGAAGGGGGGCGAGGGACAGGATGTCCGTAAGAGGGCTACAAAACAGGATGTTTTGTTTAGCCCGGTACCCCCTGAGTCGCACATCAAGCCGTTAACTATATCGTGACGACGGAACAGGTGCGCATGGTGAACCTACTGGCTGTGATTGATTTTCATTTATCTTGGCCTGTTCTTAAGGTGACAATTGCGAGCTCCGAAGGGGCGTGGCAATCTCAATGCTGACTTACGGTTTGAGATAATAGATCGCCACGTCGCTCCGCTCCTCGCAACCATAATCGTGAGTTCCGAAGGAACGAACATCAGGAGTGCCGGAACGGCCGATGACAGGTTTAAGTTTTTTCATTCATCGTGGTCTGTACCGCAGGTGACGATTGTAACAAGGCCTGGAAACTCTTTTGGTCTAATGATTCTTTTTCTAATAAGGCAACAGCTATGTCCTTTAATTGATGCAGTCGGCTGGACAGTGTATTGCGAGTAGCCTCTTCCATTTCAGTTATTATAGCCCGGCACTCCTCATAGAGTATGTCAGCCGGCACTTCATCAATGTTGACCACACCTAAACTGGATAAACCTGATTGTACAATCTCCCGGGCCGTCTGCCAGGCCTGATTGAAATCGTTGCGGGCTCCAGTGCTGCGATCTCCAAATATCAATTCTTCGGATAGTGCTCCAGCCAACGTAATCATAATTTGCTTTTCCAGTTCCGGTCGAGTAAACAGATACTGATCACTCTGAGGTGCCTTGCGCATAAATCCCAAAGCCCCTCCCCGGGGTATGATGGTTAAGGAGGCCACCGAACCCGGTTCAACTGTTTCACTAACTAGAGCATGCCCTCCCTCATGATAGCTGACTCTTTCAATCTCTTTTTGAGTAGGTTTACGATCCACCTTTTCGCCTAATAATACTTTATCAATAGCTTCGGTAAAATGAATGCTATCTATCACCTCTGAATTTTCACGCATAGCCAATATGGCCGCTTCATTGGCCAGGCTTTCCAGATGGGCTCCTGAAAAACCAAAGGTGGCTCTGGCAATTTCATCCAACACCTCTTCGGACTGTATAGGTTTATTGCGGGTATGAATAGCTAAAATGCGACGACGTCCTTCTCGATCCGGCAAGCCCACCTGCACCTGACGATCAAAGCGTCCCGGTCTTAATAATGCGGAATCCAGCAAATCGGCACGATTAGTAGCTCCCACCAAAAGTATACGCGGATCTTCGTCGGGAGTTATACCATCCATTTCCACCAAAAGCTGGTTCAAGGTTTGGTCATATTCCATATGCCCATGGTGACTACCGCGTTTAGCTCCCAGCACATCTATTTCATCGATAAAAATAATAGCACTGCGGCTATTCTCCTTCTTGGCTTTGTTACGAGCTTCCCTAAACAGCTGTCTTATCCGTTTAGCACCTACGCCGGCATACATTTCTATGAATTCGGAACCACTGGCGGCTATAAAAACTGAATTGGTGTAAGATGATGCTGCTCTGGCTAGCAGAGTCTTACCTGTTCCAGGGGGACCAACCAGTAGGATCCCTTTTAGAGGTCTAATACCCATACGCTGGATCGCATCCGGTTTCATGAGGAATTCTAAAGCTTCCTTCACTTCCTGAATGGCCGAGTCCTGCCCCCCTATATCAGTAAAAGATATGGGCTGCTGGTTTTTAACTCCTGTACCTATATCATTGAACTTAATTTGTCCCTGCATCTTCATGAAGTAGATGAAGCCACCCATTACCAGAATTAAGAGGGCAAAAGGAACAACATTTAAGCCTATGACTGCCAAGAATATGAATACACCTACCCCGGCACCAATATAAACCTCTTTCACGGAATACCCTCCCTACTATCATTAACGAGTGATTGAGTTACTGTTAATATCAGATCGGTTGATTATTACATATAAATAATGTTCTCCATCGTGAATTTGAATATATATTCTTTGTTCATCTACCCATAAGTCATATACTAACTGCATCTCGCTGCATTTTTTACTTAACTGTTCATCCAGCCAGACAAACTCGCTTTGGGCAGCAGCTTGTTGTATAACCGGTTGCAGCTTAGCATAAAAATCGTCTAGTTTTTCATTTCTGTTATCAATTATTTGTAAATCATAGGCATCCTCAGCAAACCGCTGATTCAATACTTTTTCAATGTGGTTGTAAACTGATTGCAGATTATCAACTGATTCCAGCTTCATACTTATACCATAGGTTTTCTTTTCTTTGTCCACCGTTACATGAGAAACTGATTGCAGGGAAGATAACTGTGCTTTTACCGGCTTTTCAATGGCATATACTTTATAGGCAGAATACCCTCCGAATAAAATTGCTACGGTAAAAATCACAGTGAGTATAACAATTGCAATGCGAAATTCGCCTTTTTTCATCATATTTCCCCCCTTTATGCAACCACCATTATAACATGCCAGTTAATATACTTGTTGCCGCAATATCTGGAAATACTACAAGGACGGGTATATCCCGTCCTTGTGTTCAGATAATATGATATTGTTACTTTATGCTTTTGACAGTTGGCGGCACCAGTACCTATTTTAGTATTTGATTGGAAATAACCACCCGCTGAATTTCATTGGTTCCTTCATAAATCTGGGTGATCTTGGCATCTCTCATCATCCGTTCAACCGGGTATTCTCTGGAATAACCATATCCACCCAGTACTTGTACCGCTTCCGTAGTAACCCACATGGCTGTGTCTCCGGCAAAAACCTTGGCCATAGCACTTTCAAGTCCGTAGGGCTCCTTAGCTCCTTCTTTCCAAGCTGCCTGGTAGGTCAACAGGCGAGCAGCTTCAATTTTCGTCCTCATGTCAGCTAACTTAAACCGGATAGCCTGCAGATTTGCAATAGGAGCATCAAACTGGACTCTCTCCTTGGCATAGTTGAGGGCGAACTCGTAAGCACCCTGAGCAATACCAACTGCTTGGGCTGCTATGCCATTGCGTCCCCCATCCAGAATCTGCATAGCGATTTTGAACCCTTGCCCTTCTTCACCCAGCAGGTTTTCTTTGGGAATGCGACAATCTTCGAATACCAGCTCATAAGTAGCCGAAGTACGAATACCCATCTTCTTTTCCTTTTTACCAAAAGAAAATCCCGGAGTACCTTTTTCAACGATAAAGGCGCTGATGCTCTTATGTTTGAGCTCCTTAGGTCCGGTCCGAGCGATAACTACATAAACGTCGGCATAATAGGCATTGGTTATAAACACCTTGGTTCCATTCAATACATAGTGGTCCCCATCCAGGCGGGCTGTGGTTTTGGTTGCTCCAGAGTCACTGCCTGCTGACGGTTCGGTTATACCAAAAGCAGCTATTTTGGTCCCGGCAGCTAAATCAGGCAGATATTTCATCTTTTGCTCTTCTGTACCGAATTTCCAGATAGGCCAGGAACCCAGCGAGGTATGAGCGGATAGAGCTACTCCCATACCAGCATCAACACGGGACAATTCTTCCACGGCAATACAGTAGCTTAGGAAACCAGCATCTGCTCCGCCATATTTCTCTTCCCAGGGAATGCCGCATATTCCTAAGTCAGCCATTTTGCTCCATAGGTCCATGTCAAAAACTTCTTGCTCATCTCGCTCGGCAACAGTGGGAGCCAATTCATTCTCAGCAAAGTCCCGTATCATTTTGCGCAACATAATCTCTTCGTCAGTAAGCCTAAAATCCATTATTACAACCTCCTGCTATAATTATTTGCTGCTAAACCCATTGGGTTAAAAACATTACGATAATTAATAAGAAACGATACGACTGCTCCTCCTCCAGATCTTCATCTGCTCAGCTTCCTTAATAAGTTCATCTCTATATTTAGGATGAGCAATGTTGATTAAGGCTTCGGCTCTTTCCCAGGTACTTTTTCCTTTTAAGTCAGCGATACCGTACTCAGTTACAATCATATGGGTAGCGGTACGGGGATCGGTAACAATAGAACCAGGAGTCAGTATAGGTTTAATACGCGACACTTCCTGGCCTTTAGAGTTAAAGGTAGAAGTCATGCACACAAAACTCTGCCCATTTTTAGATTTGTAGGCTCCTTCCACAAAATCCAACTGACCGCCAGTTCCGCTAATGTGACGGGTGCCCACACTCTCGGCGCTTACTTGGCCAAATAGGTCCACTTCTATACAGGCATTGATGGAAACAAAATTGTCTATCTGGGCCACTATATAAGGATTGTTGGTATAATCTACCGAATAAGCAATTACTCCGGGATTGTCATCAATAAACTCGTACAGTTCTTTGCTGCCCATGGCAAAAGAAAAGACCTGCTTATAACGATCCAGATTCTTTTTGGCTCCCGTTATTTTACCGGCTTCAGTCATCTTTAAGTAGGCGTCCACATACATCTCCGTGTGCACACCTAAATCCTTTAAGTCTGATTCAGCTACCATGGTACCTATGGCATTAGGTATCCCGCCTATCCCCAGTTGGATACAGCAGCCATCATAAAGACGCTCAATAATATGACTGGCTATTTTTTTCTCTACTTCTGTGGGTTCGGCCGAGGGCAAAGTAGGCAGGGGCGGATTGCTGCCTTCTACTACGTAATCTACCTGACTGATGTGGATGTGCTCCTGATTTCCTCCCAGTACTCGCGGCATGTTAGTATTGACTTCCACTAATACATAATCAGCTTTCTCGGCGGCAGCCATGGCTGAGGGAGCACCAGCTCCCAAGCTAAAATAACCGTGTTTATCCATGGGCGCTACTGTTGCCATAAAGACATTGGTGGGCTCGCAGTTGTTGCGGGTCATGGTAGGGAGCTCATGAAATTTCATGGGTATGTAGTATAACTGTCCCTTATTATAGTATTGACGGTCTAATCCGCCAAAATGCCAGGAATGCCAAAGGAAATGTTCACCGGTAGGATCAGCTTCCAAAGTATAATGAGGCCATACCCCGATATCTACTCTGATCTTAACATCGTACAGTTCATCCACTCTTTGTGCTAAAGCTTGGTCTAGTTCGTTAGCGCCGCAAACTCCAAAAGCGTGTTCTACCCAGTCCCCTGATTTGACTACTTTTACGGCTTCTTGGGCGCTGACGAGTTTCTGCTGGTATTCTCGCAAATAATTCATCAAAAACTACCTCCCGTGCTGTTGCTATGTTATTTGTTCCGGAGCATGGTTGAAGCCGGTTCCTTTTTTGAATGTGATTTTTATCACATTATTTACATAAAATATTATCATATAGAGAGGCATTTGTCGTCAATTTTTGTCTCTATTTATTTTTATTTTGAGTCACTAATTCTAAAATTATAAAAGTATTGTATTCCAGATAATACCGTTATAGCTACCGCTAAATACAGCATCCATAATCCCAGGGGAAACGAAAAGACTTGCTCAAAGCTCTTTTCTAAAATAATCAATAGAATAGCGGCTATTTGACTTATAGTCTTTAATTTGCCCATCCAACTAGCTGGTATCACAATGCCCTGTTCCGCTTTAATAGCTCTGAGGCCGGATACCGCAAATTCCCGTCCTAAAATAACTATGGCTGTCCAACCTGGAATTCTGGAGAGTTCAACTAAACTGATTAAAGCTGCGGTTACAAGAAGTTTATCAGCCAAAGGATCTAAAATAACTCCTAGCGTGGTTACCTCCCGTCTTTTGCGGGCTAGGTAGCCATCTAAGCTGTCAGTTAGTGCTGCTACGGAAAAAATAAGGGCAGCTATATAATCTCCATAACGTATGCGTACCAGAAGAATTACTACAAAAATCGGAATCAGTATTATCCGTATAATGGTAAGACTATTGGGAAGATTCATGGCTTAGTTCTCCGATCATATCATATTTACGTACCCCCACCATGCGTGCCCTCACAAAACTACCCTTTTGTAAAGGGTGACCGCTTTTTATCATGGTAATTCCATCTACTTCCGGGGCTTGAAAATAACCGCGGCCAACATACAGGTTGGCCGAACTGCGTGATGAAATAAGTATCTTTTCTTCTCTACCCAGTCGTGCCTCGTTCTTTCTACGGGTAATCCGGTGTTGAATGGACTGTATTTTTTTCAGACGTTGATCCTTTACCTCATCAGGTATTTGCTCAGCCATCTGAGCCGCCGGAGTATTCTCCTGGGGAGAAAAGGCAAAGGCACCTAGCCAATCAAATTCGTATTCCTGCACGAAATCACACAAACGCTTAAAATCATCATCACTTTCCCCAGGAAATCCAACCATCACGGTCGTTCTAAGTACCAAACCGTTTATAGCGAATTTCAGCTCCTGCAGGCGGTTACGAAGTTCTTTTTCGCCGTGATGACGATTCATCTTCATTAAAACTGATTGGCTTATATGTTGTACTGGAAGGTCCAAATAGGGAATGACATGCTCACTATTTGCAATAGTCTTAATCATAACCGGGTCCAGATGAGCTGGATGTAAATACATGAGCCTAATCCAGTAATCCCCTGGCAGTTCATCCAATCCCTTAATAAGCTGTATTAAATCAGTACCGTTGTTTAAGTCCTTTCCGTAAGATGCTGGATCTTGCCCAATAACAACTAGTTCCTTGATGCCTTTATTAATAAACATGCCTGCTTCCTCGATTATATCAGGCAAGGAACGAGATCTGAGTTTGCCTCGTATAAGAGGTATGGCGCAATAACTGCACCGGTTGTTACAACCTTCACTAACTTTAATATAGGCTAGCCCAGTGGGAGTGGTTAAAATCCGCGGCCCTTGTTCTATAAAACGCTCTGTTGGTGGTTTAACACCATTAACCCGCTGTCCGGCAGTAATTCTTTCTACCATCTGGCTAATATCCAGATAACTGGAAATGCCTAACACACCATCTAACTCGGGAATCTCCTCTAAAAGTTCTTCAGCATGGAGTTGAGGCATACAGCCGGTAGCCACCAGATATTGCAAAAGACCTTTTTCTTTCAGACGGGCAGTTCTTAAAATCTGCTCTATGGCTTCTTCTTTGGCTTCAGTCAAAAAGCCACAGGTATTTATTATAACCATATCGGCGTACTCAAGACGGTCCACTATTATATGACCCTGTTCTTTAAGTAAGCCCATCATTATTTCGCTGTCAACACGGTTTTTGGCGCAACCCAAACTAATAAAACCAATTTTCACGTATGTTATCACCTATTCTGTGCTATTGGGCAGGAAACTCACTTTCCTTCACCTCACCTGGTGCTCCCAGTGTTCCCTGCTCTTCTCCATTAAATGTTATTTCTAATCCTCCTGCGTTGCCAGCTTTAATATAAATTAACTCCTTTCCTTCGAAAGTCTTTTCTTCGCCAGCAGGTAATGTGCCAGTGTACTCCGTTTCACCATCTACTACTACCAGCAACCAGCAAGGCTGGGTTGTTTTAAGTTCTAACTGAGCAACCGGGGTTTTAGTCACTGGTGGTGGTGTAGTCCCCGGATCTGGTTCTGGAGTCTCATCAACCGGCTGTTCAATTCCTGGACCAGGAGGTTCAACTTCTTGGATGCTTCTATCGGCAATATATCCCACAATATAATTTCCTATCCAAACGGCTAAAACCAGGAAAATAACACCAGCTATAATGTTGCCCCAGGGCAGGATAACTTTATTAATTGGTGTTAATGGCTCAGTTGCCTGCATCACCGGTGCCTGCTCTTCATCGGTATCGCCATAGGCTTGTTGCTTAAACTCATTGGCAAGTTCTGTCTCACTTAAACCAAGAAATTTAGCGTATCGTCTCACAAACCCAGTGGCATAAACCCGGGGAGGCAGTACTTTATAGTTTTCCTCTTCCAAAGCTTGAAGATAGTATTTGCGAATCTTAGTCTCTTCTTCAATCTCTTCCAAGGTAAAGCCTTGTCTTAGCCTTTCCTCTTGTAATTTTTCACCTACTCCCATTTCTATCACCCCTTTCTTATGTACTGTTGGTGTTTTTATAAAATATTACCCATTTGAAGATGCAACCCCAACGCCTATACGCACTGCTTGCCGGGTGGGATAATGATTGGACAGGCCATAGATTACTCCGGCCAGCAAATGAGGTATCCCTTGGGGACATGCAAATACTTGTCCAGGTAGCAAGGGGAAGTCATATATTTCGTTGTTATTAATATAAACTAGACGATGACAGCCATCTGTAATAACCAGTAGATGTTGATCATCTTTAACTAAATCTAAGCACCTGGTAATGCATTTGTCCAATGCTGACGCTTCATGTACTCCCAAAGCCGCTATAGAATATGAGTTGATTGCTTCGGAAATATCACTATCATCAACCAGCAATTGATAAGTACACAACAGTGGTACATGCTCCTCATCTATATTGTTGATCAGATGATTGATCATATTCTGATGGTGCGGAGCAACCACCAAATAATCACAATGTAAAGCCGCCCAAGCTCTAGAGGTAAAAGCTTTTTCCACCTCAGACGGCTGCAGAGGCTCTTCATATATTAGCTGTTCATTGGCATAAATACGCCGGCAGGTACGTTGATCTTTTAGACGCACTATATTCTCCGTATCAATGCTTAGCTGCTGCATGCGCATTAATATTTCGTTGCCTAAGTCGTCGCTTCCCAGAACGGTGATAACCTTAGGCCGTATTCCCAACCCCGCAAATATAATGGACATTTCATATGCTGAGCCATTATGATATACATCTATTTTTTGCTGGGCCTGGTCGACTTTTATATGTAAATAGATATCCCCAACTACCGCAACACTGGCTTGTTTACTAAAAACGTAACCTTTACCCAGTATAGCACCTTTTTTCATTAAATTGGATATATGTACAGCAGCCGATGATCTGGATATCCCCAACCGGCGAGCAAGATCTTCCTGGCTAATTAACGGTTCTTTGGTCAGTACGTCAAAAATCTCTTGCTCTCTAGCAGTTAAACGCAATATTTTGCTCCTCCCTCCCCCTCTGTACACTACATAGACCTTTGGTTGGCACTTAGCCTTTCCAGTTGTTCGCTGTCTATTAAGATCTCCCGTTTGTTACTAGCATCCAGGGGCGATACAATACCCCTTTCTTCCATCAGATCAACCAGGCGGGCTGCACGAGCATATCCTATACGCAGTCTACGCTGTAACAGTGATACCGAAGCCTTTTCACTATCCACAAAAACAGCTACCGCATCCCAGAATAAATCATCCTCCTGCTCCAAATCAGCTTGCTCCAAGGAGAATTCCATCTCTTTTATCTGGTTCTCATCCACTGCCTGGTAGGATTGTTTTTTGATAAATTCTACGGTTGTTTCAATATCTTTATCAGATACATAAGCACCTTGCACTCTATAGGGTTTAACAGCTCCCACGGGGAAAAACAGCATGTCGCCTTTACCCAACAGTTTTTCTGCTCCACCCATATCCAGGATGGTACGAGAGTCAGCCTGAGATGATACGGCGAAGGCTATGCGTGAAGGTATATTCGCTTTTATTACCCCCGTAACTACATCAACGGAAGGTCTTTGGGTAGCAACAATTAGATGCATGCCAGCCGCCCGAGCCATTTGTGCCAAACGGCAAATAGAATCTTCCACCTCTACGGGAGCCAC
>CZCA01001240.1_pt1 | contig 28002 bp, 27 predicted proteins | sample 591981 | NCBI WGS metagenome assembly CZCA01 (sample SAMEA3556810, study PRJEB10932) | anaerobic digester metagenome | reverse complement strand
GAACTTTATCGCTTTTATTTGGAGGCGACACCCAGATTTGAACTGGGGAATCAGGGTTTTGCAGACCCATGCCTTACCGCTTGGCTATGTCGCCGTACAAAAATGGCACTCAAAATAAGAGTGCCGATTGGAGCGGATGACGAGGCTCGAACTCGCTACCTCCACCTTGGCAAGGTGGCGCTCTACCAGATGAGCTACATCCGCAGTTTTATGGTGCCTTCGGACGGAATCGAACCATCGACACGAGGATTTTCAGTCCTCTGCTCTACCGACTGAGCTACAAAGGCAAAATTTGGCGACCTGGATCGGGTTCGAACCGACGACCTCTAGCGTGACAGGCTAGCGTTCTAACCAACTGAACTACCAGGCCAAATATGGTGGGAACAACAGGGCTCGAACCTGTGACCCTCTGCTTGTAAGGCAGATGCTCTCCCAGCTGAGCTATGCTCCCACATTGTCGCCAGAAGCTGGTGTCTTTCAGCGACGTTTCATATCATACTATAATATTATCCATTTGTCAATACTATTTGCAAATAATCCCTAATTTTTTTTAAAATTCCATATAAAACGCAAGGAATATAACACACTTAACTATCTCTTAAAAATCAATATGCATAATGGATAATTGTATATTGTTTTTTAGAGAACAGCACATTTTGCAAATTTATTGTCTATTTCTTAATTGCAGTGAAACTACAACATATATCATTAGAACTATTACAGTAGCAATATTCAAGCCGATAATTATTGCATTTTTGTTCTGTGTGGTTATGCTTGAAACCAACGAAACAGCTGACAATAATAGTAACAGTACACCCATTACAAAGCACGCCATAGGTTTTGTTTGTTTCATCGCCAGCACACCAGCTACCAAGTCAATTATCAATCCTACAACAGAGAGTGATATAATACTTACAAAAGTAATTGTTTTTACTGTTTCAATATCTGTTTGGGAAATATCAACAGTTGATACTGCTAAATCTATTGCTGATTGAGAAAATAAAAAAGCTACCACTGTGCTGGCTAGCCCAAATACAATAACCAATAAGCCAGAGAACATCAATAAATTATTCTTATTTTCCATCTGTTTCATTAAATTTCCTCCTTTTTTGCACCACTTTAACTAAAATTTAAATATAATAAATTTATAAAATTTGATCTTGGGTGATTTTCGATTATGCTATAAAACCATATGCTAGAACTGTCACCCCACGAAATATTACCAAAACCTTTTCTCTATACAACACCTAGAAATAACTTAATTCTGTGCAAAAAAGGAGCAACACCATACAGCGTTACCCCTTTTCGTTAAAATGCTTATGTATAATTATTAGCCGTTAATTTGCTTTTGAACACCTAGTATATAAAGGACAGGTAATACTAGACCTAAGATACCAGAAGTAATATTGGCACCTGTTACCTCTTGACTTGTGAATGTCATTATAAGACCAATTACTGAAATTACAATAATAATAATACCAAGGATTTTACAAGCTTTCATATTTTTAGCTTTAACACCCATAATACCAGCTATAAATTCAACAATACCGCCAGCACAAGCAACGATTGATGCAAAAACTAATATACCGCCTACAGCAGCTGCAGCACCAGCCTCACCAGCAGCTGCACCTATACCTGCCACTGCCGCACCGCCAGCTAATCCTACCAATGCAACTAAAAGTGACAATGCACCAAAGATTATGAATATAATGCTAACTACCTTTAATAATGTGTTTGCTTTCATTTTTTCTACCTCTTCTCAAATATTTGTATTGTTTAGTTAGTTATTCCGCCTAACTCAACAACCATTAACAATATGTTACCATATTATGAATTTATTGTCAATATTCTTAAATTTTTTTAAATTACAATTTTGTAATAGTGTAGTATTGCTAATAAACAAACCAATCCAACACACTTTAGATTAATATGCGTTTTCACTTTTTGCCACTATAGCACCTAATAAATATGTAATAGGCAAAACCACACCAATCATATTTCTAGCCGTAAACTCCCCTGTAGATATTAATATTATCAGATTAACAACCTGTAATGCTATCATAATCCCACCAAATATCACGCATAACGTAAGATTGCGTTGTGCAACACCAATAATACCTGCAACTAAATTGAATATTGATATTACAACACCAAAGAATGCTGTCAATCTGACAATCATAATAGTCATCTCGCTGACACCCATTGACTCTAATTTGCTGGTTAATCCAATGCTGCCCAGCAGTGCTAATATGCTAATAGTAGCAAACACAATACACATTATACCTGATACCTTTAATAATTTATTTTTCTCCATTGAAAACCTCCGTATTTTTTTATTATCAAGTTTGCAAGAAACAATATCCTTAGGTGGTATACAGGAAAATGTTAGCATATTATTATATTTCTGTCAATACCACCTTTGTATCACAACTCATATGTATTTTATATTGAACATGCCTTTACTCTATGGTATAATTTTAAGTATTATAAAGTATTTTGGGAGGGCAAAATAATTGAATACAATAAATGTCTTTGGCAAAAGAACCTTTGCGGATGGATTTAAGCTTCTTAGCAAATACAGATCTGTGTTAATGGGTTTAGCTATGTTATGGGTTATGTATTTTCATACACCTGTTATATTTTCTGAACATAATCAATGGCTTTTTCATCGAATAGGATTTTATGGTGTAGATATATTTTTATTTTTGTCAGCATTTGGCTTATATTACTCCTTGTCTAAGCACAAAAATATCTGGCAATTTTACAAGGCACGGTTCATTAGAATCTTTCCTGCTTTTTTCATTGTGGCTACAGTTTGGTTTGCAATACAAAGTATGTCTGGTGAGCTGAATTATTTAGCATATGTGTCCTCCGTTGCTTACTGGTTTAATATGAATCATTTTGACTGGTACATACCAACACTGCTGGCATTGTACATAATCTCACCATTTGTTTACTACCTTATTAAACGCTTTGAAAATTCTGCACTGCCAATAGTAGTAGGGCTGATGATGATTTCCCCTATATTGGCAATGTGGAGCATTAACGCTAACTACACTGTTTTAATGGGTTCCATTGTTAGACTGCCTGTTTTCCTGTTTGGAATGTACATAGGGTATATGTCATACAGTGGAAAACCATATAAAAAATCATACTGGATTTACATTATTTCTGCTATATTTATTGGATACTTATTATCCGATAAGGTTAACACCTTATTACTGGATAAGGCAATACAGTCAGGCGTTAACTGCTACCCTGCTTTGTTTTTAGCACCTGCTTTGTGCTTTTTGATTGTAGGTGCTTTAGGACTTATAGATATGTTTGTACCAAAATTCACAACAGTTATAACATTTCCAATAAAAATCATTGGCATATGCAGCTTAGAAGTATATTTATTACATGAGAGAATACAAACGTACATGACAAACTACCAACACTATAACAATCAGTGGATAATCATCCTTATAACCTTTGTCGTGGCCATAGCAATGCACTATGCACTATTTTACATAGGCAAGCTAATATCACATCTAATAAAATATGCTAAGAAAGCGGAAAGCGACATAACCCTAACAGAAGTACACGATACTAAAGATATGCCAAACACCAACACCCCTGCACAACATAAAAACACATTAAAGAAAAAAGAAAAGGTAAAATAATAAAGCTTCAACCCGTCTGTTTTTAAGCAGACGGGTTGTCCTTTGCTTATTTGTTTTTAAAAGCTATTAGCAACATATTTTCTTAATAATATAAAATAAAAACTTTACCATATAGATAAGCGTCAGAATAAAGAAGAATGCCCAAAGACCAATTAAAATAGATGAAAAAATTTCAAAAGCAAACAAGAAGATTGTCAATCCAATTGTAGCTGTCAACAGTGTTCCAACAATTGCTATTAATAGTATTTTTCCATTTTTACATAAAGATTTTACCAAAGGGGTATAATCTTCGGATGATGCAGCAAACGCACCTATGGCAACAATTAGTAGTGCAACCACTCCTATAAGAATAGAAATGAATAAACCAGTACCAATAAACGGCATTAGATATGGTGTAAAGTAAACTCCCATCAGTACACCTGTTACTATACTAATAAATATTCCTAGAAAATCACAGCAATCAAGTTTGAATTTTTTACAGCACTCCATGATTTTTTCCTCCCTTCAAATATATTTAAGTATCTCTACTTAATACATTATATTAAAAGGTGAATGTGGACGTGCATAAAATATTAGATAAAAATATAAAAAATCCGCAATTTACATTAGATAGCAAATTGCGGACAGTTTAAATATAATTTTCAATATATCTTTGTCACTACACTATACGTCTTACACATTTAACTGTACCACCCCATGAAAGGTCGGTAGTTAATGTTCCCCAACGTTCGCTAAGTGCATGTGTAACCTTGCCGTTACCAGCATATATTGCCACATGACCATAGTAAACAACTATATCACCTGGCTTTGCTTCTGACAAAGAAACGCTGTAACCCTCGTTGCTAAGTGTTGTTCTGTTGCCCCAAAGATTGTAGCCAAAGCTGTCATATATGGCGCAAACAAAGCCAGAACAATCGGCACCGTATTTTAGGCTTGTTCCACCCCAAACATAAGGTGTTACACCTACCCAGCGTGCTGCATAATCAGCTATCTGCTGACCCTTTGACTTAACCTCTTCTACAGTTACCTTACATGTAGCCTTTAGACCTGTACCATCTGTTGTGTTACAGGTGATATAGGCATAACCTGCACCTCGACCTGTGACAACACCTGATGAGTTAACCGTTGCTACACTAGAATTACTGGTTGACCATGATAAGGATTTATATGTTGAATTTGATGGTGATATGTTACCAGATAGGCTAACGTTACCGCCAACCTTTATTGTGGCGGAAGAAGTATTCATAGAAACGCTGGACGCTGGCTGCCAAACCTCTACCGTACATGTATCATATTTGTCACTGCCATCCAAGGCTTTACAGGTAATAGTACAGGTACCAACACCCTTAGCTGTTAACATTCCGTTGGAATCTACTGTGGCAACGTTAACGTTGCTGGTTGTATAGCTTACAGATGAGTTTGTAGCGTTTGTTGGATTAACCCTTGGATAAAAACGAGCTGACCTGCCAACAGGCCATTTAATTGAGTGGGTATTTAACGTTACGGAGGTTACAGGCACGGTAACGTTAACGTTACAATCAGCCTTTGCGTCACCATTCACAGCCTTACAGGTGATTACACTGTTGCCACTGCCAACAGCGGTTACCCTACCAAAGGCATCTACTATGGCTACCTTTGTATTGCTACTGCTCCAAACAACATTTTTATCTGTCGCATTGGATGGTGAAATTGTATTTGTTAATATCCATGTATTACCTGGTGTAATATTAATATTGGCTGCGTTTAACGCAACATCGGTAACATAATAATCAATAATGGCTTGCCTTTCCTGAGAACCTATATCCACAGTAAAATCTGTGTGGCTGGATATAAATTTTTGGATTGCAATAACATCACTTAATGTCATTTGACCATCACCATTAGTATCACAAGCAATCTTAGAATCATTAGATAAATTAACAAGCTTTGTAATATATTTTTGTAAAATAACTACATCAACACAGTTAATGCGACCATCCAAAGAAACATCTCCAATGGCTATCTGTGCCGCACCACCTACTGGTTCAACGTCTACTGATGGTTTCAGCGTTCCTATTATTACACTAGAACTATTAGCTAATTCAACGTCCTCTCCCTTTGCATCAACAGCGAACGCTGTTAAGGTACTGCAGCTAAGCATTACAGGGACCATTATTAATGACAGTGCTTTTTTTGATATTTTCATGTAATTCTCCTTTTGAATTTTGCGAGTTTTGTACCATATTCTTCCTGTGAAGAATGGTACTCGTATATTCTATTACAACTTTGTTAAAAAGTCAAGGAGATTATTACATTTCTGTAATTTATTGTGACAATTAGTTAATTTCAAGTAATCATTTGACTACTTTTATATGTGCAATGTGTAAAAAAATATATAATTATTTCAAAGTGTTTTAATTTAATGTTATTATATCAAAGTGCGTCTGCATCTGTTTTTTTGAAGTAATTACTATATATTCACCCTAAGCGTTTATTGCTATATCAATCTAAATTTGCTTATTCCCTAGTAATATTAACCACCATAATTTCCGGTGGATTGTTAACCCTAGGAAGCCATGACGACCGCCACAGCCCCGTTGTGACAAGCATGGTTGATAAGTTTTCATCATCATAGTACCCCTTAGAGTATTTTGGAAACCACCTTTGTTCAGGTGCGTATAGGCCCCCCACAAATGGCAGTCTAACCAACCCGCCGTGGGCGTGACCGCTTAATATTAAATCAATATTTTCCTTTTTTAGCCACCACATATAGTATTCTGGGTAATGACATAACAGCAATTTAAAATTTTTATCTGTAGAGTCCCTTGACAGCACCGACCCTGTAGCCCCTGCTTTTCCATCCCAAAAATAAAACAAGCTTATACCACCAATAGAAAAATCATTTCCACAAATAGTAGTCTTTACTATTTCATCATCTAACAAAATTGCACCTGTGGATTCTATATCTGATACAATGCTTGTGCTGTCAAAAACAGCCATCTCATGATTTCCCAGGCAATAGTACACAGGTGCTATGTTAACAAGCCTTATCAACAGGCTGATTACAACGGTATCATTACTGTTTGATTCCAGATTCATATCCCCTAAAATGGTTATTATGTCCGGGTCCTGCTCCTTAATTTTATTAACCAAATCCTTATTATCATCGCCAAACTCTCTATCATGTAAATCTGATATTGCAACTATTCTCACTGGATTAGTAATCTTATCGCTTTTAAACTGGTACTCCTCCACCGTTAAAATATTTTCACCTATAAAAATATATACAACCGCTAAGATAGCGATTGTACATAGTGATATTAAAAATATTTTCATAAATTTTGAAATTTTTTTCAATACAGCTCCTCCAGATTGCCATGTTACTTAAAAACGACTGTCATATTTTACCCGTATTCAGCCAGTTTACAAAATCAAAATCATCATCAAAAGGATACTTATATGTAAGCATGTTCTTTTCCAGCATATAAATGCCCACACGTTCTTCACCTGCGTATTTTTTTATTGGTAACACATAATTAAACTCTGGATACGCTTTAGCTGAAAAGCACACCCTACCCTTACATGGAATTTCACCAAATTTTTTTATATCATCATATGACACATATCTATCATCCATTATTATAAACAGATTATCATAATTTACTCTTTGCTTTCTTTGGTTCCACTTTTCTTCTGCCTGCTCCTCGGTCTTGTAATGATTAAATACAATTTTTACGTCATCCAACATTCCTGTTGGATAGTTACGCTCACGTTCTATAAATTTTAAATCTAAGGACAGGTAATGCTTTAGATTAGAAATAAACCTCATATAGTCCTTATTAGAACCAAAAAACAGATTAACAGTAGGAGATTTAAACTCCAGACCTAATCTATGATATAAAACACCACCAATGCAGTTTGGTGCAATAATAGAAAAATCTTTATTTGTTAATTTTTTTCTTGCATTATTATTGAAGTGCTTTATATAGTTTTGGGTATATATACTTTCGCATTTTCCTTTTATTTTTCCAATAAAAGCCATAACCTTCACCCCTAAAATATTGTTTGTATTTCACCTTACTAGGCTCTTAACAGCTGTGCTGGCATCTAATGCCCTGTTACAATACTCAGGCATAATACTTTCCAGCCGTGTCCTTATTATATTCTCATTCTCATATATGTAGTCGAAGGTCTTTGACAATGTGTCATCCTGTGTTAGGGACTGGACAGGCACAACATAATTATCATATGTACCAAATAAATCCTTTGCAATACCCTTGGCTTTTACAGAATACCCAACAACCAATGTAGGAACACATGTGGAATACGCAGCTATAGTGGCGTGGGTTCTAGCACCAACAAAAAATCTGCAACGTGAAATGTAGCCCTTTAACTCCATACAGTTGTGGTCACCTATCATAACCACTCTGCCTGTATCCTTAAACAGCTTGTAAAGCTCAGTCAATGGTTTTCTATCATCGCTGCTGTCCCATACTACATGAGGGATAAGTGCTATCTGCATATCTGTAGTATTAATAATATGCTCAATAAGGCTTTTATAGTTGCTAAATGCCATTCCAGTGTGCTTTTCGTTTTCCATAATCATAGGGCTTATGTTAATACCCACTGTGTTATTAGGAGCAAAGCCCTTGGGCAAAGGCAGCTCCACCTTATCCAGCTGAAAAGCAGGGTCTGGATATAACACAACATTATCATTAAACTGCTTCAGCAAATCATACGTCAGGGTTTCCCTAGCAATAATCAAGTCATATTGATTTAAATTTTTCTTATTGCTTTCATTGATAAATTCCGAGTCAACCGAGCAGCCCCACAGTACAGTTTTGGCACCCTTTGCTTTTGCCTTTTCATGTAACAGGCATAACCACTCCCCAGCACCATAGCAATAGTTATCTCCGCCAACTGATAAAGCTATATCAGCGTTCGCAAATGGTTTGTTAAACATTTTATAATTATATCTGCCTATATACTTATCCTTTTTAGTTATTATATGATAAACATTCATGCAAAGCTTATCAAGCTTATTGTAGGTTTTGTATGATTTATAATCTACAAATGGGTGTTTATCCGAAACCAATCCGTATTTTACTTCATCTGGGTAATTTCTAGTGGAAAAATATGTAAGTGTGTCCTCTAGCCCTAAAATTTTAATAGTAGAGCGGTTTATAGCCTCACAACCGTGATTACCAGAGCTACCATTACCAAACAACGCATATGTAATCATATATATCTCCCTTTATTTCATTGCATTTAGCTTATTAATAAGCACCTTATTTTTATAAAATTTTCTATGTTCGATTATTATGGATTTTCCATTTTCAAAAATTTTATCTAAAACTAAGCAGTCTGGTTTACCAGCATACACCTTATCAGTTGTAAATAAAATTTTATCATATGATATTTTCTCGAACTCCTTATAGCTGTCCTCCGTGAAATATTTATCATCAATTACCATAACAAACAGGTTATCATAGTTTATTCTCTTTTTTCTGTCTTCCCATTTTTGTAGTGCCTCATCACAAGTATGATAGTGCATAAAATTTAGGGTTAAATCACCCAGCTTACCTACTGGATACTTTTTTTCATCATCCATTGTGACAACGGGAACTATGTCATTATATTTTTTTATATTTATAACATATTTTAAAAACTCATTTGATGTTAAATATAAGTTTACCGTAGGAGAAAGAAACTGTAATCCCATATCATGATAAAAAACGCCGCCCACACAATTTTGTGAAATTATACTAACGTCTTTATTATGTAAAAGCGGCTTATTTTTTTTTATAATTTTCTCATTATTGTTTTTTCTGATTTCATGCCTAACACGACCAAAAACATATTTAGGGGTTATCCCCTTTAGTTTTGCCAATTTACTCATAAGCTCACCCTACATTACATTTTTTATTACCTTAGCTGGTATACCGCCCATCACGCAATTATCCTGTACATCCTTTACAACAACTGCGTTAGCACCAACCACTACGTTATTGCCAACCGTTATTTTTCCAAGAATTTTCGCCCCTGATGTTACCATTACATTGTCACCAATAGTCGGACAGCCATCGCTTTTGTGACCGATTGTTACCTGTTGATTAACCCAGAAGTTTTCACCTATCCTGTCGGCGGCAACAATAGTAGCAAAGCCATGGTGAATGTACAATCCTCCACCTATTTCCCCTGCCTCTAGGTATAATGTTTCCATTGGTGGATAAAAAATTTTAGCAATGGTTCTGTGAAAAATATTGCTGTTCACCCTGTAAATATACAGGCTGCGGAATTCTTTGTATTTGCTTAACAAATAAGTAAAGCAATATATGTACGAGCCTGATAGCTTCATAATTGAACACCAACGCTCTATGTCCATTTGCAGTTTTTTGTTTTTTTTATCACTGCTTATAAAGAAAAGCAACGGCAAGGCACGAAGCACTCTGAAAAAAACAGCTACTTTTTTAAACAATGTTTTCATAGATTACTCCTTATTCAAAAGACTGTAGGTTATCGTCTGCCATATCAATATTATAGTTAGGCTGCTGTGTGGCAAACAGACCCTTTACCTTGCATATAAGCTTATCAAAGCTGTTCTCATACAGCTTTAAACGATACTCTTTAACATAGCTGTCTATTTGCCCTTGTACAGCTGCATCTTTATTTTCTTTGCCTAATATAGCCAGGTACGTTGTCATATGCTCCTTAAACCTACCCTTAATTTTAGGGTAATTGGCACATATATAATCATAACGTTCACCTAAATAGTCCAGTCTGTCAATAACCAAACGGTTTTTTTTGCCATCGTTCATAACGCTGGATTGACGTATTCTATATTTATACAAGCAGTCTTCTATAACCACAATCCTACTACTGTTGCCTATGGCTTTATAAGTAAAAAATTCATCATCAATAGTTCTGCCAACAGGGAACCGAACACCGTTAACTAAATCTGCCTTGAACAGCTTGTTCCAAAACACATTATTTTTCCAATCCAATAAAAGATTGCACAAAAATTCATCAGCCGTAAACTTACCACAAATAGTTTTAGTATCAACTGAACCGTTTTTATATATCTTGGAAAAACAACATTGAACAAGGTCTACACTGTCCGTCATTTCCTTCAAAAGTCTGTCATACATATTATGACATAAAATATCGTCGCTGTCAGCAAAGGCAATATAATCCCCAGTTGCAATATCCAGCCCCGCATTTTTGGCTGCACCAGCCCCTGCATTTGATTGGTGTATGACGTTGACACGTCTATCCTTCATGGCATAACTGTCACATATCTTTCCACTGTTATCTGTAGCACCATCATCTATTAATATAATCTCTAAATCATCATAGGTTTGTGCCAAAACGCTATCCAAGCATTCAGACAAATACTTTTCAACATTATATACAGGTATTATAACCGATATTTTACCTAAGCTCATACACTCTGCAACTCCCTTGACAGATACTCCAATGCTTTATTACGCTCTGTTTCCAATATATTGTTAACAGCATTATAGTCCATATTGTTTTCTAAAGCTATTGAAATATTTTCTGGCTGTGTAACCATCTGATGCTCCAGCCCTAAGCGTTGTAATAAATCTGTCAGCTTATTTTTATTTGATACTCTAACAAGGGAACAAAATGGTTTATTAAACTTAACAGAAAAAATAGTACCATGAAACGTATCTGTTACAACGTAGCTGGCACCCTTAAAATAGCTCAGTAGTTCAAAGGGATTGGCATTTATTTGATAATCAGTCCAATATTGATGAACACCAACAGATACCGTCATCAGATTTTTTGACCTTGCAAACCTTTTTATAGCCTGTATTTCAGCGTCATCTTTAATTCTATTAGTATATCCGTAAACCATTAAATATGGCTTATTAATAGGATTAATAGGCTTACAAAAGCTTTTAATATCAGTAATTAAAACAGGGTCTAAATTCAAAATTGGTTCCTTGTTAGTTAATTGCGTAACAACATCATATGTGTTTTTATCACGAACTGAAATAGCAGAAAAATTGTTTTTCAGCATTTTAGAAATTTCTGATTTAATATTGTTTTCACTTAGTAATTCAACGGTAGTAAAGCCACAGGACGCAGCGTAGCTAATTATTTTTTTGGCATTACAATTTTCACCAAACAATTGTTTTGAATATCCCACGTCAGCGTTTGCCTGACAGCAGTTAAAAACCTCATCGCTGCCGATAACTAAAATATCCACCTTTTCATTGCAATTGTTTTCATGTGTTAATCCAAGCATAGAATAGTATTCTTTTTCGTACATTTTACATTGCTCAGCACCTAAAATATCAGAATTTTTATATTTCATAGTACCCATGTAATTTATACATTTTTTGAAAAAGCCCGGAGCTTTTGTCACAGTATTATTATCTACAAGGGCTTTTTCAACCTTGTAATCTACAAAAACAACCTTGTGACCAAGGCTCTCAATATTCTTTTTCAGAGAATATGCCTGCATAAACGAACCATAATTTTTTATTCGCTGCATAGACATTATACCCACTACCATATTCATTCTCCTTTTTTAAACACCTTTTCAAAAATTCTCTTCTTGTAATATTTTATCTTGTCAATTTTGGCTTGCTTAACTGCCTCTTTTATCTCCTGAGGTATAGAGGTAGCTTTAACAGCTTCTAAAAAACCGACATTTTTGTATTGTTCAAAGAACACATCTGTGTCCTTATGTTTTTTAGATGGATAATTCAGCTGTGGATTAAACTCCTTGGCTTCGGCATAATCACGTTTTTCCACAAACAATTTACTACTACAGCTTTCAAAAAACCTTTTACCCTTTTCAGTGTTTACCAATGCCAAAGAAACCTTATAAGCATCCTCTGAAAATGGCTTAGTGATACCTAATCCCCAAAAATCTCCTATGGTAATATCTGATACTCGTTTTTCCTGAGCATATTGGCACTGATAACAAGCTTTTTTATAGTAAAGTGAACTTAAAAATCCTGTAAAGTACAAATCTTTATTTGAGGGACGGCTATATACCTGTTTATCACCACTGTATAATTGCATTACAAAATTATCAGCACCTCTAAAGCTGGCTTTATCAGAGCTTTTATCTATGCTATAGGCGTATTCCTGCAAATATTTTATAGAAGGCGTGCCATGGCAAATTAAATCCACTGTATGCAAATTATCATTATTAGCATATTTGCCTAAAAAGTTTAGCAGCCCATCAATTTGACAAGGCGTACCAACATACAACACCTTTTTATTACTTTTCAAATATTCTTTTACTCTTTTATAGGAACTGCCAGCTGCCGCCTGAACATACTTTGAACCCTTAAATTCTTTTAGCTGTTCCTTGGTTTCAGCTGGTACGATGTTAACCTCCAATTTATTTTCAAATTTAGCACCAAAGGCAACACCTTTTTCGCTGATAATTTTGTCATAGAAAACAGACGCCATACCGCCAGATGCACTGGTTGCTCTATCGTTTTTGTCAACGCTGTAGCTTGCATATATATCTAATGGCTGTCTAAATTGCGGTTCTGTATTTTGGGGACAACTATTTTTGCATTTATTACACTTAATACATTTGTTTTCGTCAACATATGGATATATCTGTCCATACTCATCAAGCTTCATTGTTATTGAGTCAACAGGGCAAATATTTTCACAGCAATAACACGCAAGGCACATATCCTTTTCACAAATATCCATATATTACTTACCTATTACCCTTCACTATATTATAAATTTTTGTCAGATACTTTTCTCTAACAAAATAAGAGTATATCTTCTTTGCATTCTCTGTTAACAGACAAATATCAAATTTCGACTGCTGTTCTTTTTCTGTATAATACTGAATATTTGCCTTTGTTACAGGGTTGTCCAGAATTTTTTGAAAATCATTAATTGCATCTGCCTTTGATAAGTTTTTATAGCCATTATAAAAGCCACGATAAATATTCATATAGCACCATTGTCTATAACGTTTTATTGCAGCTGGAGCTAACATATTACGAATAGTAAACAGCTGTTCCATGCTTTCCTGTTCCAAAACCAGAATATCATATAAATTAGGTGTATACTTAAACCACAAAGATTCACCGTTGTCCTGAATATAGTTATATGTTGCTTTATTTATTATAACAAAATCATAGTCAATATGTTTTAGATATTCTAAAACAAACATACAGTCTTCACCTAAGCTTATGGTAGTATTAAATCTAATATTATTTTTTTTAATAATATTCAAATCCAAAATTTTAATGTAAAGACCCTTTAACAGCCACTTTCCATCAATATCCATTATATGGTCAAAGGTAAGGTGTGAATATTCTTTTTCCTCGTCATAAACCACTGTTTTTTGGTAGTTATCCTTTGTAACATTGTCAATATGCTTTAGTCCACAGATAAAAAAGTGGTTTTCTCCAAATCTATTAATTGCCCTTATAAATTCCTCGCACCAGTTGTTACCAGCCCAATCATCGCTATCACAAAACATTAAATAGTCCCCAGTAGCATTATCTATACCCACGTTTCTGGCATTGGATGGACCGCCATTTTTTATATGTACAACCTTTATATTATTGTGTTTACTGGCATAATCATCACAAATTGAACCGCTGCTGTCTGGAGAACCATCATCAACTAAAATAATTTCTGTGTTTTTATAGGTTTGAGATAATAAGCTTTCGACACACCTTGACAAGTATTTTTCAGCCTTATATACAGGCACTACTATGGAAATTAATTTATCCATTATTACTCACCTACCTTCATCCAATTTCTCAGGCTGCAGGTAAGCCCAAAGGAAACCTTGCTCATTTTTAACCAAAGCTTTAATTTTTTATTTTTCACCGTTAACATATCAGCGGATGTTATCCTGTTACCGTCTATATAATTTAATATTATGTTTTTTGCTTTTTTCTTATCATCACCCTGTAGATATTTAAGCGTCATTTGATAGGCGTAAAAACAAGAAACATAAAAGTTCACCCTTGCTGTGGAGGATAAAGCAGGAAAGCTTTCATCAATATATTTTTGACGTTCAGCCTTTGCCTCTAACCCATCTAAACGTCGCAGACTGTAGCTTTCCCCCATAATACTCCCTGCTCTTTGTAAGTAGAAGTAAAGCTCATAGTCCACCTTGGTTACTTTTTTTGCGTTTCCAAAAACTCTATACGTCCAAAACTCGTCCTCATTAAGCTTTCCCTTTGCAAACAGTATTTTATTTAAAACCTGTTTTTTGTATAGCTTATTCCAAACGTGTTGGTGAAAAATGCCGTCGTTCATTAACTCTTTTAAGGCGTCCTGTGTTGTGTAGGACTGAATTTTGTATAGCTTTTCCCCTACAGGCTGTGGTTCTGTGCCATCATCAAATTTTTGCACATCACACTCAACTATATCGCTGTTTTCTTTTTCCATAGCCGACAACAAAATCTCAAGCATATTGTCAGCCACACAATCATCGCTGTCAATAAACGCAACATAATCACCTGTAATATATGGATAGCCCGCATTTCTTGCATCTGACAAGCCACCATTTTTCTTGTGAATAACCTTTATTCTGTCGTCCTTTTTAGCATATTCATCACACATATTGCCACAGCTATCAGGAGAACCATCATCCACCAATATAATCTCTATATTGGTATATGTCTGGTTTAACAAAGAGTTAACACAAGCGGGCAGATACTTTTCCACCTTATATATAGGAACAATAATAGATATTCTAGAATTCATAATCAGTCAACCTTATAGTTATTTTTTTTAGAAACAGCCTTGAAAATTGTATTAACGGCAGCATCATAAACAAGTGGTGCATTAACGATACACTGTGCCTGTAATCTAAGCTTTTTTGAGATTATACTTCTATTGTTTATTACAGCCTTATAGGATTTTAAAGTATCCTTGATTTGTTTTTTTACATTGCTGCTATCATTTTTAGATGCAGATGACAGCGACCTGTATGTAATGATGTTGGTATTAACCTCTCTGCTTACTGCATATGGATATATATCCTTATTATCCTTGTACAGCTCTGTTACCATATGATTAACCCTTAACGGGTCAGTAAACTTTTTTACATTAACATTTGACGTTACGGCAGACCCTTTTCTAAGCATGTAGTGGTATAATGGCAAATCCTCAAAAACAGATTTTTTCGCCTTATCAAAGGCTTCTATATTAAACAAGTAGTCCTCATTATATTTTATTTTACTATCCATACGAATATTTTTAACTACACTACTTTTAAAAATCTTGTTTACCGTGCCTGGCTCTACCTTGGTAGCAACAATAAGCTCCTTGATACCCTGTAATCTATTCATAACTATTTTCTCTTTTGTATTATGATAATAGATAACCTCATTAGGTTTCACCAGCTGATAACCACAATGTGAAATATCTGCATTATGCTCCACAGCGTTCCTCGCAAGTATTTCATACATATTCAGCTCTATAATATCATCACCGTCTACAAAACCAATATAATCACCTGTGGCTATATTCAGCCCCATATTTCTGGCAGCAGACACACCGCTGTTTTCCTTATGAATGGTAATTATCCTACTGTCCCTGCTGGCATAGCTGTCTATTATTTTCTTTGAGCCGTCAGATGAACCGTCGTTAACAATAATAATTTCTAGGTTATGGTAGGTTTGATTAATAACGCTGTCTAGACAACGTTCTAAATATTTTTCCAGATTATAAACTGGGATAACCACAGATATTCTCGGATTCATAATATCATTCCTATCTTTTAAGATGATTTTTTACTACAGTTATATACTCTCTTGCTTTTTCACCCATAGGTACTTTGCTGGCCTTTTTATCTATTTTATTAATTAAGTCTATAAAATCTGTTTTATCTATATTCTTAAAAAAGTATTCTCTGTATTTACCAGCTGGTGCACAGTTTAGCAAACAGCTGTTACCCTTTGTGACCTCATCTAAGGTACGCTCACAGCTATAAACATCATTTTTTATCCACGAATACAGCTCTCTGCCTTTTTGTGAATTAACAATAACCACGGATGTTCCCTTGTTGTTATCTAAATTAGCATCAAAATTAGCAATACCCCAAAAATCACCTAGGGATATATCTGCCACTCTTGGCAGTGATTTAAAATGGCAATTATGGCATGACGGCCTAAGATACAGGTTGTGTTTTAAATAGCCCACCATATAATAGTCGGTAAATCTGTCAAGCTGATATACGCTGCCGTCCTTATAGCTTACCTTTGTACTAAAACGATTCCAACCAAAATCCTTATTTTTAAACTGAATGTTTTTAATATCTGAAGAATGTTTCTTGCTAACATCATTTAAAAATTTATGATATACCTTTTGACTGATAATTCCTCTGCATATAAAGTCACAGCAATACAAATTTTCATAGTCTTTTCGTAAAAAATTACGCAGACCTGCGTTCTGACACGGCGAGCCACAGAACAGAACCTTGTTTCCTTTTGAAAGCTCGTCCTTTATGCTCTTAAATATATCCTGTATTTTGCTTTGTGCGTATTTTGACTGTCTTAGCTTTTCTAAATCATCTATGCTTGAAATCATTGTATGCACAATAGAAAAATCCTCAAGGTAAACAGCACCTACAACTAGCCCGCCACGCTGGATAAACTGTGTTGCCAGAGCGGAAAAAATACCGCCTGATGTACTGTTAATACGTATATTTTCATCCATATTCCATGCTGCATAAATATCTGGTTTACTTGTATTGTCTGATTTAACAGGGTGCAAAATAGGACATATCTTTTCACATAAATTACATTTTATACATTTAGCCATGTCAATGTCAGGGTATTCAAACCCCTCCGAATCAGCTCTAAATGTAATAGCAGATACTGGACAAATATTTTTACAGCCAGCACAGCCTGTACACATTGATTTTTCTACTTTATCAATCATATTAATTTACCTCATTTTTAAGCTATGTACTTATTGATTAACGGTATTTTTAACAATAACCACGATAAGCAGCCACCCAGTACAAAAATAATGATAGAAATCACCGGAATAGAAATAATTGGATTACAAATAGACAAATTAATGCCTGCTGTGTATAGAACCTTTAAAATAAGAACGTGTGACAAATATATGCCAAATGTCAAAGAGGATAAGGTCACAATGACTTTTTTAGCTTTATCACCAAATTTTATTTTAGATACAGTTTCCTTAAAAAATAGCAATATACCAACACTCATAAATACAATATTGGGATATTCATATGGCAACACACCTAATGATTTACTCTTTAATACAGAATATCCAACTGTAAAGAACATAGTAAATACAAAGGAAATGATAGCCAACGTATAAATTATTTTTCTTTCCTTAGAAGTAAAATTATGATTTTGTATTAGGTAGCCAAGTACAAAGTATAATGTCCAACCACAAAAAAATTGTAAATCCATATTTCTGTTAAAGGTATCCAGTATTCCCTCAATTATTGGTGGAAACTTTAATGTTGTAATCATTGGTATAATAGAACCAAAAACGAGCATTGCTACTACCCAGTAAATTAGTAACTTTTTGCTAAGCTTATGCAAAAGTACCTTTATAATAGGAGAAGCTATATACAGTCCGGCTGCCATTAAAATGTACCACATATGCAGCTCTCCGCTAAAGCAGCCATCAAATAGTGACTTTAGAGCTGTGCCAGAGCTTAGCTTTCCTAGAACAAACACATTGTAACAGGAATATATAGCAGACCAAAAAATATAAGCTGTAAACATTATTAACACCTTACGTTTGTACAAATCCTTAAGGTTGGTTTCTTTATCGTCACGTAAAAACATCATACCGCTTAGCATAACAAATGCAGGCACTGCCCATCTAGCTAATACACCCCAAATGTTACTGGCCTGAAACGCTAATGTATTATTTTCATATAGACTCATTTGGTCGCACACTGCACTATGTATCATTATAACAAAAAGACAGGCTATCACCCTCATTAAATCATAATGTACCATTCTACCCTTTAAGTTCATATATTTTACTCCCAATTTACATTTGTCTTTATTATTTTTGCTGGAACACCTGCTGCTATACAGTTAGCTGGGACATCCTTTGTCACCACAGCGCCAGCACCTATAACTGCACCATCACCAATATTAACACCCTTTAACACAGTTGCCCCGCAACCAATCCAAACATGATTACCTATTGTTACTGGTGCAGTAATACTATTGGTCTGCCCATCCTCATACTTTATGGTATGAGCGTCAAAATCCATTATCATTACATTTCTGCCTATGGCACATTGATTGCCAATTTGTATTTTTTCCATGCAACGAATTTGTGAGCCAGCATTTAGATAGCTGTAACCAAGGCTTAAATTCGCATTTTCAAACACATAAATTTCTGTATTGTAATAAGCATTAAAATGTCCATCAACACTAAGTACAGAACGTGGCTTTAACGTCAACATGGTTTCTGCCTTTGCTCCCTTTGGACAGTCTACATTTAATGTAATAGTACCATTAAGCTTGACCACTGCATCGTTCTTAATATTTATTACAGATTTTTTCAGATTAATTATTCTGCATTGGCGAGAAACCTTTTTAATATTTTTTTTAAATAAATTCCAGCTTAGGTACTGGAGCTTTTTACATTTGTGTAAATCTGATGCTATCATTTTAACGTTGGCTGTTAACTTACCCAATTTTCTCTTAACCCCTTTTAAACTTGTTAATTAACTTTTTCACTGGTTTACTAAACATATCCTTTTCATATGAGTTCAAGCTTAAAAACCAAACTGACAAACAATATATTAACATAATTACTATAGCAGCTATCAGAATTTTAAGGTATGAATCCAAAACATACATTTGGTTAATTATTCCGCCCACAATACATACCGGTATCATTCCTGGCAGCATTTTAGCAATGCTTATCCAAAATCTTTTTATATCTAAATTAACGTATTTATAATAGTAGAAGTTCATAAATACAACTGTTCCCATAAACATACAAATTGTTGTTGCTAAAGCAGCACCTATACCACCAAACATCATACTAAATGGAATAGTCAAGCCAACATTAACTATGGCTACAACAAGATATATAATGCTTCTAGCCTTGTGCATGTTTTTAGCCTTTTGTATTTCGATACCAACATTTTGAAAACAAGGAACAAATATAGCAACCATAAGTAAAAGCCCAATCCAAAAGGCATCCTTGTAATCTGGACCTGCCCATATTGATATGAAATCTTGTCCAATACAGACATAGCCAATCAATATTAGTGAAACAACTAAAAATTGTATTCTGCCAATTTTGATAAAAATATTGTCTAGCTCCTTTTGTTCACCGTTGGTTGCAACAATGCGGTTCACCTGTGGTGCAAACACCGATGAAATGGATGAAGAAAAGTTCATAAAATAGCCTTTGAAGTTGGCGCCAATAGAATAAACGGCAACCACCGCTGTACCACCCACAGCACCCAAAACTATGTTATCAGTGGAGAATGTAAGCTGATCTGTAACGGAATTTAAAAACAGAAAGCCAGAAAAAATAAATACTTCCCGCATTAATGATTTGTTAAATCCACGGAACACAAACTTCATATTTATTTTGAAACGAGCATAGAAGAAAAAGAATACATACATTAATGTACTAATTATTAGGGACACAGTAGACAAAGCTACCGCCTTACCGCCTGACATCATAACAATGATATTGGCTACTGGTGTCATAATACCAGCCAATAGTAAACAAACACGAATACAAATAAAACGTTCATAAGCTTGCAACGCCATCATAACCACGTTAAACACAAAGGACACAATAGTGTTTAATGTTAAGTTAAACATTATTAGTCTTAGCTCCAACAGCTCCTGGGGTGTAAACGTATCCTTAACAATAAACCCCACACAGTATATAAATATAATACCGCCAATTAATACTAATAACGACAGAACAGAATATATTGTGAGGAACATACCGTTTAGCTTTCTTTCCCCTACCTCATCATGGGCAGCTCGAGCCTGTGCGTTAAAACGTATATATGCACCACCAATACCAAAGCTCAGAATGGATAAGTAACCAATAAATGAATTAGCTGTACCAAATAATCCATACTCGCTTTGTCCAAGCATACGCAGCATAAAAGGTGTATATATTAATGAAATAGTGTTGGTCACAATAATGTAAACGTAGGAAAGTATAGTTCCCATTTTTCTCTGGTTTAATTGCATAGTTATTCCTTTCCCACACTGTTATCTTTAAACAAGCTGTCAAACATCTTCTCTGTGGCATTAACGGTGCTTTCCGTAGTAAAGTGGTTTCCTCTGCCCTGTGCCATTGATTTATATTGCTCTAGCAAGCCGTTTTCGGTTAACATACGTTTAACGCCGTCATACAGGGCATTTTCATCGTTATCAACCACTAAACCATATTCGTTGTTTTCCCCTAACATTTCACGCATACCTGAGCATAAGGTAGTAACCACCGGCGTACCAACAATCAAGGATTCTGTTACCGATGTACTAAAGCCCTCACGCAGTGAGGAACAAACAAACAGATCACATTTTTGTACATATTTGTATGGATTGTCCTTATACCCCAAAAAAGTAAAAGAACTGCTAAGGTTATTCTCGCTAAGGTATTTTTCAATTTTGGGTTGGTCCTCACCTATTCCTAAAATGTACACATGATTTTTAATTCCAGCATCCAACAGTCTTTTGTGGATTCGTGCTAGCTTATCGTAGCCCTTTGTAGTAACTACCTTACCAACTGAACAAAGGTTAAATACATTTTTATCAAAATCTACATCATTTACGGCATCCTTGGAAAGGGTTTTGACCCTATTTGATTCATTGGTATTGTACAGAACCTCAATTGGTTTTTTAAAGTCAAATACAGATTTAAAATCTTCCAGCACTGTTTGGGAAACACAAATTGTTTTGTCAAAGCTTTCGTAGCATTTTTTAGCCTCCTCAGCATTTTTAAAGGCAGCCGCCGCTGTTGATATATTATGCTGTTCAATGTGAATCCACGAAACCTTCTTTGTTTTTGGATTTGGACATCCACTTATGATTCTGGCTGTAACGCCCTCCAAATAGGACACGACTATATCATAATCGCACTTTATGTACTTTTTGTACAAGTGTTCAGGTGAAAAAGCCTTACAAATTTTTGACAAGCCTCTAAATTGTTTTTTAAATTGGTACTGGTAATTTATATTTTTATTGAGGTATTTTCTGTTAACACCACCATCAAAAATAGTTTTAACGGTAATATCATATTTCTTGCTGTCCATATTGTTAACTAAATTTACTAAAACCTTTTCAGCACCGCCATGTGCCAGTGTTGGTATAAAAAACAGCACCTTTTTCATTTTAACCCATCCTTTTTATAATACATTGATATTAATAATGCAACAAATTAAAAGCTCCACACAATGCCCCAATATTTCATACCTAGTATTGAGCTTTCATACATATTTCCATTTAACTGTATTAACATAATTACGCAGAAAGCTAAAAAGTAACCTGCATAACATAATATTTTCATCATTTTTTTATCATTTCCATAAAACAAATTATCTAACTCCCATGGTATTAAGGCATAAGAAAAAACAGAAAAATAGGTAGGTATTCTGCCCATTAAAATACCGCTGGTAAAGTTGGCAATAAGCATAAACGCAACGGAAATCACCGAAATATTAATCATAATATTTACATTGCGATTATTTATGGCGGCAATCTGTTTTCTTTTCCATAGCGCAATTATAACAGGTGGCAATAAAATAAGCGTTTGATAAATGCTTGCACCGCTAGAAAATTCACCACCCGACTGCATTGTTCCAGAATAGTTTGAATAATACGTACCCTCTATAGCACTATCAAGCAGATTGGTAAACTGGTTTGCGAATGCTACAATTAAAACTGTTAATGCAATAGTAAATAGTATTTTCTTACTCCACGGTTTACCTTTAACAATAAAGTATACAGGTAACCAAATAATAATTGTTTGATGAATAAAAAATGCAATAACCAGAACCACAAGAAATTTCCAAAACTTATTTTTAAATATATAATCAGCAAAAAAGAGTAACAGTGAAAGTGCAAAAAATTGTCTAATACCATTCATTAGGTATGTAAATGTGATTGTACAAAAGAAAATATATACGCTTAATGAGTAGTCTGTAGAATACTTGTAAAAAAACTTAATTACTCCAACCGTACTTAAAATAGCAGTCACCATTAGCCAAGCGTTAGCATTGGCAGAAATAAACTGTTTGAAAAAAACTATATAAATATTCCATAATGGGCAAGAAGAATCAAACACCTCGTCACCCATAGCCATAATATTAGATGAAGCTTGGTTAAAAGATTTAATATGTGCCGCTGTATCCGCAAAATTTGTACGCAGTCCAATAAAAAACAAGGGCAAAATAAATATTAATATTGCAAAAAAGATTGTTGTCTTATTATCATACTTTTTTTTAATATTTGATTTTGTTACATATGTACGACCTATTAAACCAACGACCATAACATAAAAAATCATAGTCCAGAAGACTGGCATATTGCCACCACACTTTTCTAAGAGATAAGTAGAGCATTACATTTTTTTGAGCTTTACCATTGTTCTAATATATACTGTTAAGGCTGCACCAAAGGGTACTGCTAAAACAGTAATGCCTTTTTTAGGTGATTGTTTAATGAAATGACGTTCCTTGCCAATAATACAGCTGGATACATAATGAACAGCACATTTAAAATTGCTGGCAAAGCCTTCTGTCAGCTTCATTGTTTCTTTTCTATAAAAAGCGAATCCTTTTGGATTGTTTAAATATTGTCTAAACATATTATATCCTGAACCATCTGTTCTATATTCAACTACACACACCGGCTCGTTTAAAATAACTAACGTATAGTCCTGATCAATAAGATGATATATATATGACAGCCCTACATACCGTTCGCCCTCAAACTCTGGATATCTAGGGTATTTATTAATTATGTCGGTTCTGTAAATCAGCTTTTTGTCCCCCCTGCCACCATTAGCATAAAAGCCCGACAGGGTAATGTCCGTTTTGTCACGAGGCAGCTCAACGCCTATTATTTCATTATTTGTAAAAATATCCAATGCCAAAATACCAGCATATTTTTCCGATTTATTATCTTCCCAACATTTTAGTATTTCCTCTATTGCGTTATCTGTCATATAGTCATCAGAATCGATACAAACGTTTAGTTCAGTTTTTATATTATCGTATGCTGTATTATGAGCAGAATGCATTCCGCCGTTCTTTTTGTAGATATATTCTATTTTAAAGCCGTTATCTAGTTTTTGCCACTCCTTTATTAGCTGTGCTGTATTGTCTGTAGAGCCATCATCTATAACCATCCAAATAAAATCTTTACACGTTTGCCTGCACAAGCTTTCATAACAAAGGTTGATAGAATATGCTCTGTTATAGGCTGGTGTAAACACAGTAATTTTTTCCATATATTTACCTCTTTTTCTACAATTAATCTTTAATCTGGGGCTTTGATAATAATTTTACAATTTTACCCGATACTAGGTTAACACACCATGCTAGCAGAATAGATATTATTAGTACCAATAATATATCAAGCAGCTTAACATTAAACACAGTGATTATAAAGAAACCTGTAAAGAAAAAATTATGCACTAAATAAAACTCATATGATATTTTATCAAAAAAGCTGACAACAGCCTTTGCCTTTATTAACTTATTATACAGTAACCCAAACAACCACAAACAAACACAAAACAACGATATTCCCAACAGCTGATGTAGTATTGGTGCAAAAAAATTATTATAAAATAATGATTGACCAATATATTTACTTCCCAGTATTCTAAGCATAACAGCAACAATTATACCAATTAAAAAAATGTATTTTTTTAACGAATATATATAAGGTATAAAGAAAAAACCTATCATAAAAGAAAATATTGAAACAATTAAAGTACACAACGTTGATGGTAATATAAACGCTGCCGTCAAAATTACAGCTATATAACAGCTAAACATAATGAGCAAAAAGCTTTTTTTGCTTGTAACAAATTTTTCTCTTAATTTATAAAACACAGGCGTCAACAAATAGCAGATAAGCATATCCGTTATAAACCACCAGTGTTCACAGCCGGGGATATATCTCTCAAAAATACCTTCTACAGGTATAACACTGGTAGGAAAATTAACTACCATAATATAGTCAAGCAAGCTTTTACCATTAACCTTGTCGTAAACAAAAAACGCAATAAGTACAAGTGCCATAATAATATAGTATGGTACTAAAATTCTTATAAAGCGTTTTTTTAACCACTTGCCTGTAGATTTTGGTTTTTCTCTAGTAGAAAAAATTAGCCCAAAAATCATAAAGAATATGGGAACACCAACATTAAAGAGTTGTCCTGTAGATTTAATCACAGGGCTGTCAAAAATCTGTACAGCATGGCATATAAATATAGATAGGGTGGCAAGCACCCTAGTTATTTGTATTGAGTAGCTAACCTGATTATTTAACGTTATTCTTGTATTCATCAATATAAAACTCCTGTAACCATTTAGCGTTCTCTGCAATATCGAAATGTGAATTAATAATCGCTTGGCTGGTATCCATATGCTGATAGCCTTTATCATATTTTAGCAATGTATCTGCCCAAACGGCCAACGGCTCTTCAAGTGACAAAGCCTCAACATTATTAGTAACTATACATTGTTTTGTTATAGTGTCAGAAATAACACACTGTAAACCTGCAGCTTGTGCCTCTACTACTGATACAGGCAGACCCTCAAACAATGATGGGAAAAAGAAAATATCAAATCCCTGTAACACCTCATTAACATTTGGCACTTCTCCAACAAACAATACACTATCCTGTATACCTAAATCCTCTGCCTTTTTCTGCATTGCCCTTCCAAGGGCTGAATCATACGAGCCAATCAGCATTAATAAGGCACTGTCATTTTTCTTTTTAACTTCGTTAAAAGCATCTATCATAAAAGTATGATTTTTCGCTGTAACAAATCTACCAACATGACCAATAACAAATTTGTCATGTAAGCTGTACTGCTGTCTGATATTAGTCCTAATATTATCATTAGGTATGTATTTTTGGCTATCAATAGCGTTGTTAACCATAACAAAGCGACTCTGGTTTTGTTCTCCAAACAACCAGTCACCAGCCACGGTACTACACACAAACATATCCGTTGTCAATGGTCTTATGCTATTTTTAAAATATATTCTAAAAATATTTTTAAGTTTTGATATAAATGAAGCGTTTTTTAAGGTAGGTGCACTGTGTGCGTGGCAAATACGAACCGGTACATTATTTTTTTTACCCACCTTGAAGGCATAGTAACCCAGCTCGGAGCAATGAGAATGTATTATCTTATATTCTGGATGCTCTTTAAAGAAAATATCAAGCTCTTTTTCGTATTTATGAAAGCTACCAGGTCTTATCGGTCGCATTCTGTAAACCTTACCGCCCAAGGATTCTATTTCATCTTCATATGCACCACGCTCAGGACGATGTACTAAAAAATCGAATTGAACCTTAGTTTTGTCAATATGTCGGTAATAGTTCATCACCATTGTTTCCGCACCGCCACGGTCCAATATAGTAAACAGATTAAGTATTCTTATGGGCTCTGCCATTATAAATCTCCTTTATATCAAAAAATAAACACATTTATTTGCGTTAACACAACACTTATAGAAATAAAAATTTATTTATTAGAATATTTTGTATATATATTCTCCATACATTCTTTTACAGTGTTTATGTCAAAATTTCTAACAAATTGTTTGTTCTCATTGCCCATGTCACTACACAGCTGTCTATCATTAAACATTCTGTTTATACCATCAGCAAAGCCGTCAACATCATCTGGATTGTACAGAAATCCACCCTTGCCTTCCTGTATTAAATCTACATTACCACGTATTTTAGAACATACTGCTGGCAGACCACAAGCCATAGACTCCATGAGTGCAACTGATAGACCCTCACGGTATGACGGAAAAGCAAAAACATCTGCAACCGATGTTATCTCCTTAACATCGTTACGGTAACCCAAGAAAATGACATTGTCTGCAACGCCCTTTTCTACTGCCAACTCTTCCAAGGCTTCCTTTTGATTACCTATGCCACACAGGATATATTTAATATGTGGGTTTTGCAGCTTACCCAAAGCGTTTATAATCACCCTTTGATTTTTATTCTCGTTAAGCTCACCAACGCTTACAAGGAAAAAATCCTCTTGTCCCACACCGATAGATTCTCTCTTTTCAACAGCATCAACCTGTACACCTTGTATTTCATCTGTATGCAGACCTATCCCTGGAACATATTCTACCGCTTTAGCCTTAAATCCCTTTGCACGGTTATAATCCTCCTGATTAATTGTGATTAAACAATCAGTATATTTAGCACAGAAACGCTCTGCCGTATAATAAATCATCCAATTAACCTTTGGAGCCCCTGTATAAAAATGAAAGCCGTGAGCAGTATATATAACATTTGTGCCACTTTTTCTAGCTTTTCTACAAGCTAGACGTGTAATAACCCCGCATATTGGGGTGTGACAGTGAACAATATCATAACAATTCTCTTCGGCTAAGTTTTTTATAGTTTTATATGCTTTACGCATACTTTTTATATCTGAAATTTTTCTGGAGCTTGCCACATGATATGTATTGACATCCATATCCTTAAGCTCCTGACGAAACTGCTTTACTCTTTCTATGGAGGTTGTGCTGCCATTTTCAAAATTACAAGCAACATCTACATTGTAACCCATAGACTGTAATATGGATATATTGTCCATATTAAACTGATCTATTGTGGACGCAACCGTTGCTAACATTAATGCTTTTTTCATATTATTTCTCTACAAGCTCCTTTTCATTACACAATACCTTTTCCTTGCTTAGCTCTCCTGTGCCGCCCTCTACAACACCATCATGCTTTAACACGCTGACAATAGTACCAAAAAAGCATTTACAATCAAAAAGGAAGCCAATATTTTTTGCATACTCGCCATCTAAGGCTGCTTTAACTTCTATAGGAAGCTCATCCCTACCGTTTATCTGTGCCCAACCTGTCAGACCCGGTTTAACATCGTTAGCATGGTATTTGTCACGCTCAGCTATAAGGTCATCCTGATTCCACAACGCAGGACGTGGACCGATAATAGTCATTTGACCAGCAATTATATTAAAAATTTGTGGAAGCTCATCCAAGCTGGTTTTACGCAAAAATTTTCCTACCTTAGTTATGTATTGGTCTGGATTACTAAGCAAATGCGTGGGACAATCCTTGGGTGTATCTATACGCATAGTTCTAAATTTTAAAA
>CZCA01000725.1_pt1 | contig 28116 bp, 25 predicted proteins | sample 591981 | NCBI WGS metagenome assembly CZCA01 (sample SAMEA3556810, study PRJEB10932) | anaerobic digester metagenome | reverse complement strand
GACATCATATTCCATGCCTCAGGCGCATGCGGCCTTGGGGTTATTGAGGCTGCAAAGGAACAGGGAGAAGGGTATTGGGCTATGGGCGTTGACTCATGTCAGCACCACCTGGCGCCTGAAAACGTAATGAGCTGCATGATGAAGCGCGTAGATGTGGCTGTGTTTGACATAACGGAAAGGGTTAAGGACGAAACGTTCGAGCCGACCCATTATGTATTCGGTCTGGCTGAGGACGGAGTAGGACCTTGCGACAGGACCTCGGAACACGTCCCGGAGGAAGTCCTCGATGAGGTGAAGAAGTATAGAGATATGATAGTAGACGGTGAAATTACGGTTCCGTCTACTTACACTGAACTTGAGGCCTTTACACCGCCTGCTGCGTAGCTCCGGGTGGTAGCTGAAGCCGGCTTAGCATTCGCCGGTAAGCGAGGTCACATATTCGGATAATTACAGCGGAGAAAGTAGGTGCCAGGTGCTGTTCTGCACATGCAGCGGTGCCTGGCATCTGTTGAGAGGGGGTTCTTGACCCTGAAAGAATCGATTGGCGACCCTGTAGTGGAAATGCGTGACATAACCGTGAAATTTCCCGGGGTAATCGCAAACGATAATGTCAGTGTAGATGTGTACTCCGGCGAGATCCTGGCGCTCTTAGGTGAGAACGGAGCAGGCAAGACTACATTAATGAATGTACTCTATGGTCTCTATAGACCGGATGCAGGCAGGATTCGCATTCACGGAGAACAAGTCCAAATCAACACTCCCAATGACGCAATACGACTGGGCATCGGTATGGTGCACCAGCATTTTATGTTAATACCGCCTTTCACTGTTGCTGAGAATATTGTTCTCGGTGTTGAACCTGTGAATGCCGCCGGCAAACTTGACATGGATAAGGCCATACGCGATGTGGAGGAGCTATCGAATCAGTACGGACTTGTTGTGGATCCCAGGGCAAATATTGACGACATTTCCGTAGGCATGCAACAAAGGGTTGAAATCCTTAAAGCGCTCTATCGAGGCGCTGAGGTACTAATCCTGGACGAGCCTACAGCAGTTTTAACTCCACAAGAAGTAGACGAGCTTGCCGCAATTATGCGCAGCCTTGTCCACCAAGGCAAGTCCATAATATTTATCACTCACAAACTCCGCGAAGTCATAGCCATAAGTGACCGTGTTGCGGTTCTGAGACGAGGCAAGTGTGTCGGTACCGGAGAGACTAAGAATACTACCGCGGAAGAACTGGCGCAAATGATGGTTGGCCGCGAAGTAGTTCTCTCTCTTGAAAAAGAACCTGCAAAACCAGGTGACACTGTCCTCAGGGTTGAGAACTTGCACGCGAGAAGCGGAAGGAATTTGCCGGCTCTCAGAGGGGTTTTTTTTGACGTGAAAGCCGGGGAAATCGTGGGTATCGCGGGTATCGAAGGAAACGGCCAAAGCGAGTTGGTGGAGACCCTTACAGGACTTAGAAAGTCCACATCCGGACATATCTACGTTAATGGCATTGACGCCGCACACAATCAACCACGAGCGCTAATTGAACAAGGTGTAGCTCACATTCCGGAGGATAGGCAAAACCGCGGTCTCATCCTGGATTTTACCGTTGCTGAGAACTTTATCTTAAGAAATTACTATAAGTCGCCCTTTGCCAGGGGGATTAACCTTGATTACCGCAAGGTGCAAGCTCATGCACGGGACTTGATTTCCGAATTCGACGTACGAACACCCCATGAAAACATACCTGTTAGGTCTCTGTCCGGAGGAAATCAGCAGAAAGTGGTTGTGGCTCGGGAGCTTTCAAGTGAACCTAAACTGCTCATTGCCTCCCAACCTACGCGTGGGCTTGATGTAGGAGCTATAGAGTTCGTTCATAAACGCCTTCTTGCCCAGCGAGATCAGGGAAAAGCCATTCTCCTTGTTTCTCTGGAACTTGATGAAATAATGTCTCTCTCCGATAGAATTCTGGTAATATACGAAGGTCAAATTGTCGGCGAAATGGCGGCAAGCGAAGCTACGGAAGGAGAATTGGGCCTTCTGATGGCAGGAGGACACGGAAAACGCGGACTTGATACTGAAAGGAGTGAGAGGAGTGGCCAATACGGACAACAAATTCAAGAACCCCTCCGGACACACGTTAAGCCTATCTCGTGAACAGGCAGTAGAGCTATTCATACCTGTCGTGGCAGTGCTTATTGCCCTTGTGCTGGGCGCGCTCCTGATACTCTTTATCGGAAAGAGTCCGTTAACAGCCTACGGCGCTCTCCTTAAGGGATCCTTCGGTAGTAAAAGGGACATAGCGGAAACACTTATCAATGTGACTCCCTTAATCTTTACCGGCCTCTCAGTGGCTTTTTCATTTAAGTGCGGTCTGTTTAACATAGGCGCTGAAGGTCAATTCATCATGGGACAGATTGTCGCTGCATGGATTGGTTTTTCATTGACAGGCTTACCAACGGTCATTCACATGCCGCTTGCATTTCTTGCCGGCGCGCTTGCCGGCGCCTTGTGGGCTGCGTTACCCGGGTACTTGAAAGCCAAATTAGGAGTACATGAAGTCATAAATACAATAATGATGAACTATATTGCCCTTTATTTCAGCCATTACCTTGTAATGGGCGCACTTAAGGAACCGGGCCCGATTCCCCAGACGCCTCCCGTTGTGGAAGCAGCTCGGTTATGGAGGATATTACCTGGAACCAGGCTTCATTTCGGTTTGATATTGGCGCTGGGAGCTGTGTGGCTCGTGTATTATTTGCTCTTCAAAACTACACTCGGATATGAGATTAGGGCTGTCGGTATAAACCCACATGCAGCACGGTACGGCGGAATCAACGTATCAAGGGATATAATCATTGCCATGAGCATAAGCGGTGCATTATCAGGCGCTGCAGGGGCGGTCCAGGCCCTCGGCGTACAGTTTAGGTTCTTGGATCTCTTCGGATTCGTAGGGTATGGATTTGATGGCATCGCAGTAGCGCTCTTAGGTCGTAACCATCCCTTTGGTGTGCTGATTGCAGCAACTCTTTTTGGAACCTTGGCGCGAGGCGCAATCACAATGCAAAGCATTGCGAAGATTCCTAAACAGATCATCGGCATCATACAGGCAACTATCGTAATTATTGTAGCTGCTGACGAAGTGCTTAGACGTATCCTGAAATCCAAGAGTGTTGCTACTCAAGATGTGGTGGAAGCGGGGGAGGTAGGAAGCGATGGAGACTAATCTGGCTGACGTTACCATTTATATTGCGCTTGTAGTGTCTACATTGAGGATGGCGACCCCCCTAATTCTTGCAGGTCTTGGAGGAGTCTTCTCTGAGCGCTCCGGAGTTGTTAATATTGCTCTGGAAGGCATAATGCTGATTGCAGCATTCATGGGAATGCTAATCTCACACTTTACCCGTGCACCTTGGCTAGGGGTGCTTGCAGCAGTTGCAAGCGGAGCTGCAATTGCCGCTCTCCATGCCGTAGTGTGTATAAAGTATAAATCGAACCAAGTTGTAAGCGGAACAGCCATTAATTTATTCAGCGTAGGCTTTACAGGATTCATGTTGCGTAAGGTTTTTGAACATGCAGGCCAATCACCTCCTGTTCCGAAAGTTGCTGATTGGACAATTCCCTTGATAGAGAAAATCCCTGTTATAGGGGCAATGATAGGGAAACATACACCTTTTGTTTATCTTTCTCTCATAGCCGTGATCATCTCTAACTTCGTTTTATTCAAGACGAAGCTCGGCCTGCGCATCAGAGCAGTAGGAGAACACCCGAAAGCAGCAGAGACTGTGGGAGTTGACGTTTTCGCCATAAGATACCTGTGTGTATTATTGAGCGGCGCTTTGGCCGGACTGGCAGGCGCCTCTCTCTCACTGGGTTTTCTCAGTCAATTTCGGGAGAATATGACAGGTGGCAGAGGTTTTATTGCCCTTGCAGCCATGATTTTTGGGAAATGGACCCCGTACGGCACCTTGAGAGCATGTCTTCTGTTTGGATTTGCTGACGCTCTTCAAATTCTGTCGCAAACCCTGGGACTTACATTTATCCCAACGGATTTCCTGCTTATGGCGCCGTATATTTTGACCATGGCTGCGCTGGCCGGAATTATTGGGAGATCTGTTCCACCTGCTGCAAGCGGTATCCCTTACGAACGCCAAAAGTAGCACTCTTCCGGATCAAATTCTAAATAACCGGAACAGCCATAGACGTTTTCTTAGATACTGAAAAACATCTGTGGCTGTTTTGTCATCCTTACGATAATCACTGAGATTCAGGATTCCGCAGCGAAAAAGCCCGCCAAACGTGAATTCTCTTGCCTTTAACCCAGGGCTTGTAATACTCATGTATAATGGAAATTATAGATCATGCTGGAATAGTGAAGGAACAATGGAAAGTCGTGTCGAATGTGTGTTGTTGAGGCAAGCTAGCTTCGGCGGATGGGAGGAACGAGACATGGTTGACGTGCTAGTTAAAGGTGGCCCTGTAATGATACCGTTGGTGATTTGCTCAGTAGTCGCTCTTGCCGTGGTATTTGAACGCATTTTGTACCTCCTTCGAACGAATCAAGACCCTAATCGCGCCCTTAGATTGATAGCTTTGGCTATAGAGCGTGATCGAATGGTAGATGCAGTAGCGGCTGTACACAAGATCAAAGGACAAATTGGAACACTGGCAGCAACTGCTGTGGCAACCGCCAATCGGCCAAGGGAACAGGTTGAGACAGAAGTCAGAACCGTAGGTGAGTATGAAGTATTTCTTCTTGAGAAGCGTCTGCCCACTCTTGAAATGATAATTACAATAGCGCCTCTTTTAGGCTTGCTCGGGACTGTGCTTGGGCTTATCAAGAATTTCAATGTCCTTGCCGCAAGTCCACAGCTCTTAGAAGCAGGAGCTCTATCAGCAGGGATCGCAGAAGCTTTGATTACTACTGCAGCCGGACTTTCAATCGCAGTAGGAGCGTATATTCTTTACGTGTTCATCACCGGCGTCATTGACAGGCGAATTCGAGAAATGAATGAGTTTGCCACAAACGTAGTCAAGTTGCTCATGGAGGGAGTGCAACCGTATGAGCTTTCGCTTTCAAAGGACCGTACGGAAAAAGCCTCGAATTGACATAGTGCCGATGGTGGACGTGATGACCTTTCTCATCGTGTTTTTCATGCTGTTCACTACGTTTCGCACAAATCCGGCAGGACTTGATATAAAACTGCCGCGGGCTGAAACAGCCACTGCTCAAAAGGCATCAACGACTGTAGTTACTATTGATAAGGCAGGCAACGTGTACTTAGGTGATAAGAAGACGTCCCTTGACAGTCTTAAACTCACCCTCAACCAACGTATTCAGAAAAATCCCAATGAGATCGTGGTCATAAGAGCTGATAGTTCCACAAGCTACCAACGACTTGTGGATGTGATGGATGTTGCAAGACTGGCAGGTGCCGGTAGACTGGCGCTGGCAGCGGATAGAATAAGATAGCCGTTGGAATGAATGAGAGGTGGTGACGGGGATGAAGCACGACGACAACAAACTGAACATGTGGTTTTCCTTGATGATATCCATTTTGGTGCATGTCGCCGTAATCCTCCTCGTTCCGATATCGCTGACACATCATGTTACTGTGTACCCAGTGGAATTCGGCGAAATCTCGCAAACCTTCGCCTCTACAAGGCAGGGAAGCCCTCAAGGCACACCGGTTCCGACGCAGCCGAAAAGGCAAGACACGGCTGTACAGGAGAAGCCTGCAGAGAAGCAGCAAGAGCCTTTGCCAAAACCGGCGCCTAAAGAGCCTGAGCCTCCCGCCAAAGAGACCGAGGCGCTTATTAAAGAAACAGAGAAACCACGTGAACCGGAAAGGCAGAAGACGGAGGAGCAACCAAAGCCGGAACCTCAGATTGTTCCAAAAGAGCCTGAGCCTGATTCTCAAGCAGTAAAGCCTGAACCTGAGGCTGTGGCGGAGAAGCCTGAACCTGAGACTGTAGCAGAAGAGCCTGAACCTCGACCAGATGACATAGGAAGAGTGCTTACAGGTGAATCTGACGAGACTATTCCAATTCCAGAGGCTAAGGCTGCTTTGCCTGAAACCGGTGATGAGGAACTGCCAACTCCCGGACCTGAAGCAGGGTCTGATGCAACCGGTGATACTGAGAGCCCAAGGGATGCCAATGGCAGACCTCATACCACGGGTGAGACAGGGAAAGGCGAAGAGGCGACAACAGAAGGTAAACCGCAGGATGAAGAAATGGCAGGGCCTGAAAAACCAAAGGGACACGAGTTTGGGCAAGGAGAATCCCTGGCAATAAACTATGGGCCTCCGCGATACCCAAAGGGCGCGCAGAATATTGACCTAATAGGCACTGTGAAACTCGAAGTCACAGTGGCCGGGGACGGCAAGATACTGGGCGTAGACGTGTCTCACGCGTCGGGCCATGACGAACTGGACGAGCAAGCCAGAAAGACAATCCTCGCGCTTTGGAACTTCAAAGGCATCGATTGGCCCTATAAAATCCAGGTGACAGTATCGTTTAGGGGCGAAGCCGATGTGGACGTCGGATTCGGCGGAGTTACCGTCCTGGAAGATTAAAGGAGTGTCCCCAATGAGAATGAGCAGAAAACACCTACTTACCGTATTTGTCGGGTTTGTGTTATTTGCCTTAATCAGCAGTATCGGGAATCCCAGTCATCAAACTGCGTCTGCAGCCGGCTATGGAAATCTGGAAATATCAAACCAGTACATAAGGGTTTTCGTAAACCGATCAGATGATGCTACAGGCAGATTCGCAGTTGATTCCACAGGTGGCGACCCTCTGAATCCGCGAGATGACAATATGCCCCTCATATACGGACGCCCGAGACCTTGGACATCATATACCACTTTCAGGATAGACGGATCTGATTACATATTCGGCGGCAATACTGAGACGCGAGCAGGTAGACATGGTTCATACGGCACGAAGATTTCCGGGCCGAAGGTTGTCGGAGGCAACAGCATTATTTCCACATGGAGACTCGGTGATATTGAAGCATCCCAAGTACTCACTATAGTAAGATCCATAACAACAGGGTTGCCGGATACAGCCAAGATTACTTATATCATAACGAATCTGGGAAATACCGAACACCACGTGGGAGTCCGCATCATGCTTGATACCTTGTTAGGATCAAATGACGGAGCCCCTTTTCGTGCAGGAGACAAGGCGATTACATCTGACACCGTTTTCCGCCCAAAGGAGATGCCCCGCTTTTTCCAAGCTTTTGACTCGCTTTCAAGCCCGTCAGTAACCAGCCAAGGCACTCTGATAGGAGCTGACGCGACTCCTCCGGACAAGGTGGTTTTCACGAATTGGGGTAACCTGGCTGACAGAGTGTGGGATGCCCTTGCTCTCCCGGGCCGCGAGTTCCTTCGGGAAGGAGAGTACGAACTTGACAGCGCACTTGCCCTCTTCTGGGATGAGAGGCCACTTGCGCCCGGTGAATCCAGGGAATATACTACCCTTTACGGAATGGGTGGTATCAGCATAGCCCCGGGGGTTCTTGCCCTTGGAGTCACATCTCCTGCAGAAGTCACGTCTCACAAAGATGAACCTATCGTATTTCCGATTGTGGCATATATAGAGAATAACGGACCTACACTTGCACTTGATGTCAATGTATCTCTTCACCTCCCACAAGGCCTTGCTCTTGTTCCGGGCGCAAGACAGAAAGTAAGTCTCGGTCACATGGAGCCTGGCGAAACTCGTCAGATAGCATGGGAGGTTACCTCTGACATAGCTGAGCAAATAACGCTAAGGTACGGAGTAGCCGTGGAAGCTGAGAATGCTGAGAGGAATCAGGTATTCCGTGAGGTTACGATTCTGGCTCCTCCTGAGCTTAGCATCGATATTCAAGCACCCTCTATGTTTGGAGTATCGGATGATATGTTTCATCCGTATCCGTTAAAGATAAACGCTAGAGTGAGAAACTCCGGCGGTGCGCCTGCGTACGGCGTTAAAGCCACTCTTACACCTGACTATGGCATTGTCCTCGCCCCAAGTGAGAGAGCTTCACGATTTCCCGGGCAGGTTGTGCCAGGCGAGATCTGCGATGTCTCATGGTATCTCGTGCCGTTTGGTGAAGCCGGCGCTTTCGATTACAGAGTACGGGTGGAAGCAAGGAACACCGAAAGCCTGGTAGCAGCCACCAGTATAGGAGTGCCTAAATTACGGTCCAGACTGCTCTTGGAGACGCCGATCTCCCCGGTTGCGCAAGGGGAATTCTTCATCGTAAGGGTCATGGCACGCAACCTAAAGGAGTTTCAGCAAGCAAGATTTGACCTCTGCTTCGACCCGTCTGTTGTCGAAGTCGCTTACGTATCCAGGGGGACAGTCTTTGTCGAGGATACAGGAATGTCTGAGTGGAATGAGGGGGTGATTCAGAATCACTTAGGGGTCTTGACCGATGTTTACGGACGCCTAGCTCAACCCAAAGATATTACAGGGGAGTTGGCGACTATCGGCTTTTGGGCGAAAGCCCCGGGACAAAGCCATATCCTTATGCGTAACATGTCCCTCTTGGGAAGAGAAGGACAAATAGTAGTCACCTCAGTTGAGCATGGATCTGTAATTGTCAGTGACAAATAATATAGCGCCACAGAGAACCAGGATTGGAGGGGGTTACATGTGTCACATGTTAGCTAGAAAATCACATCTACATACGATTTCTTGTATTGTTTTGGTATCACTGATAGCTTGTCTGATTCCGGGCCGTACCGTCAGCGCAGAAATCAAGGATGTGCCGAAAGAACACTGGGCGTACCAATCCGTGAAATTGCTGGTAGACAAGGGGTATCTTGGCCTGTACGGCGATGGCACGTTCCAGGGAACCAAAGCTGTAGATAGATATACTCTTGCTATGGTGATTGCCAGAATCCTTAACGAAATAGATTCCGGACGGATTGGCGCAACGCCGGACGACGTTGAGTTATTGCGGAAATTATCAGGTGAATTTCGTGAAGAGCTTGTCCTTATCGCCAGTGAGCTGGAAACGTTCAAGAAAACCATGGATGAACACGATAAAGCGCGGCAGGTGACAAAAGAGGATATTTCAAAGCTCAACTTCACCCAACGTGAAATGAAGGCTGAAGTCGATAAGCTCATCGCTGACATTATGAAAGATGTAAGAACGCTTGACGAACGCATTACCCTTGTAGAAGGTACGCTTTCCGGGAGCATAGCAGAAACTCATGAGCTCTCTTCCAAAACTGAATCTGATCTCCGGAAGTTGGAAAAGCAAGTTAATACCCATGAGACGAAGGTTGCTCAACTCGAAGAGGATCTCAGCGCTACTGTGCTCCGACTTACTTCTCTCGAGCCTCAAGTAGCAGATATTCGAAAAGACGTTGACGCAGTCTCCCTCACCGTAAACGAACAGGCAGCTGAAATTGCCTCATCGAAAGAGGCTGTTTCCCGTCTGGAAGGTCAGGTTCTTGAGCTCTCATCTAAGACTGAAGCGAAAGATACGGTTTTCACTGATGAATTAGATGCTCTCCGTGGAAAAACTCTGAGTCTGGAAGAAGCTCTAAAGAGTGAACGCAGCGCCAGAGTCTCGACGTATACCTCACTGGAAAGCGGACTCACAAACCTGTCATCGGATCTTGCAGCGTATAAGGCTCAAACATCAAAAGACCTTGACGGGTTGCGCAAGGAAAACGGACTCTTGAAAGTGCTTTTAGGCCTTGCGGCAGTGCTTGGGATTGTTATTAAGTAGACAGATGACACATGTCATTGAGAAAAGAAACCTTAAACTGCATATCGTAAGCGCATGTAACCGCGCTTACAGTGGCATTTGCCAAGTCAAATGCAAGGCGTCCGCGAGGTTCAATACCTAAGGCATGGCAGACAATCATTTTCAGCGGTCCGCTGTGACTTACAATACACACAGATGAACCTCTATGGACTTCAACGAGTTCCATGACTTTCGGGATAACCCTATCCCGGAGTTGAGCATATGACTCACCTCCGGGGATAGGGTTGTTTACGGTGTCTCGCAGCCAGGGTTCAAGAAGCTCAGTCCGCTGCCGCTTGATTTCTTCAAAACTCTTGCCTTCCCACTCGCCAACATCTATCTCGCGAAGCGCCTCCAAGGCGACTATGGGAAGCCCATGGGCTCTCGCTATGAAATATGCTGTTTCCATTGCTCTTTGAAGGTCGCTGGAATACACAGCAGCAATATCTACACTTTGGAGACGCCCGGCAACTCTTTCAGCCTGTGTTCTACCGGCCTCGCATAGAGGCAGATCATGATGGCCTTGATATTTTTTCTGTTCGTTCCATTCTGTTACACCGTGTCTTACAAGGTATAAATGTGTATCCATATGACAACTCCCCTTTTCACAGTCTATAATAACGTAGAGTGTATTGACAATATCCTCTCGAAACGCAGATTAGAGGAAATCCTACTTATTAGATGAATTAACTCACCGGGAGGAATCCAGATGGAAGATGCAAAAAATCTTCTGCCAAACGAACTCCGTAGCTTCATGGTGTCCTTGGAACAGCCGTCGTACAGAGGTGACCAAATATTCTCATGGATCCACAAGCACCTTGTATGCTCTTTTGATGAAATGACTAATTTGCCTCTTACGCTTCGGCAAAGACTTAAGGAAATTGCATACATAACACGTCTTAACGTAAGATCGAGAAATGAAGGGAAGAAGGGCACAGTCAAGTACCTGCTGGAAACCTACGACAAGAATGCCATAGAGGCTGTAAGAATGGAATATCAATACGGTATCACTGCCTGTCTTTCCACGCAGATCGGCTGCAAAATGGCATGCTCCTTTTGCGCATCAGGAGTAGGGGGCTTCGTCCGAAATCTCAGTGCCGGAGAAATAGTTGATGAAGCTCTCCGGATTCAAGAAGATGTAACGGCTTTCGGCGCCAATGTCGGAAACATAGTTCTTATGGGCACAGGAGAACCCCTTGATAACTATGAACCCTCCATTAAGGCTTTACGCATCCTAAACGCCAAATCCGGATTAGGGATTAGTTTTCGTCGCATGACTGTGTCCACCTGCGGATTGGTCCCTGGAATACTAAGACTCGCTGAAGAAGAGATCCCGGTGACTCTCTCAATCTCTCTGCACGCACCAACGGATGATGTTCGTGAAACACTGATGCCGATAAATCGGCGATATTCAATCGTGCAACTAATGGACGCAGCTGCCTATTACAGAGAGCGCACAGGCAGGCGGGTAACCTTTGAGTACGCGTTGATTCGAGATATTAATGACAGTGACCGGCATGCTTGTCAACTTGCAGATCTACTCCGTGAACAGTCAGGGCACGTCAATTTGATACCGCTGAACCCGATAGATGAAAAGGATTATATGAGACCGACAACCATACGGATAAATAGCTTTAGCAAGATATTGCAAGAAGCTTCTATTCCCGTCACTGTCAGGCGGAATTTGGGCTTGGATGTTAACGCAGCCTGCGGTCAGTTGCGTCGCAGGTATTGCAGGTAAGGCAATTCAAGGTTATACTTCCCTTTGGACACTCTTGAACGGGGGTGGGTTATATGGAGGCCTCCGCCCGTACTGACGTGGGACTTGTGAGGGCGGTAAATGAAGATAACTACCTGCTGGGTGATGTCTTGTTTGCCGTTGCTGACGGCCTCGGTGGGCATGAGGCAGGGGAAATAGCCAGTAAAATGGCTGTAAACATGCTTGAGGAATACTCGCTGTCCAGTGAAGGAAACCCGGCTGACAGACTTCGCGAGGCATTCCGAGAAATCAACGCCGCAATCTACCGGCGTTCCACAAGCGATCAGAGTTGTGAAGGTATGGGCACTACGCTCACCGCCTTGCTTATCCAAGACGGAACAGCATATATCGGACACGTAGGAGATAGTAGAGCATACCTCGTAAGGAATGATGTTATGTATCAACTGACTGAGGATCACTCAGTCGTCAGTGAGCTTGTAAGAATGGGAATGCTGACCAAGAGTGAAGCGAAAGTCCATCCCCAGCGCAACCTTTTGACCCGAGCCATGGGAACGCTTCCTACAGTGGATATAGAAGTCGTTGATACAAAGGTGGAACCCGGAGACCGCTATATCCTATGTACAGACGGACTGTCAGGAGCGATAGAGGATTCTCGAATCTTGGACGTAGTTGTGTCTGAGAAGACCCCTCCGGCAGTTGTGGATGAACTCATAAACCTTGCTAATCAGAATGGCGGGTATGATAATGTTACTGTTGTCGCTGTATTTATCGACACTTAAACCTGAAATCCAAAGCAGGTGAGGTGTAAAGATGGTAGGGGAGGTTCTCGGTAAGAGATATAAGATACTCTCTAAGTTGGGTTCAGGTGGGATGGCCGAAGTATATAAAGCCCACTGTCAGATCCTGGATCGAACAGTCGCGATAAAGGTCCTGAGGCCACAATTCGCGTCAAACGAGGAATTTGTTGAGCGTTTTCGCAGGGAAGCACAGGCTGCCGCAGGTCTTTCGCACCCCAATATTGTCAGCATATACGATGTAGGCAAAGACGGAGAACGCTATTATATTGTGATGGAATATGTGAGAGGCACAAGTCTCAAAGAGGCTATTTGTAAATCCGACCATTTGCCGCCTCAAAGAGCCGCCCGGATAGGATGGCAGATTCTAGCTGCGTTGCAGCATGCTCATGAGAATGGAATCGTGCACAGAGATATTAAGCCCCATAATGTTATGGTGACTTCTGACGAAAGAGTAAAGGTGACAGATTTCGGCATCGCAAGGGCGCTCAGCGCCTCAACTCTGACTGAGACCGGGACGATAATCGGAACGGTAAATTACTTTTCACCGGAGCAGGCACGAGGGGATGCAGTAGAGACCCAATCTGATATCTATTCATTAGGCGTCGTCCTGTATGAAATGTTAACGGGTGCTGTCCCTTTCAAAGGCGAAAGCCCTATTTCCATTGCCTTGCAGCACCTTCAAACTACCGTAACGCCTCCTACAGAGCTTAATCCCTCAATTCCCGCAGGTCTTGAACGAATAGTATTGAGAGCCTTGGAGAAAAGCCCCCGTCGCCGTTATCAAGACGCGAGACAAATGATGCGGGCTTTAGAACCATATGCTTTCCCCGGTAACGACTATGATACCATCCATGATGATATTGATGTGGATAGTGACACTACTCTTACGGATCTGGCTACACAGGTTCTATCATCTCCGTCGGATCTGGGGACTGACATGGAGGAGACTTTGGTGAGACGCAAACCCAAGAAGAGAAATCCCAGGCGCACTGTTTTCGTAACCTTGTTTCTTGTTTTTGCTCTGCTTACTCTTGCAGCCGGTATCATTATTATGTTGCCGGAATGGCTTTACGTAGAAGAAGTCAGAGTACCGGATTTTACAGGAAAAACTCTTGAAGAAGCTGAAATCCTTGCAAGTAAAGCCCATGTAAGGCTGGACTCGCCCGACAAGCGCTATGACGAGACCATTCCGCCCAACCGGGTGATATCTCAGCGCCCTTCTCCCTACGAGAGGGTGAAAATAAACAGCAAAGTCACACTTGTGGTAAGCCTGGGAAAAGAGATCGTTGAAGTCCCGGACCTTAAAGGGATGGATCTTCGTCAAGCCCTCCTGGAACTCGAGAGGCTGGAGCTGAAGCCAGGCGCCCAGTCCAGAGATTACAGTGATGAGGTAGGGCTGAATCAAGTGGCCTCTCAGTCTCCTGCTGCAGGAGCGCAAGTAGAAAAGGGTGCCATGGTTGAAATTGTCTTAAGTGACGGACCTGAGCCGTTACTGGTAACAGTCCAGGATTTCACGGGTATGAGTATCACTGAGGCTGAATCCCTCCTAACTGTCTCGGGTTTAGTTAGGGGGCGAGTAATTGATGACGTTCGGGAAGGGGCGCAGCCCGGAGTAATAGTCAGCCAATCGCCGGAGCCCGGTCAACTTGTGATAGTAGGCTCAGCTGTAGATTTCGTCGTAGGTAAAGCTCAAGATACTTCGTCGCTTCTTGACGCGATTACGCCTATCTCAAGTCTGGTCACTATTGTTGTGCCTCCCGGTACGGATTTACAAGAGATCAAAATCCGTATCAATGACTACTATGGCGAAAGGGATTACTACGTAGGCATGCATGCCCCCGGTGAGCGTATTGAGAAACAAATTAACGCATGGGGCAGGAATATGAGAATTAGGGTCTACATCGGAGGAGTCTTATATAGAGACGAATTAATACCCAAAGGATAACAGGGGGACGGTGGATGCCGGAAGGACGTGTAATTAAGGCGTATTCAGGCCACTATTTTGTCAGCCACAAAGATGATGTTGTTGACTGCAAGATCCGCGGTAGACTTCAGAAAGAGGGCAAGGATGTTCTCGTAGGAGATATTGTCTCATTTACTTTCACTGACCCTGAAGGCATGTACGGAGTTGTTGAAGACGTCCTTCCACGAAAAACACGTCTCGTGCGGCCTCCGGTGGCAAATGTAGATCAAGCTGTAATTGTCATGGCATGCCATGAACCGGCTCCTGATCTGGAATTGCTTGACAGGATTCTGGTAGCAGTTGAGGCAGACGGTCTCGACATTGTGATATGCTTCAACAAGATTGATCTTGTAAGTAGGTACGCTGCAGAGAAACTGGCCAAGCCATATAGAAAAGCAGGCTACGCCATAGTCAAAGCAAGCGCCCGAGCAGGTTGGGGAATAGCGAGGTTGCGAAAGGCTCTTGCCGGGAGACTCTCGGTGTTCGCCGGACCGTCAGGAGTGGGCAAGTCAGCGCTTCTTAATGCTTTAGAGCCCGGGCTGAGACTTGAAACCGGTCGAGTCAGCTCAAGAACAGGCCGAGGCCGGCACACCACACGATACTCGCACCTCCTTAAAATCGAGCCTGCCGGGTATGTTGCTGATACTCCCGGGTTCTCCAAACTCGATCTTGACAAGATTGACAAAAGAGCTCTCGCACACTTATTTCCCGAATTCAGAATGCCCATGGAAAACTGCAAGTTTACGACATGTCTTCACCATATGGAACCTGACTGTGGTGTCAAAGAAGCGATAGAAACAGGCGATATTGTGCAGGCTCGATATGACAACTATGTAAAGCTTTTGCTTGAGATAGCAGAACGAGAAAGAAGGAGAGGCAGATGAAAATCAAGATTGCTCCGTCAATACTCTCAGCTGATTTCGCTAATCTGGCTGAATCAGTAGAGCAAGTCAGAAACGCTGACTTGCTCCATGTAGATGTAATGGACGGTCACTTTGTTCCTAACATAACGATAGGCCCACCTGTGGTCAGAGACGTTAGGAAATCAACTGACCTTCCCTTGGACGTCCACCTCATGATAGACAACCCTGATCTCTACATCCAGGCTTTCGCTGAAGCGGGCAGTTCCGTCATTACAGTCCACGCAGAGGCCTCCTGCCATCTCCACAGGACTATCCGGACTATCAAAGATGCAGGATGCGCTCCAGGGGTTGCGCTTTGCCCTGCGACCCCGGTTGTCATGATAGAACATGTCATTGATATGGTAGACCTGGTGTTAGTCATGACAGTGAACCCTGGATTCGGTGGGCAGACATTCATATATGAAATGATACCCAAGATTAAGAAGGTTAGAGAAATGGCGGACAAGATAGGACGGGACATTGAAATAGAAGTTGACGGCGGAATCAACGATATCACCGCCCCCATGGTCACAGAAGCCGGCGCCAATGTCCTGGTTGCCGGTAGCTACATCTATGAACATGATGTCCCCGCAAAGAAGGTAGAGCACCTCCGTAGGGTGTGCCTTCATGGAAACTCAACGTAAACCAAAGAATGCCCGGGTCGCTATCGCTATCTAAGCCCCTTGCCCACGACCTGATTCTGTTAAGCTAATTCCTATGTTTACCTGGTATTTGTCCTCGATGACTCGAGGGCAATATGTTATAATTCAGACGATCCTACAGAAGGGAGAGGGGAAGGGATTGCAACTCGCAGGGCTTGATATAAGGCGAATTGCCATAGTTTTTATTGTCACGCTCGTAGCGCTCTATGGAGGACGCGCCGCAAGCTATAATCTAAAAGTAACAAGGCCCCTCCATCAGTTCTTCGCACATTACAAGGAGGTCCTTGACTACACTGCTCGGCAGTGCGCAGACGGTCTGTGCGTAAGCGTTACCCTGGATAATGTCCAGGATATACAGTCTCAATATGCCCGGCTTTGGGCAGGCATTGAAGAGGCTACCGGCAGAACGCCGGCTGTCCTTAATGTAGCGGATAGGCGTGATGAGGGACTGGAAGAAACGTTCCGTCGTATGCGTATTCATATTGAGGAAGCACTGGCAAAGGGGAGCTTCTACGCTATGTCCCAGGCGATAGATGAAGAAGCAAAACAAGCCGATTTGGATAGGTGGGGCGTAGATGTGGATTCATATTATGTCTACGTACAGCTGCACAAAGGAGAAAATTATTTGTATGAAATTATCCCGAGAGGAGCACGCCGTGAGCAACATTCACCGATAACTCTTTCTAATCTACAGTCCGCTCTTACAAAGAAAACTCTTTAGACGTGGCTTCAAGAAAGGATGAAGGGAGTACCATGGCAAAGGATATTGGAATTGGGGCAGCCCTTGCCGGAATTGTATTCCTGGCTGCCTCAGGTTACGACATAACTATGTTTCTCTTGCTTGCAATACTTGGCGGAGCCATATGGTTTATTCGATCCGGCGCACAACTGGGAAAGCGCTTTCAGATAATTGGAGGGAATAAGCAGGAACAAGGAAACACAAAGGTTTTCTTCAAAGACATTGGCGGACAGGAAGTAGCCAAGCGTGAACTCATAGAGGCTCTGGAGTTTATCGTCGATTCTGAGCGCTCGCGAAAGCTCGGAATCAGGCCGCTTAGGGGAATCTTATTGACAGGCCCCCCGGGCACAGGGAAAACCCTTTTGGCCAAGGCTGCTGCCAACCATACAAAGAGCATTTTTGTGGCATCGTCAGGATCAGAATTTATCGAGATGTATGCAGGGGTCGGCGCCCAACGGGTACGCCAATTGTTTTCTACTGCAAGGTCCTCTGCTTTACGTGAGGGCCGCAAGTCGGCAATGATATTCATAGATGAAATAGAGGTCCTTGGAGGAAAACGGGGAAGACATACCGGTCATCTTGAATATGATCAAACTCTTAATCAATTACTTGTGGAGATGGACGGAATAAACCCTTATGACGATGTCAGACTGCTCGTAATAGCCGCTACTAACAGAGCGGATCTACTTGACCCTGCTCTTCTTAGGCCCGGCAGATTCGATCGCATAGTGCGAGTGGATCTTCCTGATCGGCACGGTAGACTTCATATACTGGAGATTCACTCCAAGGGAAAACCATTTGAGGATAATGTGAACCTTGATGAGATTGCCAGAGACACGTTGGGATTCTCCGGGGCTCACCTTGAGAGCCTGATGAACGAGGCTGCCATCTTGTCCATGCGTAAGGCGAAAACCACCATAGGCCAAGATGAACTTAGAGAAGCCATAGATAAGGTAATAATGGGAGAGAGACTCGATCGTCGTCCTACTGAAGAAGAGATGAGTAGAATAGCTCATCATGAGGTAGGCCATGGAATAGTCAGTGAAGTGCTAAGGCCGGGATCAGTGTCAACTATCACTGTAATGTCCAGAGGCCAAGCGCTTGGCTATACACGACAATCGCAAGAAGAAGATTACCATATCTATACCTCAAATCAACTGCAAGAACAGATAGCCATACTTCTGGCAGGCTCGGTTGCGGAAGAACTTGTGTTTGGATCAAAATCCACAGGTTCATCCAATGACTTCGAAGAAGCCTTGGAGATTTCACGCAAACTCATTGCCACAGGCATGTCAGAGGCCGGAATTGTCTCTATTGAAGAGCTTCCGAAGCAAGTGTATTATGAGACGGTAAGCAATATCCTAAGAGCTCAGGAACAGAGGGCAGGCAAGATTCTGGAATCGAGATTAAGTGTTCTTAAGGAAATCAGCGCCAATATAATCGAAACAGAGAGGATTGAAGGCGAGGACTTTCGAAGAATGCTCGGTCAAGAGGGTACATGTGTGAAAGCAAGCTAACGGGGGGCATTTTGGCTTGATTGCAGAAATACTGAACATCGGTACTGAATTACTCCTTGGACACGTGGTGGACACAAACTCGGCTTATATAGGCCGAAAGCTGGCCGGCATTGGAGTTAACCTTTACCACAAAGCTACTGTGGGAGATAATAAGCCAAGAGCTCGAGCTGCGCTACGTGAAGCGCTGAGCCGCGCGGATCTTGTGATTATCACCGGCGGACTCGGCCCCACCGAAGATGACATAACCCGTGAGATAGTCTCCGAAGTCTTCGGCATCCCACAGATCCACTCGGATGAAGCAATGAATCATGCTTCGTCCTTGCTGAAGGGACGGGGACATCAAAGCCTGTCAAGCCTCGAACGTCTTGCACAAGTGCCTGAAGGCGCAACTCTGATACCGAACCCCCGTGGTACAGCATGTGGTTTCATAGTAGAGAAAATGGGCAAGCAAGTAATCTGCCTTCCGGGTGTACCAGGAGAAATGGAAGCCATGATGGAACTTACCGTCATTCCTTACTTAGCACGCCTTGAAGGTGGAGGTGAAATCATCACCTCTCGGACTCTGAGAATCTGTGGCCCCGGTGAAGCTGAAATCGAGGATAGAATAAGACATCTTCTTCACGGAAAATCTAATCCGACCATTGCTCCACTGGTGTCATTGGGTGAAGTCATGTTGAGAATAACAGCAAAAGCCTCATCGCTCGAAGAAGCCGACGTCATGATCCATCGAATCGAAACCGAGTTGCGGGAGTGCCTGGGGCAAGATATCTATGGAACTGAAGACGATGAAATCCAGCATAGTGTAGTAAGGCTTTTGAGAGAGCGGAATCTCACATGCGCAGTGGCAGAATCGGTTACCGGAGGGCTCATTTCCCACAAACTCACTGAAGTGCCCGGTTGCTCCAAAGTCTTGGGTCTTCAAGTGACCAGTTACAGCAATGACGCAAAGGTAAAGGTTCTTGGCGTGCCCAAAGAAGATGTCCGGCGACATGGGGCAGTGAGCAGAGAAGTCGCCATTCGAATGGCAAAGGGGATTCTTTGCCTTTCCGGAGCGGACATATCGATTTCTACGACAGGTGTGGCAGGCCCTACGAAAGATGACCATATGCATAGTATAGGACTTGTTTTCATAGGATTGGCCTGGAAATACGGGGTAACCTGCGGACGTTTCGAGTTCTTCGGAACGCGCAGTGAGATAAAGGAAAGAGCAGCCAAGAGAAGCTTGGACCTTCTTCGTAGGCATTTATTATCTCATCATTAAGTAGGAACTTATGATGAGATAAGGATGGTACAAGAAGGCAATATCGGGCATCTGTAGAATCATGTTCTTAGGGTAAGCAGAAGGATATAGAGTCGATTTGTGTTCTATTGGCCTGACCTACATAGAACTGGAGGCTTGATAGTGGATACTGTTCGATGCTTTGTTGCCGTATTCCTTCACCGGTCTTGTCATCGAGAAATAGCAACCCTTCAAAAGAAATTGTCATATAGCAAAGCTGATGTCAAATGGGTTGAACCTGCTAATCTTCATTTTACGTTGCAGTTTCTAGGAGACGTTGAAACCCGACGCATTCCAAGTATCAGTGATGCGCTGAGAGAATGCGTTGCTGATTCCTGTAAATTTGAGCTACAGCTAAACAGTATAGGAGCTTTCCCGAACCTACTGAACCCACGAGTCTTGTGGGTAGGTGTAGGCGCCGGCAGAGAGCGATTGGTGAACCTTATGTCTGTGGTAAGAGAGGCCATGAAAATGGAGGGATTTGCGGGAGACAGAAGAGACTTGTCGCCGCATCTTACCATAGGGAGAGTCAGATCCGGTAGGAACCGGAAAGCGCTTTTGGAGAAGCTGAATTCGGAAATCAGCATAAGCAGCGAGATGGAAGTTACGGAAATCCAGTTTACTGCCAGCGAATTGACAACCAAAGGACCGATATATAGCCCGATTGAGGTTATTCCTCTTCAGCGCCCCTCCGGAATATGACGCATAGACGCGATATAAAGAGCTAAACGGGGAACATGCGTTCCCATATGGATTTCCAGTCGCCACGAAGCGGTTAGCGGTGCTTGCGGGAAATTACAGATGTTGAGAACAGGGGACAAGTGGGATACAATTGTCATGGAGAAGCATAGGAAGAAGGGAGAACCTTATGGACAAGGATAAGAAAAAGGCTCTCGATATGGCTTTATCGCAAATAGAAAAGCAATTTGGGAAAGGCTCTATCATGAAGCTGGGTGATGCGGACACTCAATTTGAGATTGAGACAATTCCTACAGGAGCCTTATCCCTGGATATCGCCTTAGGAGCAGGCGGTATGCCACGCGGACGAGTCATTGAAATCTATGGTCCTGAGTCCTCAGGCAAAACAACGGTTGCTCTTCACATAATCGCTGAAGCACAAAGAATCGGAGGCATCGCGGCTTTTATTGATGCAGAACACGCTCTTGACCCTGTTTACGCTAACCGGTTGGGTGTTGATACTGATAACCTTCTCATTTCCCAGCCTGACACCGGAGAACAAGCTCTGGAAATAGCTGAAGCCCTTGTCAGAAGTGGTGCTATAGACGTAGTGGTTATCGACTCTGTCGCAGCATTAACCCCAAGGGCGGAAATAGAAGGGGAAATGGGAGATTCCCACGTCGGGCTGCAAGCCAGGCTCATGTCGCAAGCTCTTCGGAAACTGACTGCAGTTATAGGGAAATCGCGGACATGTGCCATATTCATAAACCAAATACGTGAAAAAGTCGGCATCATGTTTGGAAATCCTGAAGTCACGCCAGGAGGTCGAGCTCTGAAGTTCTACTCTACTGTACGCCTTGAGGTGAGAAGAGTGGAATCTCTTAAGCAGGGCCAACAGATAATAGGGAGTCGCACCAGGGCCAGGGTAGTCAAGAACAAGATTGCTCCTCCTTTTCGAGATGCAGAATTCGATATTCTTTACGGACAAGGCATTTCCCGCGAAGGAACCATACTTGACTTGGGAGAGGCTAACGACGTGATAACAAGAAGCGGCACCTGGTATTCATATGGCGAGACTAAAATGGGGCAAGGCAGAGAAAACGCAAGAAATTTCTTGAAGGAGAATCCGGATATTGCACGTGAAATCGAGGATAAAGTCAGGGAAGCATGCGGTCTAACACCTTCTAAAGCGCCTGTGGAAAGCAAAGCAAAGAAAACCTGACCAGGTTCTGCTGTTATTTGCGTATTACGTCTTTGACTGTTTCTCTGTATTTGCCTCAAGGAAGGATATTATCCTTCCTTTTTTGTTTTCCCGGAGAGCACAGGGTGCAAGAGAGGACTTTCTCTGCCGAACGAGAACATGTATGATAACGAAGGTGGGACTCATATCAATACTAATGATGGATAACGTAGGCAAACATGGAGAAGACTAGAAACCGCGGCAGGCAATACGTTCTTCGTCTTCTTACGATAAAAGATCGTACAGCGGCGGAGCTCGTAGACAAACTGCGAAGAAAAGGTTTTACCGAGGACGTCACAAGTAGTATCATCGCCGAGATGAAAGACTTGGGTTATGTCGATGACAAGAGATATGCCATGCATTTCGCGGAGGTACGGGCAAACTATGACCTGTTCGGGCCATATCGTATTCGTGTTGAACTGGAAAAGCGCGGAATCGCAAGAGAAATGGCCAAAGACACTGTCTCCTGCGTCTTCCAAGAAGGCAAAGAAGAAGCTAATGCCCTGGAACTTGCAAGGCGATGGATTGCACGAAAAGATACAGATGACATAGAAAGAGCTGGTCGAAGGCTTTACGGGTACTTGGCAAGGCGAGGATTTACGCCTGATGTCGTTAGGAGGACGCTGAGGCAAGTATTGAAATGAGTTATCCCCTGCCCATGTGAAGCCGTGGCTCCTTTACGGAAACACCAAGGAACACCTGGGGTTTACCTTGACACCTATATATCAAAAAGGTACAATAACGATGAATTCCGGTTCTCGCCGGAGAGATGCGGCTCCGGCACTAGACAAGTGACGATAGCGCAAGTCTTTTATCTGGTGGCCGAGTTCGTGCTCGGCCTTATTCGTGAAAAGGAGGTGTATACAATATCATTGTCAGCGGATTAATAGCAATAGTTGCCGTTGTGGTCGGCTTTGTCATTGGATATTTTATCAGACGGATTCTTGCCGAGGCTAAAATCGGTTCTGCAGAGCAGGCTGCAGAGAAAATAGTTGAAGAGGCCGAAAAGGAGGCTGAAGCAGCTAGACGAGAGATTCTACTGGAAGCCAAGGAAGAAGCTCACCGTCTTCGCACCGAGATTGAACAAGAAAGCCGTGCACGACGAGCAGAGCTTCAAAGAAGTGAAAGACGGCTTTTTCAGAAAGAAGAAAGCCTCGATCGTAAGGGCGAGGCTATTGAACGCAAAGAAGAGGCCATAAACAGGAAAGAAAGAGAACTTGATGATATCAGAAATGATCTTACGCAGATTTATGAAGAGCAAAGAACTGAGCTCGAAAGGTTATCAGGTTTGTCGTCAGATGAAGCCAGGGAGCTTCTGTTAAAGAACATAGAAGATGAACTTCATCATGAAGCTGCAATAATGATACGTGATATCGAAGCTCAAACCAAAGAGGAAGCAGACAGAAAAGCAAGAGAAATCATTGCCACTGCAATCCAACGTTATGCCGCAGACCATGTGGCTGAAACCAGCGTATCTGTGGTAGCGCTTCCCAACGATGAGATGAAAGGACGAATCATCGGGAGAGAAGGAAGAAACATAAGGGCTCTTGAGACTCTTACCGGGGTTGATCTTATCATTGATGATACCCCGGAAGCAGTGATTCTATCTGCTTTTGACCCGGTAAGGCGCGAGGTTGCAAAAATCGCCTTAGAGAAGCTTATTAATGACGGACGAATCCATCCGGCCAGAATTGAAGAGATGGTAGAGAAGGCACAAAAGGAAGTTGATAATATAATAAAAGAGGAAGGGGAAGGCGCAGCCATCGAGGTAGGAGTTCATGGCCTTAACCCTGATCTTATTCGCTTGCTTGGGAGGCTGAAATTCAGATCCAGTTTCGGGCAGAATGTGCTGAAGCACTCCATCGAAGTAGCTTATCTTGCCGCAGGCATGGCAGCCGAACTAGGCGCCAATGTTATGGTGGCAAAACGTGCAGGCTTACTCCATGATATCGGCAAAGCGGTGGACCATGAAGTTGAAGGGCCGCATGTTCAGATAGGCGTGGACATCGCACGAAGATACAAGGAATCCCCTGAAGTGATTCATGCGATTGCTGCTCACCATGGGGATGAAGACGCACTTACAATTGAAGCAGTTCTTGTGCAAGCTGCAGATGCGGTATCAGCAGCTCGTCCCGGTGCCAGACGTGAAACACTGGAAGCATACATGAAGCGCCTGGCTAAGCTGGAAGAAGTCGCAGATTCCTTTGAAGGAGTTGAGAAGTCCTTCGCAATTCAGGCCGGCCGCGAAATACGGATAATGGTGAAACCTGATAAGATCGACGACTTAACTGCAGTAAGATTGGCAAGAGACATCGTCTCGAAAATTGAAAAGGAACTGGATTATCCAGGACAGATTAAGGTCACTGTAATTCGGGAGACTCGTGTAGTCGATTATGCAAAATAGAGCAAAGTCGGAAGTCGGGGGGGGGATGTGTATAAGAGACAGGTACCTCACAATTGTTTTAGCAGGAGTTTTTGCCCCTATGGCGAACTCTCAGTTGAACTATAAGGGCAGGTCGCAAGGAGGGGTGGTCACAATGGATGACGCTAATACCCAATTGGAAGCTATTTCTGACAGTACAGCAAACAGTGTAAGCCTTCTCATTTCCATACTGGTGCGCTATCCCGAAATAGCGACAGTGAACTTCGTTCCGGAAGGCAAGATTCTGAAATTTACGCTCATGACATCATCTTCTATTCCCGATCGAGTGTGGAATGATTTTTGCTGCAAGTTATTGGAAAGCGTAGAAGTGTACGCCTCTCTTGTTCATAGAGGAACTCCAAAAGTCAGAGCCGAGCGACTGGAATATGACAGTGTGGCGATTGTGGAAATATCTCGGGATGTTGCCACGCTGACCCAGGAAGAAATATCTCTCATAATTGAACTTGCAAGGTGCGCGCTAGGCTCTGAACTGATAACTGAAAGAAACAGTGACGACAACGAATTCGAAGAGGAATTAATATATCAAGACGAGATGATCGAGACTATGCTGGACGACTTAAGAGAGTCAGTGCAGCAAAGAAAGCTTATAGGGTTTCGCGAAGAAGGACGCGTTCTTGTTTTTAATAAGCAGACTGAGCGCACCAAGTCTTGACTATCGAGGAGGGCGCCGGTTGAATCTTCTTTTTATCGGTGATATTGTAGGCAGACCCGGGCGGCGTGCAGTGAAGAACGTCTTACCCGATCTCATAGATGCCTATACGCCTGACGCCATAATAGCGAACGGTGAAAATGCAGCAGGTGGCATCGGGCTTACTCAGGATACCGCTGAGGAGCTTTTTAGCCTTGGAGTTACAGTCCTGACAACCGGGAACCATGTCTGGCGAAAGAAAGAACTCTACAAGTTCCTGGAAAATGATACGCGAATTGTACGTCCTGCTAATTATCCCCCTGGGGCTCCGGGTAAAGGAGCAACAGTCGTACACCTTCCATGTGGAATCAGACTCGGCGTCATCAACTTGATCGGCCGTGTCTTTATGGCCCCTTTAGACTGTCCTTTTCGAGTCGCTGACTCTATTGTGACTGAGCTCTCAGAAAAGTGCGATCTGATTGTGGTCGACTTTCATGCTGAAGCCACCTCAGAGAAAATCGCTATGGGTTGTTTTTTGGATGGCCGGGTTGCGTGCGTTGTCGGAACACACACTCATGTTCAGACTGCAGATGAAAGAATTCTCCCGAAAGGTACCGGGTACATGTCCGACCTGGGTATGACAGGCCCAATAGACTCTGTGTTAGGAGTCAGAACTGACATAATAATAGACCGTTTCCTCACAGGACTGCCAAGGCAGTTTCAGATTGCGTCAGGGCCGACTGAATTGTGTGGGGCGGTAGTCACTATCGATGACGGCACCGGCAAAACCAGGGCAATTAAGAGGATTAGAGAAGCAGCTCTTGATTGACGCTAACCTACTGACAGCCTCTTGTACCCCGATGAGATCTCATGTTTTTCATATTTTTCATGTTTTTTCAATTACATAGTGAAACATAGCAGGAATGTAATACCTTGGTATATAATAATTCATTTATAACCTTCATTCTCGACATTGCAAGGAGGAATTTAACATGGAAGTCCTCAAGGTGTCCGCTAAGTCAAATCCCAATTCTGTAGCAGGGGCGTTGGCAAATGTTGTAAGAGAACGAGGAGGTGCCGAAGTTCAGGCAGTGGGCGCGGCTGCACTGAATCAGGCTGTCAAGGCGGTTGCCATTGCCAGGGGATTCGTGGCGCCAAGTGGGATAGATCTGGTGATGATTCCCGCATTCACTGATGTGCAAATCGACGGGGAAGAAAGGACCGCTATCAAGTTAATTGTGCAGCCAAGGTAAGATCAAAAGAAACAGTGCCTGGTCATGGATACCGAAAGCGGATAAAAATGCTTAAAGGTATAAGAAGGGTTAAGGGCGAAGTCTTTGTGTGACAAGTGGGATGGGGATTGGAAAAAGAGGTGTCACGCAAGTGATTAAAGGCGAAAAGACTTTACTTCGTCCGCTGAATGACGCCGATATCGAAATCATATGCCAGTGGGAAGCAGGACAGCATATCGCGACTGCAGCATTTGAACACAAGAGCAGACGTCTGACGGTGATCGAGGAATACATGTGTCGTGTGAATGCCGGCACCACAAGAATGTTTGCCATAGAGGCAGAAGACGGCGCACTGATTGGAGATATCGGCCTTGTAGAAATCAACTGGCGCAGGAGTGAAGCTGAGCTCGTAGTTCGTATAGGACACCCGAAGTACCTTGGCAAAGGGTACGGACATGATGCAATTTCCTCCCTTTTGAACCATACGTTTTCCACTACGAAACTGGATCGGGTTTACCTCAGAGTGTTGGCGGACAACGTACGAGCGGTAAAGTGTTTTGAGAGGTGTGGATTCAAGAAGAATTGGGTAATGGTGCGACAAGTCGCAAATGACCGGTATCCAAAGAAGCTCTTCCTAATGGCAATTGAAAGAGACAGTCAAGAAAGAGAAACCCGTTCTAACAGGGCTTCATAATACATGACAGAAGAGTAAAGCAAACAGGGCCCCGGCATCATTTATCAATGTGCCGGGGCCCTGTTTTCATCTTATCAGACTATTTTCTATTATCACTATTTATAAGATGGCTTTTGCATTATATGATTGCACTATCAAATACCGTTCTTTCCACACTTCATCACCATTTGTTTGAATCACTAATAAGTCAAATACCGGTTTGAAAGAAGGAACACCTTCGTTCATGACGGCACCTCTTCTGCGAAAAGCCGAAAGGCCGGTAAGGTGGAAACTCCGTATAGAATGGGGTTCTGTTTGCGCCTTTTTTGCCACTTCCGTAATTGCATGCAGAACAACTGTATTTTCTCACGCCCTGGAAGTCCTCTGGTTGGCGCTATGCTTGCTCTTAGTAGCAAGAGCGATTTCCCGGGATGGAAACAAGACTGTCTTTCTTGTTTGCGTCCCGGCAGTACTCCTTCTTCTTACCTTTAGGCTCAGTTACACCGCAAAACTGTGCATGACTGTATCAGTCATGACAATCCCTCTGATTCGATGTGTAACCACAAATAATGAAGAAGCTTACCCTGTTCTATGGTTTGCCATAGCTCTCATTGGCTCCGCCATGACTCTTACCCTTGACGCCCTGTCCATTCAATACGCCAAAATCCTTGGCCTCGACGGATTCGTCTCTGGCATAGTCACGGTATTATCCGGAAGACCCGGGGTTTACGGGCCTACGTATCTTGGCCTTGATCCGGTGTTACTCTATACGCTCGTATGTCTCATGGTATTTTTCCTAAGCCATCAGCGAAATCCAGGCATGCTAGCCATCTACTTCCTCCTGGGCATGGCTTCTTATCTTGTTTGTTTGCTCATATTCACTAGGGCCTTGGGCTTGGACGAACTTGGCTATGTCCCCTTTGTGCTATGCCTTTCTGTCTGCTTCTCTGTCCTAATAGGTCTTTATACCTCTTCTAACAGCTATTGCCTGGTTTGCAATAGGGCCTTCTTAACAAAAGGGCTTACAGGAGTGGTTATCGCTATACTGTTTTGTACAGCAGGCGCGATTCCGATGTCAGCGGGACGGGTTCATAAGTCAGTAATGTTCCTGGCTGCTCCGGATGTAGACTTTGAGCCTGCCTCACCTCATGATTTCAATGACAAGTTCAGGCCCTCATTTGGATGGCTTCCTGTATACCTTGAGGGAACAGGCTATAAGGTGTCGTGGGGTGAGATCACGCCTCAGGACCTATCCGATGTCCAGATTGTTGTCGGAATTAACGTCAGAGATGACATAAGCCAAGACCAACAGAAAGTCCTGGAAGATTTCGTCTATGTCGGAGGCTCGCTGCTCGTTCTCGCGGATCATACATTCTATCCTGACGAATCCCACCCGTTTGGCTGTGTTATGGAACCTGCAGGCATAGGCGTAAACTTTGACTCTGCCAGGAGCATCATGGATGAGGGGTGGGGTAGAGGCAATCTGAGATTCAACCGCCATCCCATAACCGCAAACATTACCGATGAAGCCCAAACTCAAATAGGAACCGGCGCATCGCTTAGAGTGGAGTTACCGGGTAAGCCTGTAGTTGTCGCAACCCATGGATTTAGTGATGCAGCCGACCTCATGAACTGCAATTCAGGATACTTAGGAGATCTCAAATACAATCCCGGTGAGCGTTTAGGAGATTTAGTCCTTGTCGCTGAAGGCTCCTTCGGACGCGGAAAAGTTCTGGTCTTCGGTGATACGTCTCCTTTTCAAAACGGAGCATTAGCTCTGTCCTGCGGTTTCCTTGACAACGTATTTGCCTGGCTTTCGCATAGAAGAGTATTACCTCCGGGCCGACTGCCTCATCTCGCCTTTGTGGCCTGTGTAATGACCTCTGTCATTCTGG
>CZCA01000025.1_pt1 | contig 28516 bp, 27 predicted proteins | sample 591981 | NCBI WGS metagenome assembly CZCA01 (sample SAMEA3556810, study PRJEB10932) | anaerobic digester metagenome | reverse complement strand
CCCGAGATCTACACTATCCTCTTCGTCGGCAGCGTCAGATGTGTATAAGAGACAGGACACCGGCAGGGAGAGCTGCCGCGCGAGCATGTCGGCAACCGGCTCGCGGAACGCATCGACCGACGGCATCAGCACATGCCGCAGCACCAGCACCGTACCGGCGGTCACGAACCAGGCGAGCACGCCGATCCGCAGCAACCAGGCCATTGCGTTGCGCAGCCGACCACCGCCCGTGCGCGCGGGCGGCGGGGCATCTGCATTCGGAGGGGAAATCGCGGGCGTACTCAGGGAACGTACTCGGAACCGTTGCATGGGGAAATGCTGACCGGCATCTTCGTTCGCCAGCCGCGCCGATCGAGCCTGCAGCGACGCTCGACGCACACATCGCGCGCAGGGCATGCAGGCCGGCTGAAGGGATGGATAAAATGCCCGGATACCGCCCCTGGCGAGGGATCGCTGGCCAGGCCCGCATTCTACCAACGATCCGCGCCCGCACTGGAGCCGAGCCATGTCCTCCCTTCCCGAAGCACTGCCAAAGCCGGTGCTCACCGCGCGCTGCCTGTCCCGCTACCTGTCACGCATGCTGGACAGCCAGCCTTGGCTGGCGCCTGCGCTTGCCGACAGCATCGACCAGCCGGCCACCGAAGCCGACATGCAGCGCTTCCTGGCGGCGCGCACGCTCGTGTTCGGCGGCGGCGACGGCGCGCTGCGCCCAGCCCTGCGACAGCTGCGCATCTGGGTGCTGTGCCACCTTGTCGTGCGCGACCTGGCCTGCGGCGCGCCGCTGCCTGAGGTCACCGAAACCATGACGGTGCTTGCCGAGGTGGCGATCCGCCACGCCCATGACGTGCTGCGCGCGACGCTCGTCGAGCGCTACGGCCAGCCGCTGTCGCCGACCGGCTGGGAGCAGGAATTGCTCGTAGTCGGCATGGGCAAGCTTGGCGGGCGTGAGCTCAACGTGTCGTCCGACATCGACCTGATCTTCATCTACCCCGAAGACGGCGACACCGGCGGCCGCAAGGTGATCAGCAACTTCGAGTTCTTCGAGCGCCTCGGCAAGCAACTCATTCAGGCCTTGAACGACGTGACCGAGCACGGCCAGGTCTTCCGCGTCGACATGCGCCTGCGCCCCAATGGCGACTCGGGTCCGCTGGTGTGCTGCTTCGACATGCTCGAGAACTACTTCGTCACTCAGGGCCGCGAGTGGGAGCGCTACGCGTGGATCAAGGCCCGCGTGCTGCTCGGCGAGCGCTGGTCGGAGCTGCGCAACATCGCCCGCCCCTTCGTGTTCCGCAAGTACCTCGACTTCGGCGCGATCAACGCCATGCGCGACCTGCATGCGCAGATCCGGCGCGAGGTCGCGCGGCGCGACCGCGCCAACAACGTCAAGCTCGGCCCGGGCGGCATCCGCGAGATCGAGTTCATCGCCCAGGTCTTCCAGCTCATCCGCGGCGGCCGGGACCTCGCGCTCCAGGTGCGGCCGACGCTGAAGGTGCTGGCGCTGCTGGCCGAACGCGGCATCCTGTCGGCGCAGGCCGTGGAGGAGCTCACCGCTGCCTACACCTTCCTGCGCCGCCTCGAGCACCGCCTGCAGTACCTCGATGACGCCCAGACCCACGACCTGCCCTCGAAGGAAGCCGACCAGGCGCTGATCGCCGAAGGCATGGGCTTCGCCGACTACCCGGCGCTGCTCGGCGCGCTCGAGGCGCACCGGATGGTCGTGAGCCGCCACTTCGACAGCGTGTTCGGCGACCCTTCGGAGGAGGACCACAGCCTGGACGCCACCTGGACCCACGCCGAGGACCTCGAGGCCACCTCGACCGCCCTGGGCGAACTCGGCTACCGCAGGCCGCAGGTCGGCGCCGAACGCCTGGCCGCGATCCATGGCAGCCCGCGCTACAGCCAGCTGCCCAACAATATCCGCAGCCGCTTCGACGCGCTGATGCCGCGCATGATCGAGGCCGCGGCCGCCACCCCGGGCGCCGACGACACCCTCGCCCGCCTGCTCGACCTGATCGAGGCCATCGGCCGACGCGGTGCTTACCTTGCGCTGCTGCAGCAGTACCCACAGGCCCTGCGCCGCGTCGCCGACCTGATGAGCGCCTCGCGCTGGGGCGCGCAGTTCCTGACCCGCCATCCCATCCTGCTCGACGAGATGCTCGACGCACGCAACCTCGAGGGCGCACCCGACTGGAAGGCCTTCCGCGCCAGCCTCGCCGCCGAGCTCGACGCCCTCGAGCCCGACATGGAACGCCAGATGGATGTCATGCGCGAGCAGCACCATGCGCAGGTGTTCCGCCTGCTGACCCAGGACATCGCCGGACTGCTCACCGTCGAGAAGCTCGCCGATCACCTCTCCGAGCTCGCCGACATCGTGCTCGACCTGACCCTGCCACTGTGCTGGCGGCGCATCAAGATCCGCCATCGAGACGACCCGAAGTTCGCGGTCATCAGCTACGGCAAGCTCGGCGGCAAGGAGCTCGGCTACGCCTCGGACCTCGACATCGTGTTCCTTTTCGACGACGCCGCGCCGGAGGCCCCCGAGGTCTATACCCGTCTTGCACAGCGCACCAACACCTGGCTCTCGAGCCAGACCGCCGCCGGGCAGCTCTTCGACACCGACCTGCGCTTACGCCCCAATGGCGAATCGGGCCTCATCGTCACCTCGCTCGAAGCCTTCCGCAAATACCAGATGGAGTCGGCCTGGGTTTGGGAACACCAGGCGCTCACGCGCGCGCGCTTCTCGGCCGGCGACCGCGCGCTTGGCGAATCCTTCGAGCGCATCCGCTGCGACGTGCTGCGCATGAAGCGCGACCGCGACACGCTGCGCGCCGAAGTGCTGGCGATGCGCAGGAAGATGCGCGACGCGCACGGCAGCAGGGACACCCTGTTCGACCTCAAGCACGATGCCGGCGGCCTGATCGACGTCGAGTTCCTGATCCAGTACCTGGTGCTGGGCTACAGCCACGACTACCCGCAGCTCACCGGCAACCTCGGCAACATTGCCCTGCTGCGCCTCGCCGGCGAAATCGGCCTGATCCCGGCCGACCTCGCCGACGCCTGCGCCGACAGTTACCGCGAGCTGCGCCGCCTGCAGCACCGGCAGCGCCTCAACGACCGCCCCTCGCGCATCGAACCTGACGAGGCCGAAGCCGCGCGTGAGCCGGTGCGTCGCCTGTGGCACGAGGTGTTCGGGGAGTGAGGGCCGGCTGCTCCCGCGTCCGGACGACCCCGCCGCCCTGTCGGCGCTGGGCGCCCGTGTCGCTGCGCCTGTAGCCGCCGCGGTCCGGCATCGGATCGTAATATTTCATGTCATCAAAGCACGCATGACGCCCCGTCGCCCGCCGTCTAGAATTCAGGCGCCCTTTCCTCCGGCGCCCGCCCGCGGGCGATCTCCATGAGCAACGAAATCGAACTCAAGCTCGCCGTGTCGCAACGCGCCCTGCCTGCCCTGCGCAGGCATCCGCTCATCGCGGCGGCCGAGAAGCTCGGCCCCGCCACGACCCTCGACAACACTTACTTCGACACCGCTGGCCTCGCGCTCAAGGCGCGCAAGGTGGCGGTTCGCACCCGCCGCCAGGGCCGGCAGATGCTGCAGACGGTCAAGTGCGCCGCCGTCTCCAGCGGCGGGCTGTCGAGCCGTCCGGAGTGGGAGCAGCCGTGGACCGGCGCGTTCGATTTCTCGATGGTCGACCAGCCCGATACGGCCCGACTGCTCGCCCGCCACCACGACGAACTGGTGCCGGTGTTCACCACGCGCTTTCGCCGCGAAACCCGACGCCACGTACCCGAACCGGGGGTCAGCATCCTGCTGATGATCGACACCGGAGAGGTCAAGGTGCGCACCCCGGACGGCGTCGAGCGCAGTGCGCCCATCTGCGAGCTCGAGCTCGAGCTCGAGCGTGGTCGCCCGCAGGATCTCGTCGAGCTTGCCTGCGCGCTGGCACAGGATCTGCCCCTGATGCCCGCCGACGTCTCGAAGGCCGAGCGCGGCTACCGGCTCTTTCTCGGCACACCGCTGACGCCGGCGCGTGCCGAAGCGTCGGCGCTCGAACCCGGGCAGAACGTCGTCGACGCCTTCCGTACCCTGGCCTTTTCCTGCGTGCGCCAGTGGCAGGGCAATGCCGCCGCCGCTCTCGGCTGTACCGATGCGGACGACATCCTCCCCGACCTCATCCACCAGCTGCGCGTCTCCCAGCGCCGGCTTCGTGCGCTGCTCAAGGTCTTTGCGCCGGCGCTGCCGGAAAACTTCGCCGCGACCTGGAACGCACGCCTGCGCGACAACGCCAACCGCTTCGGCGACACCCGCGACCTCGATGTCTTCCATGCCGAGCTGCTCACGCCGGTGACCCCCGAGGGGCTCGCCGACCCGACCGCGATGGCCGTGCTGCTCGACACCGTGCAGAAGGCGCGCAATGAGGCGCGCCACTTTGCCAGCCACCAGCTCGACATGGCCACCCAGGGCCGGCTGCTGCTCGCCTTCACCGCCGACCTTTACCGTCTGCCGACCGGCAGCCTTGCCGCGGCGGCTGATCTGAAGGCGTTCGCGCGCCTGCGCCTTGACCGCCTGCGCAAGCGCGCGCGCCGTCAGGCTGCGGCGGCGGCCACGCTCGAGCCCACCCGGCTCCACGCCCTGCGCATCGGCTTCAAGCTGCTGCGCTACGGCGTCGAATTCTTCGCCCCGCTCTTCCCGGCGCGACCGATCAAGCGCTACCTAGAAGGCGTGGTGAACGCCCAGACCGCGCTCGGCTTCCTGCAGGATGTCGATATCGCCCATCAGCGCCTGTCGGACTGGATGCACGCCAACCCCGCCCTGGCACCGGCTGCTGCCTTCGTGCTCGGCTGGCACGCGCCGCGCTACGCCCGTCTGCGCCGGCGGGTGCTGGGCGAGTGCGCGCCGCTGCTCGACGGCAGGAAGCCGTGGTGAAGGCCCGCACGTGCCGCCCCTCGCCCGGTTCATCACGCTGCAACACGACGGGCCGATGATGCCGGCCCTCGACTCCTGGACGAACGACATGGACCTGCTGCTCTGGCGACATGCAGAAGCGGTGGACGGCACGCCCGACCACCTGCGTGAGCTCACCCCACGTGGCCTCAAACAGGCCCGGCGCATGGCGCACTGGCTCGACGAACACAAGCCCAAGCAACTCAAGGTGCTGGTTAGTCCGACGGTACGCACCCGCCAGACCGCCGCAGCCTTCACCGAAAACTTCGAGATCGTCAGCAGCCTCGGCCCCGACGGCAACGTGCCCGACATCCTGGCCGCCACCGGCTGGCCCGACGCCAGCGGCGCGGCCTTGGTGGTAGGTCACCAGCCGGCGCTCGGCCGCCTGTGCGCGCTGCTGCTGGCTGGCAGCGAGGCTGACTGGACGATCAAGAAGGGCGCGCTGTGGTGGTTCACCAACCGCGTCCGCGAAGGTGAAACGCAGACCGTGCTGCGAGCCGTGATTCCGAGCGATTTCGCCTGAATTCCCAGCGCGCCGGCGCAGCGACGGGTCAGCGCGTCCCGAGGCGCGGAAGATCGTGCCCCAATCGCGCCGGAGCCGGTGAATTCCTCACGGCGGCTGCGGTCACAAGCCTGCAAAATCATTCGCTTGCAGACTTCGGGCGCCTGTCCCGCGTTGCCGGGAGTCCTGCTTCTTGTGCTTTGTCGCGCATTGCGTAAGATGCCGACTTCGCTCCGGACCGGACCATGCTCGAACGCTTCCTGCCAACCCGCGACGCCATCACGCAGAGCCGTATGTTGCGGTGGCTTGGACCGCGCATCCACGATCCGCTGCTGTGGCATGTCAATCGGCGTTCGGTCGCGCGGGGGGTGGCGATGGGGGTGTTCTTCGGGCTGATGATCCCGATCGCCCAGATCCCGGCGGCCGCGATCGCCTCGCTGCTGTTGCGCGGCAACCTCTGGATCGCGGCGGTCTCCACCCTGGTCAGCAATCCGCTCACCTACGGTCCGCTCTACTACTTCGCCTACCGGCTGGGCGCCGGCGTGATCGTCTACTACTTCGCCTACCGGCTGGGCGCCGGCGTGATCGGCACGCGCGCGCCTGCCGACCTGACGGCGGACGACGTCGAGAAGCCGATTCGCATGATCGACTCGCTCGCGCAGGCATGGACATGGATCACCGGCATCGGCCAGCCGCTGCTGGTCGGCATGCTCATCATGGCGATCACCGGCGCCTTCATCGCCTACTGGGGCACCCAGCTCGTGTGGCGCATGCGCGTCACCTCAAAGTGGCGCAAGCTGCGCAACGAGCGCCGGCTGCGTGCCGCGGCCGCGCGGCGGCAGGCTATTGGAAGCGCCTGAGCGCGGGCGTATCCTTCGCCTCCTGTCTTCACGCTGACGTGCTACTGCTATGGACGAGCCCATCCCGGACGGCACCGTCGCCCTCATCGACGGCATTCGGCGCATTTATCACGACGGCTACTGGCTGAAGGTCTATGAACCGCCGGCGGACTCGCTCGACGCCAAGAAGAAGCTCATCCAGGCCCTCACCCGCCGCCTGTTCAACCACGTCGAACATGGCATAAACATCCCTGGCAAGCGACTCGACGACGCCCGTCGCGCCTACCTCGACGAGCAGGACACCGAGCGCAAGCGCGTCAAGGGCGCAATGTACGCCGGCGCGCTGTTCAACCGCGCCACCGACATCTTCACCAAGCTCGTCGAACTGCAGGAGCTGGGCATCGAGATCGAGACCGACAACGCATTGATGCGCGAATGCGGCCTTTGTCTCCAGGAGGCGCTCGCGCTGGGTCGCCTGGTACTGCACCGCAGCGGTGACGAAGGTATCGACGAACTCTGGGGCGAGCCCTTTCGCGCGTTCTCGATCCCGGTCGAAGCGTTCTACGAGAGCCGCTACATCAAGATCGCACAGGCGCTACGCGAGATCGATCGTATCGGCGCGGTCATGGCCGCGACCTTCTCGGGCACACCCCTGTTCCATGGCGTGGCGCCGCTGGTGCTCGAGTTCACCCGCATCGCCAAGATCAAGTGCGAGACGCTGCGCACCGATCCTGACATCTTCGACGTGTGGGCCGACTTCGTCGTCGCCTCAGAGCATCTGGCTGCGGTCACCGCGGTCCTCTCGCCGGTATCGACCGAGCACGAACGCCAGCTCGCCAGCGACGGCCTGCGCCTGATCCTGCAGGGGCGCAACCTGGTCACCGACATCACCCGCGCACGCGTGACCATGCCCAAGAGCGCGCGAGAATACCTCGAGCGCTGCGAGATCTACGCGGCACGCCTGCAGGCTGCGAACCACCCGCCGCTCGCCGCCGCGCGGGGCACCCTCGGGGCCTGAGGGCCGGGACGCCACCGTCCTCGCGCCCGACGGGAGCGAACAGGCGGGGAGGACGGATGGGTCCGCCGGCCCACGGCGCCTCGCGGCGGCGTTCAGAGAATGATGCCGCCACCCAGGCAGACCTTCGATTCGTACACCACCACGCTCTGGCCGGGCGTGAGCGCCCACTGCGGTTGCGCGAAGGCGATCTCCGCGCGACCGTCGGCGATGCGATCGATCTCGCACGGCTGGTCGGGCGTGCGGTAGCGCGGCTTGGCGGTATAGACCCAGTTGGTGTGCGGGTCGCGGCCAGCGATCCAGTTGAGGTCGGCCGCCACCAGGCGATCACGTAGCAGCGCCGGATGATCGTGGCCCTGCACGACGTAGAGCACGTTGGCCTGCACGTCCTTGCCCGCCACGTACCAGGCGTCGTGCTCGCCCGCCTCGTCCTGGTTACCCTTGATGCCGCCGATGTGCAGCCCCTTCCTCTGGCCGATGGTGTGATACATCAGGCCCTGGTGCTCGCCGAGCACACGCTCGTCGTCGAGCGCACGGATCTCGCCCGGCTGGGTGGGCAGGTAGCGCATCAGGAACTCGCGGAAGGGGCGCTCGCCGATGAAGCAGATGCCCGTCGAATCCTTCTTGGCCGCCACGTGCAGCCCGGCCTGCTCGGCGATCCTGCGCACCTCGCGCTTGTACAGCGCCCCGAGCGGGAACAGGGTCTTCGCGAGCTGCGCCTGGTTCAGGCGGTAGAGGAAGTAGCTCTGGTCCTTGGTGCCGTCCTCGGCCTTCAGCAGCTGATATTCGGTGCGGCCATCATTGGTCCATTCGCGCACCTGGGCGTAGTGGCCGGTGGCGATGCGCTCGGCGCCCATCTGCATGGCGTGGTCGAGGAAGCAGCGGAACTTGATCTCGGAGTTGCACAGCACGTCGGGGTTGGGGGTGCGGCCAGCCTCGTACTCGCGCAGGAAGTCGGCGAACACGCGGTCCTTGTATTCCTTGCTGAAATTGACGACTTCGAGTTCGATGCCGATCACGTCGCACACCGAGGCCACGTCCACAAGATCCTGCCGCGTCGAGCAGTATTCGGAATCGTCGTCGTCCTCCCAGTTCTTCATGAACAGGCCGGTCACGTCATAGCCCTGCTGCTTGAGCAGCAGCGCAGTCACCGACGAGTCCACTCCGCCGGACATGCCGACCACCACCTTCATCCCATCGCCTTGCGCCTTACTGGACATTCGGTCCACCTCCCTTGAGCCACTCCGCGAGCGGCATTACCACAGCCGGCTCGCCATTGTCGACGAACCAGCTGTCGACCACGTAACGTTCGCCCGGACGATCGCCACCGTCGGCAGCCTCGATCACCAGCCCGTCCTCGGTGCAGTTGCAGCCCGCCAGCGCCTGCCCGGGCGGCAGGCGGGGGATGCGTTCTTCCAGCGCCAGCACCTCGATCACCGCACTGAAGTGCTGCAGGATCAGCCGCGTGCGTCGTGCCGGCTCCACCACGCGGTGATAGCGCAGCCAGCCGCGCGCCTCGGCCAGCGCCAGCAGCCGCGTGGTCGAGGTCGAGTGGTCGATGCAGTCCATGCGCCCATCGGCCTCGGCATCGAGGAAATTGCCCGCGCGGTCGGCGCCAACCGGCGTCTGCGTGGCGGCGACCCGGTACAGCCGGCCAAGCGCTTCGGCGAGCTGCGCGCGCTCTTCGGCCGCAGTGCGCGCGCGGGCGAGTCGCTCGCCCAGGCGCTGCAGCAGGGCGCCATTGAAGCGCACCCGCTCCTCTCGCAGGCAGCCGTAGTTGTAGCAGATGCTGACCTCTGCGCCGGCGCGTATCCCCGGCACCGCGGCCTGCGCAGGCACCGTCGCCGCCGCCCACGCGGGCAGGAGCAAGGCCAGCACCAGCGCCCCGCGGATCATGCAGCCTGCGCCCCCGGATAGTGGCGAACCAGGCTCAACGGATGGCGCTGGCCGGAGAGCCAGTCCTCGACGCACTGCAGGATCAGGGGGCTGCGATGGCGATCGGCGGTGGCACGCACCTCGTCGGGCGTCATCCACAGCGCGCGCACGATGCCCGCATCGAGCCGGCGTCCCGCGTCCTCGCCTTCGAGGCGGCCGCCATAAGCAAAGCGCAGATAGGTGATGTCGCCCTGGGGCCGGGTCCACTGATACACGCCGACCAGGTACTCGGGGACAAAATGGTGCGCGGTCTCTTCCAGCGCCTCGCGCACGGTGGCCTCGAGCAGCGACTCGCCCTCCTCAAGGTGCCCGGCAGGCTGGTTGAAGCGCAAGCCTTCGGGGGTCTCTTCCTCGACCAGCAGGAAGCGTCCGTTGCGCTCGATGACGGCGGCGACGGTGACGTTGGGTTTCCAGGGACGATCGTTCAATGTCGGCTCCAGGCGCACGAAGCCCTGCATTCTAGCGCGCGCCGCCCCGCGCTCCCAGCCGGGCGCCGCGTCACGGGCCGCGCACGCTGCACGTCGAGCGCATCGAACCCCCGCCTTTACGCTAGAATTCAAAGGCTATGCCCCGACGATCCCGGCCGGGGCATCCTCGATACCCATCCAGCGAACACTCATACAGGCGGAGATTTTGATCATGTCCATGGCTGACCGCGACGGCTTCATCTGGCAGGACGGCAAGCTCGTCCCGTGGCGCGAGGCGACCACGCACGTCCTCACCCACTCGCTGCACTACGGCCTCGCCGTCTTCGAGGGCGTCCGTGCCTACAACACCGTCAGCGGCACCGCAATCTTCCGCCTGGCCGAGCACACCCAGCGCCTGATCAACTCCGCCAAGATCTACATGATGGACATCCCGTACTCCAAGGATGAACTCATGGAGGCGCAGAAGGAGGTCGTGCGCGCGAACAAGCTCGAGTCCTGCTACCTGCGCCCGATCGCCTTCTACGGCTCGGAGAAGATGGGCATCTCGACCATCGGCGCCACCGTGCACGTCGCCATCGCTGCCTGGCCCTGGGGCGCCTACCTCGGTGAGGAAGGCCTGCAGAAGGGCATCCGGGTAAAGACCTCGTCCTACACCCGCCACCACGTCAACTCGACGATGCCGCGCGCCAAGCTGTCGGCGACCTACCCGAACTCGATCCTCGCCAACCTCGAGGTCACCCGCATGGGCTACGACGAGGCGCTGCTGCTCGACAACCAGGGCTTCGTCGCCGAAGGCGCGGGCGAGAACCTGTTCATCGTCAAGGACGGCCGCATCTACGAACCCGAGATCGCCTCGGCGCTGACCGGCATCACCCGCGACTCGGTCCACGTCATCGCGCGCGAGCTCGGCCTCGAAGTGGGCACCAAGCGCCTGACCCGCGACGACATCTACCTCGCCGACGAGGCCTTCTTCACCGGCACCGCCGCCGAAGTGACCCCGATCCGCGAGCTCGACGACCGCAAGATCGGCGAAGGCAAGCGCGGCCCGATCACCGAGAAGATCCAGTCCCGCTTCTTCGACGTCGTGAACGGCCGTGCGCCGGAATACGCGCACTGGCTCGCCCACGTCTGATTTCCACGCTCCGAGGATTGCGACATGGTTGAAACCACCGAAAAGCCCCACGCCATCATCGTGTCCGCCAAGGACCTGCCGCTGCACTGCCCGCCGCCGGGCGCGCCGCTTTGGGCCCGGCACCCGCGCGTGTTCCTGGACGTCCTGAAGACCGGCGAGGCGGTGTGCCCGTATTGCAGCGCGCACTACGTGTTCACCGGCGAGCGTCCGAAGGGTCACCACTGAACCTGGCGGCGTTCGCGCAGTCTCGAGCATACGGGGGCTTCGGCCCCCGTTGCATTTGCGATACCCGAACTCGCGCATGCGCCCCTTGAAAAACACATAGAGCGATCCCGTGAGCAAAGCCAACTTCACCACCGCACTGGAAGCCGAAGCCGCGTTCTACCAGGCGCTGGCCCACGGCAATGTGGACGCACTGATGTCCGTCTGGTCCGAGGAAGAGGAAGTCGTCTGTGTCCATCCGGGCGGACCGCGCATCGTCGGTCTCGCCGCCGTGCGCGAGACGTGGCGGCAGATCCTGTCCAATGGCAACGCACTGAAGATCGACGTCAGCCAGGCCGTGATCAGCGCCAGTGCAATGATGGCGATGCACTGCGTGTTCGAGCGCGTCGGCGCGGAGGGCCAGATGCAGCGCGGCCCGACCCTGGCCGCGACCAACGTCTATGTGCGCGGGCCCAACGGCTGGCGCATGGTGCTGCATCATGCGTCGCCGATCCCCGAGCACACGGACTTCGGCGACCTGTCGCCACGCGTGGTGCATTGAGCGACCTGCACGCCTATCGCGCGCCGTGGTGGCTGCCCGGCGGCCATCTGCAGACCATCTTTCCGCTGGCCCGCAAGGCGCCGCTGCCGAACTACCGGCGTGAGCGCTGGGAGACGCCCGACGGCGACTTCATCGAGCTCGACTGGCTCGATCCCGCCGGCTCCGTCATCACCGCGCAGGGCGGTGTATAAGAGACAGGCGCAGGGCGTGCCGGCGACGCCGGAGGCAACGCCAGCGCACCTCGAATGCGCCCCGGTTCTCGTCCTCTTCCACGGCCTCGAGGGCAGCAGCCGCTCGCACTACGCGCGCAGCCTGATGCAGGCAGCCGGCGCCCTCGGCTGGCGCGGCGTCGTACCCCACTTCCGCGGCTGCAGTGGGACACCGAACCGCCTGCCGCGCGCCTACCACTCCGGCGACAGCGAAGAAATCGACTGGATCCTGCGTCGCCTGCAGCAGATCGCGGGCGGCGCGCCGGTCTTCGCCGCCGGCGTCTCGCTCGGCGGCAATGCCCTGCTGAAATGGCTCGGAGAACGCGGCTCCGCGGCGCAGTCCGTGGTCGAAGCGGCCGCTGCAATCTGCGCCCCGCTCGACCTGATGGTGTCGGGCCACGCGCTTGCCCGGGGCTTCAACCGCATCTACACCCGCCACTTCCTTGTCACCCTGCGCGACAAGGCACTGGCGAAGTGCGAACGCCACCCCGGGCACTTCGACGCCGCACGCGTCGCGAGCGCACGCACTCTGGCTGAATTCGACGATGCCTACACCGCACCCGCCCATGGCTTTGCCGGAGTAGAGGACTACTGGCGGCGGGCGTCGGCGCGGCCATGGCTGGGCGGAATCGACGTGCCGACTCTGGTGCTCAACGCCGCCAACGACCCCTTCGTCCCCGCCCGTGCGCTACCCGACGCGCAGGCCTTGCCGCCCACGGTGCGCTTCGAGTGTCCGGACCACGGCGGCCACGTCGGCTTCCTGGCAGGCGCCTGGCCGGGCAGCCAGGACTGGCTGGCCGCGCGCGTGCTGGGGCATTTCGAGCGCGCGCGCCGAGGCGGGCACACGGCGTCCGGCGCGCATCCATCACGGTCCGGCCATCACCGCTGGCAGTCGCGGCAAAGACAATGAGCGATCAGGCTCATCGCAGCCGGCGCCGGAACTCAGCCGCCATACACCTCGGCGGCAGCAAGGCTCATGCCCTGCGCATCCTTCGCCGACAGTACCGGATCGCCCTGCAGCGGCCAGTCGATGCCGATGTCGGGGTCATCCCAGGCGATGCAGCGCTCATGCGCCGGCGCGTAGTAGTCCGTCGTCTTGTAGAGGAAGTCCGCCGAGTCACTGAGCACCAGGAAACCGTGGGCGAAGCCGGGCGGGATCCACAGCTGGCGGTGGTCGTCCTCGCTCAGCTCGACGCCTGCCCAGCGCCCGAAGCGCGGCGAGTCGCGGCGCACATCCACCGCGACGTCGAAGACGCGGCCGCGCACCACGCGCACCAGCTTGCCCTGCGGCTGCTGCAGCTGGTAGTGCAGGCCGCGCAGCACGCCGCGTGCCGAGCGCGAGTGGTTGTCCTGCACGAAATCGACGTCGAGCCCGGTCAGCTCGCGGAAGGTGCGCGCGTTCCAGCTCTCGAGGAAGAAGCCGCGCGCGTCGCCGAACAGCTTTGGCTCGAGCAGCAGCACCTCGGGCAGTGCGGTCGGGGTCGCCTTCATCAGAACACCCGATCTTCGAGCAGGCGCAACAGGTATTGCCCATAGCCGCTCTTGGCCAGCGGCTGGGCCAGCGCGCGCAGCTGCGCGGCATCGATCCAGCCCGCACGCCAGGCGATCTCCTCCGGGCAGGCGATCTTCAGGCCCTGGCGCTTCTCGAGGGTCTGAATGAACATCCCGGCCTCGAGCAGGCTCTCGTGCGTGCCCGTGTCGAGCCAGGCATGGCCGCGGCCCATCACCTGCACCGCGAGCGCGCCCCGCTCCAGATAGAGGCGGTTCAGGTCGGTGATCTCGAGCTCGCCGCGTGCGCTGGGCCTGAGGCCGCGCGCGAACTCGACCGCACGCTGATCATAGAAGTACAGCCCGGTCACCGCGTAGCGGCTCTTGGGCCGCGCGGGCTTCTCCTCCAGGCTGACCGCGCGGCCGGCGGCATCGAACTCGACCACGCCGTAGCGCTCGGGGTCATGCACCGGGTAGGCGAACACGCTGGCGCCCTCGGTGCGCGCCGAGGCGGCGCGCAGCTCGGCGGCGAAATCGTGGCCGTAGAAGAGGTTGTCACCGAGGACCAGCGCGGACGGCGAGCCATCCAGAAAGGCCTCGGCGATCAGCAGCGCCTGCGCTAGCCCGTCCGGGCTGGCCTGCACCGCATACTGCAGTCGGATGCCCCAGCGACTGCCGTCGCCGAGCAGCTGCTCGAAGCGCGGTGTGTCCTGCGGCGTCGAGATCACCAGGATTTCGCGAATGCCCGCCAGCATCAGCGTGGCGAGCGGGTAATAGACCATCGGCTTGTCGTACACCGGCAGCAGCTGCTTGGAGACCGCCAGGGTCGCTGGATGCAGCCGGGTGCCGGAACCGCCGGCGAGGATGATGCCCTTGCGTTGACTCATGGACGAACGTGCTCCGCGAACGAGAAAGAGGACCTGCCCGGCCCACTGGTGGCCGGATTGTAAATGAGCGCGACCGAAGCGCCGCCCGCGACAGCGATTCCGCAAGAGCCTCCCCGCACCGGACATCCTGCACATGCAAGACACCGCAACGCAGCATAGAATCCGGCAGCCGCGCGCCCGGCCGCAAACGCGGCCTGCGACCATCAGGCCGCGTTCCCTGACCTCCAATGCCTCCAGACACCATGCCCCACGCCCTGCCAGCCCCCGAAATCTTCAAGGCCTACGACATCCGCGGCATCGTCGATACCGTGCTCACCCCCGATGCGGTGCGCGCGATCGGCCACGCCCTCGGCAGCGAGGCGGTCGCGCGCGCTCAGGCGGCGATCGCCGTCGGCCGCGACGGCCGCCTGTCCGGCCCGGCGCTCGCCGGCGCGCTGGCCGACGGCATCCGCGCCGCCGGCGTGGACGTCATCGACATCGGCTGCGTGCCCACGCCGCTCACCTATTTCGCCGCCTACCAGCTCGGTTGCGACTCCTGCGTGTCGGTCACCGGCAGCCACAACCCGCCCGACTACAACGGCCTCAAGATGGTGCTCGGCGGCCAGACCCTGCACGGCGACATGATCCAGGGGCTGCGCCGGCGCATCGCCGAGGACGAGCTCGCCCATGGCGCCGGCGCGCTGTGCACGGCCGACGTGCGCGCCGCCTACATCGACCGCATCGCCGCCGACGTGAAGCTCGCGCGCCCGATGAAGATCGTCGTCGACTGTGGCAACGGCGTCGCCGGCGGCATCGCTCCCGAGCTCTTCCGCCGCCTCGGCTGCGAGGTGGTCGAGCTGTTCTGCGAGGTCGACGGCAATTTCCCCAACCACCACCCCGACCCGTCGAAACCGGAGAACCTGCAGGACGTGATCCGCGCGCTGCGCGACACGGACGCCGAGCTGGGCCTCGCCTTCGACGGCGACGGCGACCGCCTCGGCGTGGTGACCAAGGACGGCGAGATCATCTTCCCCGACCGCCAGCTGATGCTGTTCGCCGAGGACGTGCTCGCGCGCGTGCCGGGCGGCGAGATCATCTACGACGTCAAATGCACGCGGAACCTCGCGCCCTGGATCCGCGCCCGCGGCGGCAAGCCGACGATGTGGAACACTGGCCACGCGCTGGTGAAGGCCAAGCTCAAGGAGACCGGCGCGCCGCTCGCCGGCGAGATGAGCGGCCACATGTTCTTCAAGGAGCGCTGGTTCGGCTTCGACGACGGGCTGTACGCCGGCGCCCGCCTGCTCGAGATCCTGTCCGCGCGCGCCGATGCCAACGCCGCGCTGAAGGCGCTGCCCGACGCGGTGAGCACGCCGGAGCTCAACCTGAAGATGGCCGAAGGCGAGCCCTTCGAGCTCGTGCGCCGGCTGCGCGAGGCGGCGCTCGCCGCGCCGTCCTGCTTCCCCGGCGCACGCGAGGTGATCACGCTCGACGGCGTGCGCGTCGAGTTCGCCCGGGGCTTTGGCCTGGCGCGGCCGTCGAATACCACGCCGGTGGTGGTGCTGCGCTTCGAGGCCGACGACCGCAGCGCGCTGGCCGCGATCCAGGCGGCCTTCCGCGACGCGATCGCGCGGGTGTGGCCGGGGCTTGCGCTGCCCTTCTGAGCGCAACGCCGCGGTGCATGCGAACCGCGGTTGAGACCGGCGCGCGGGCCGGTGCGCAGTTTTCCACGGACGCCCGCCGGAAGCGGCCGCCGCCGCCGCGGCTGCGTGCTACGTTGCAAGCTTGGACAAGGAGACGAGGGAGAACGAGACGATGAACGCACCGGCGCGCAAGGAGCACAACCTGGAACAGGCGGTGAAGGGGGTGACCATCCCCTCCTGTCCGGCGGTGCTCGCGCAACTGATGGACGAGCTGCGCCAGCCCCAGGTCAGCGGCAAGCGCATCGCCGCCCTCATCGGCAAGGACGTCGGGCTCGCCGCGGTGGTGGTGAAGTCGGCCAACTCCCCATTCTTCGGCAGCGGGCGGCGCATCGGTTCGGTCGACGAGGCAATCCGCCTGCTCGGCTTCGGCATGCTCACAAACCTCGTTCAGGAAGCGCTGCTGCGCAGCGCGATCGCCGAGCCGGGCGCCGCGCTCGAGCGCTTCTGGGACAACTCGCGCTACACCGCCGCCGCCAGCGCGCTGATCGCGCGCAAGACCGGCTGCGCCCGCGCCGAGACGGCCTACACCTTCGGCCTCTTCCACGACTGCGGCATCCCGCTGCTGGTCAAGCGCTTCCCCAACTACAAGCAGGTCCTCGCCACCGCCAACCAGGCGACCGAGCGCTGGTTCACCGAAGTCGAGGACGAGGCGCTCGGTACCAACCACGCCACCATCGGCTACATCCTCGCGCGCTCCTGGGGCCTGACCGAGGCCGTATGCCGGGGCATCCTGTGCCATCACGACTACTCGGTGCTGGTCGAGGAGGCCACGCTCGAGCCGGAGTCGCGCACGCTCATCGCGGTCAACGTGGTCGCCGAGTACATCGCCGGCACCCATCTGCGCACCCGCCGCGATGCCGAATGGGACAAGGGCCGCGAGCAGGCGGCGCATTTCCTCGGCTACTCGGTCACCGAGCTCGAGGACCTGGCCGACGACATCATCTACAGCTTCGACCGCCAGCAGAGCGAAGCGCCCGCCTGAGGCGCGCCCACCGCCCTCGACCGGGGCGGCGGGCAGGCATCACACCGGCTCGAGCTTCGCCACCGCGAGCAGCAGCCATTTCACACCGGCCGGCCCGAAGTTGATCTGCACCTTGGCATCGCTGCCGCTGCCTTCGGCGGCGACGATCACACCCTGACCGAACTTCGCGTGGCTCACCGACTGCCCGATGCGCAGGCCGTTGGGCAAGGTCGCGAAGCCCGGCCGTGGCGCACGCTGCACCGGGGCCGGTGTGGGCGAAGGCTTGAAATAGCCGCCGCCCATGCCGCCCATCGCCCCGCCGGCAGCCGAGCGCGGGTTCGGCGGCGTCAGCCACTTGGTGAGCCCGGCTGGGATCTCCTCCAGGAAGCGCGAGCGCAGGTTGTAGCGCGTCTGCCCGTGCAGCATGCGGCTCTGCGCGAAGGACAGGTACAGCCGCTCGCGCGCCCGCGTGACGGCCACGTACATCAGCCGGCGCTCCTCCTCCAGGCCATCTGCCTCGAGAATGCTGTTGTCGTGGGGAAAGAGCCCCTCCTCGAGGCCGGACAGGAACACCACGTTGAACTCCAGCCCCTTGGCCGAGTGCACCGTCATCAGCTGCACCGCGTCTGCGCCCTGGTCCGCCTGGTGGTCGCCGGCCTCGAGCGAGGCGTGGGCGAGGAAATCCGCAAGCAGCGCGTGCGGCTGCGCCAGCTGCCCGGCATCGGCCTGCGCCTCGGCGAGGAAGTTGGCTGCGGCATTGATCAGCTCGTCAAGGTTCTCCAGCCGCTCGCGGCCTTCCTTGTCGGCCTTGTAGTGCGCGCGCAGGCCGCTCAGCTCGAGCACGTGGTCGACCAGCTCGGGCAGCGGCAGCCCGGTGGTGTCGCGGCGCAGATCCTCGACGAGGCGCACGAACTGGGCGAGCGAAGTGCCCGGCTTGCCGGTCAGGTGCGGGACGGTGGCGTACAGGCTGGTGTTGTAGACGCGGGCGGCGGCGTACAGGCTGGTGTTGTAGACGCGGGCGGCGTCGGTCAGCGCCTCGAGCGAGCGCGCGCCGATGCCGCGGGTGGGGAAGTTCACCACGCGTACAAACGAGGTGTCGTCGTCCGGATTGGCGATCAGGCGCAGGTAGGCGAGCGCGTGCTTGATCTCCTGGCGCTCGAAGAAACGCAGGCCGCCATACACGCGGTAGGGGATGCCGGCGGAGAACAGCTGGTGCTCGAGCACCCGCGACTGCGCGTTCGAGCGGTACAGCAGCGCGATCTCGCTGCGTAGCGCGCCGTCGCGCACCAGCGACTGGATCTCGTCGACGATCCAGCGCGCCTCGTCGCCGTCGGAGTAGGCCTCGAACACGCGGATCGGCTCGCCCGCGCCCTGGTCGGTCCACAGGTTCTTGCCCAGGCGGTTGCTGTTGTGGCGGATGATCGCGTTGGCGGCATCAAGGATGTTGCTGTGCGAGCGGTAGTTCTGCTCCAGGCGGATGACGTTGTGCACGCGGAATTCGCGCTCGAAGTCGCGCATGTTGCCGACCTCGGCGCCGCGGAAGCGGTAGATGCTCTGGTCGTCGTCGCCGACGCAGAACATCGCCGCGCCGCCCTCGCGCCCCTCGTCGGCGAACAGCTTCAGCCAGCGGTACTGCAGGCGGTTGGTGTCCTGGAACTCGTCGACCAGGATGTGGCGGAAGCGGCGCTGGTAGTGGCGGCGCAGCGGCTCGTTGCGCTCGAGCAGCTCGTAGCTGCGCAGCAGCAACTCCGCAAAATCCACAACAGACTCGCGCTGGCACTGGGCTTCATACTCCTGGTAGAGCTGAACGCGCTGGCGGGTGTAGTCGTCCCAGGCCTCGACCGCATGCGGCCGGTTGCCGGCTTCCTTCTGGCCATTGATGAAGTGCTGCAGTTCGCGCGGCGGGAATTTCTCGTCGTCGACGTTGAGCGTCTTCAGCAGGCGCTTGATGGCAGCGAGCTGGTCGCCCGAATCGAGGATCTGGAACAGCTGCGGCAGCCCGGCGTCGCGATGATGGGCGCGCAGCAGGCGGTTGGCCAGCCCGTGGAAGGTGCCGATCCACAGGCCGCGGGTGCTCACCGGCAGCATGGACGACAGGCGGGCGAGCATTTCCTTGGCGGCTTTGTTTGTGAATGTAACCGCCAGGATGCCGGCCGGGTCGACCTGGCCGGACTGGATCAGCCAGGCGATGCGGGTGGTGAGCACCCGCGTCTTGCCCGAGCCCGCACCGGCCAGGATCAGGGCGTGCTGCGGCGGCAGGGTGACTGCCTGGAGCTGTTCGGGATTGAGATTGGCTAGCAGCGTCGACATCGTGGTTCCTCTTCGAACCCGAATTGTATCGGCACCGCTTCGCCTGGCCGAACCCGGATTCGTGCGCCGATATGTTGCGTAGAAACAACATGTCGCTTGCAGGGAACAGAGTTTCAGCTAGATTTGGGTTGTGCACTGCACAAAATAATCTCGAGAAAGCGGAACCAATTCACGGCATTCGAGATCCGATTTGTTCAGAATCAATTACTAGAGCAAGGCGCGGCTTCAATATTGCGCCACAACACCAGCACTGGACCGGCAGCCCAGGAAGCCGCCGGCCGAAGATGGCGCCGTACCCCGGCCCGAATGGAGAACGCATCATGAAAACGCCGAAACTGCTGCCCTGGTATGCCCGCAAGGCGGGTGTGTCCCTCGAACGTGCCGAAGCGCTGTGGCGCAAGGCCGTGCGCGAAGCAACCCTCGAAACCGGCTGGGTGGGCAATGCCGAATACTGGGGCTCGGCCATGGATCACTTCGTCCGCCTGCTCGAGGAAGAGCGCTCCACCCTGTGCACCCCGCGCGTCGTCCCCTACGTGCGTGCGCAGAACCGCATGTGGCGCCTGCCGCTGCTGGCGATGGAGGACGTGTTCGCGGCTTTCCACGCGCAGTGGAACCGCCACGGCGGCAACTCGCATCGCGTCGCCTGAGGCCTTGCCAGATCTCATCGGGCGGTGCCTGTCGCACGCCCGCTCCCGGGCGCCACGCGCCCGGCCGGTTTTGTCGTCTCCCTCCCTCCTTCAATGGAGTTCGGCGCTCCACCTGACGGTGGAGCGCCATTTTTTTGCCTGTGCGCGGCCGCGTCGCAGTGCCGGCGGAGCACGCGCCCCCGACAGGCGGGCGCCGCAGCCTGCGCTTCCAGGTATACTGGCGTGTTTTCAACGCCATCCAGCCCGCACGCCGCCATGCAGGACAAATACCAGCCCGCCGCCGTCGAGACGGCCGCCCAGCAGCACTGGGACTCCACCGACGCCTTCAGCGTGACCGAGGACGCCAGCCGTCCGAAGTACTACTGCCTGTCGATGTTCCCCTACCCCTCGGGCAAGCTGCACATGGGGCACGTGCGCAACTACACCATCGGCGACGTGCTCGCGCGCTTCCACCGCATGAAGGGCTTCAACGTGCTGCAGCCGATGGGCTGGGACGCCTTCGGCATGCCGGCCGAGAACGCCGCGATCCAGAACAACGTGCCGCCGGCGAAGTGGACCTACGCCAACATCGAGTACATGAAGGCGCAACTCAAGCGCCTGGGCTTCGCCATCGACTGGTCGCGCGAGCTCGCCACCTGCACCCCCGAGTACTACCGCTGGGAGCAGTGGCTGTTCACCCGCCTGTACGAGAAGGGCCTGATCTACAAGCGCCTCGGCACGGTGAACTGGGACCCGGTCGACGAGACCGTGCTCGCCAACGAGCAGGTCATCGACGGCCGTGGCTGGCGCTCGGGCGCGCTCGTCGAGAAGCGCGAGATCCCCATGTACTACATGAAGATCACCGCCTACGCCGACGAGCTGCTGTCCGCGCTCGACGATCTGCCGAACTGGCCCGAGCAGGTCAAGCTGATGCAGAAGAACTGGATCGGCCGCTCGGAAGGCGTGGAGATCAGCTTTCCCTTCGACGTCTCCAGCATCGGCCACGAAGGCGCGCTGAAGGTCTTCACCACCCGCGCCGACACGCTGATGGGCGCGACCTACGTCGCGGTGGCGGCCGAGCACCCGCTCGCCACCCAGGCCGCGGCCAGCAACCCGGCGCTTGCCGAGTTCATCGAGGAGTGCAAGCGCGGCGGCGTGGCCGAGGCCGACATCGCCACGATGGAAAAGAAGGGCATGCCCACCGGCCTCAAGGTACGCCATCCGCTTTCCGACGAGCCGCTCGAGGTGTGGGTCGCCAACTACGTGCTGATGGGCTACGGCGAGGGCGCGGTGATGGCCGTGCCGGCACACGACGAGCGCGACTTCGCCTTCGCCACCAAGTACGAACTGCCGATCCGCATGGTGGTGGGCTCGGACGCCTACACCGACACCGTCGCGCCCTGGCAGGACGCCTACGCCGAATACGGCCGTCTGGTGAACTCCGGCAAGTACGACGGCCTGGACTTCCAGGCTGCGGTCGACGCGATCGCCGCCGATCTCGCCGCCAAGGGCCTGGGCGCAAAGCGCGTTCAGTTCCGCCTGCGCGACTGGGGCATCTCGCGCCAGCGCTACTGGGGCTGCCCGATCCCGATGATCCACTGCGCCGACTGCGGCGACGTGCCGGTGCCGGACGAGCAGCTGCCGGTGGTGCTGCCCGAGAACGTCGAGATCACCGGTCGCGGCTCGCCGCTGGCCAAGATGCCCGAATTCTACGAATGCAGCTGCCCCAAGTGCGGCAAGCCCGCCAGGCGCGAGACCGACACCATGGACACCTTCGTCGAGTCGTCCTGGTACTTCCTGCGCTACGCCTGCGCCGACAGCACGACCGCGATGGTCGACGAGCGCGTCAATTACTGGGCGCCAGTCGACCAGTACATCGGCGGCATCGAGCACGCCATTCTGCACCTGCTGTACTCGCGTTTCTTCACCCGCGCGATGCGCGACTGCGGCCTGGTCAATGTCTCCGAGCCCTTCAGCGCGCTGCTCACCCAGGGCATGGTGGTGGCCGAAACCTATTACCGCGAGCTCGACGGCGGCAAGAAGCAGTGGATCAACCCGGCCGACGTGGTCGTCGAGCGTGACGAGCGCGGCCGCATCGTCGCCGCGAAGCTGGCTTCCGACGGTCTGCCGGTGGTCATCGGCGGCATCGAGAAGATGTCGAAGTCGAAGAACAACGGCGTCGACCCGCAGTCGCTGGTGGATCAGTACGGCGCCGACACCGCGCGCCTGTTCATGATGTTCGCCGCCCCACCCGATCAACAGCTCGAGTGGTCGGACTCCGGCGTCGAGGGCGCCTCGCGCTTCCTGCGCCGGGTATGGAACTACGGCCATGGCTTCACCGCCGAGACGCGCGCCGCGCTGCCCGCCGAGCGCAAGCTCGCGTCCAACGCCCTGCCCCCAGCGGCCGCCGACGTGCGCCGCGAGATCCACACGCATCTCAAGCAGGCGAGCTACGACTTCGGCAAGCACCAGTTCAACACCGTGGTCTCCGCCGCGATGAAGATCCTCAACGCGCTCGAGAAGGCGCACAAGGATCTGGCCGGCAGCGAACCGGCGGCGCACGCTGAGGTGGCCGAGGAAGGCTTCTCCATCCTGCTGCGCCTGCTGTCGCCGATCACCCCGCACATCTGCCACGCGCTGTGGCAGGACTGTGGCTTCGGCAGCGACATCCTCGCCGCGCAGTGGCCGCAGGTTGCCGAGGACGCGCTCAAGCAGGACGAGATCGAGCTGATGGTGCAGGTCAACGGCAAGCTGCGCGGCTCGATCAAGGTCGCCGCCGACGCCGCCAAGGCCGACATCGAGGCGCTGGCGCTAGCTTCCGAGGCCGCGCAGAAGTTCATGGAAGGCCGTCCGGCGAAGAAGGTCGTCGTCGTGCCCGGACGCCTGGTCAACATCGTCGCCTGAGGAGGCCGCGCATGTCCGCTCGCAACCCGAACAACGCTTCCGCCGGGGCCCAGGCACACACCGTCCCCTCCAGTCGGGCGGCTGCGCAGCCCTGGCCGCAAGCGGACAGCGTCGGGCCGGCTGACCGGGCGCCACCTCGCCGCCGGCTGCTCCTGGCCAGCGGCGCCGCGGCGGCGCTGCTGTTGTCGGGCTGCGGCTTCCGTCTGCGCGGACCGCAGGCGCTGGACTTCGCAACGGTGCACATCAATACACCCGCCGAGACCGAGCTCGGGGCCCAGCTGCGCCGCCTGATCGCCACCAGCGGCACGACGACCGCGATCGAAAACGCCGAGCAGGCAGACGCCCGCCTGCAGATCCTCTCCAATAACCGCGGCCGCGAGATCCTGAGCCTGACCGGCGCGGGCAAGGTGCGCGAATACCAGCTCACCCAGACCCTGCGCTTCCAGCTCCTCGACAAGACCGGGACCCCGCTGATCCCCCCGACCAACCTCTCGGCGCGGCGCGAATATACCTTCGACGACTCACAGGTACTCGGCAAGGAACAGGAGGAGAACCTGCTCTATCGCGACATGCAGGCAGACCTCGTGCAGCAGATGATGCGCCGCCTGGCGGCAGCCCGCCGCGCGGGCTGAGGACAAATGGGCATCTCGGCGCTCCTGCAGAGGCGCAAGCGACCCTGCGCTCGAGCAGGATTGCGACACAACGCCCGCGCGGCTGCACGCCCTTGAGAGTGCGCCCATGAACCTGCGCCCCGAACAGCTCGCTTCGCAGCTCGAGCGTCCGCTCGCGCCCTTGTGGCTGCTGCATGGCAACGAGCCGCTGCTGGTGCTCGAGGCCGCCGACGCGATCCGCGCCGCCGCCCGCCGGCAAGGCTTTGAAGAGCGCGAAACGCTGGTCGTCGGCCAGGGCTTCAAGTGGGACGCGCTGACGCTGGCCGCCGGCAACATGTCGCTGTTCGGCGGCGCGAAGCTGATCGACCTGCGCATCCCCACCGGCAAGCCGGGACGCGACGGCGGCGAGGCGCTGCAACGCTACATCACCAACCTCCCGGCGCAGACCCTGACCCTGATCACCCTGCCCGAGGTCGACTGGGCTACGCGCAAGACCGCCTGGTTCAAGACGCTTGCCGAAGCCGCGGTAACGATCGAGCTCAATGCCCCCGAACGCGAACGCCTGCCTGAGTGGGTCGGTCGCCGGCTGGCCGCGCAGAAACAGTCCGCGCCCCCGGAGGCGCTCGCCTTCATCGCCGATCACGTCGAGGGCAACCTGCTCGCCGCGCACCAGGAAATTCTCAAGCTCGGACTGCTCCACGGCGAAGGCGCACTGACGCTCGAACAGGTCCAGGACGCCGTGCTCAACGTCGCCCGCTACGACATCGACAAGCTGCGTCAGGCGGTGGTCGAGGGCGATCCGGCCCGCTGCGCCCGCCTGCTCGAAGGCCTGAAGGGTGAAGGCGCCGCGCCGCCGCTGGTGCTGTGGGCGCTCGCCAACGAGACACGCAGCCTGGCCAGCCTGTGCGCCGGCCGCGATGCGGGACAGCCGCTGCCCGCACTGTTCAAGGCAGAGCGCATCTTCGATCCGCGCCGCCAGCAGGCCATCAGCCGGGCACTCGGCCGCCTGACCCAGGGCGGCCTGCGCGCCGCGCTCATGCACGCTGCCCGCATCGACCGCATGATCAAGGGTCTCGCGGCCGGCGACGTGTGGGACGAATTCCTGCAGCTTGCATTGCGGCTTGCCAATCGGCGTTGAGAACCGCGGTAACGGACCTGCCCGCGAAGCCCACATGCTCGGTTGCCAACTGCACGTCCGCTCCCCGGCTTCCCCCCAGCAGGCGCAGCCCCCATCTCAAGCGACGGTGCGACCCGGTTCCATCGGCGCCGCGTTCGATGCTTTAATGCTGGCTTCTCCGCGCCGGCCAAGCAGGCGCATCGCCTCGAACACTGCCCTGACTCGCCCCCCCATGGACATCCAGCACTACATGCACACTCTGGGCCGCCAGGCTCGCGCCGCATCGCGCCTGATCGCCGCCGCCTCGACCGAAGCCAAGAATGCCGCGCTGCGTGCAATGGCCGCCGAGATCCGCGCGCGTCGCGCCGAGCTGCTCGCCGCCAACACGCAGGACCTCGACGAAGCCCGCGCCGCCGGCCTGGAGCCCGCCCTGATCGACCGCCTGACCCTGGATGAGAAAGGCATCGAGGCAATGGCTTCCGGCCTGGAACAGGTTGCCGCCCTCCCCGACCCGGTAGGCGAGATGACCGACATCAAGCGCCGCCCTTCGGGCATCTCGCTTGGCAAGATGCGCGTTCCGCTGGGCGTGATCGGCATCATCTACGAGGCTCGCCCCAACGTCACCGCCGACGCCGCCGCGCTTTGCCTGAAATCCGGCAATGCCGCGATCCTGCGCGGCGGCAAGGAGGCGATCCACGCCAACCGCGCGATCGCCGCCTGCGTGCGCGCCGGACTGCTGGCGGCCGGCCTGCCCGAGCACGTCGTGCAGGTGGTCGAGACCACCGACCGCGAGGCCGTCGGTGCCCTGATCACCATGCCCGAGTACGTCGACGTCATCGTTCCGCGCGGCGGCAAGGGCCTGATCGAACGCATTGCGAAGGACGCGCGCGTGCCGGTGATCAAGCACCTCGATGGCAACTGCCACGTCTACATTGACCTTGATGCCGACCCTGCAAAGGTCGTACCTATCGTCGAAAATGCCAAAACCCAGCGCTACGGCACCTGCAACACCGCCGAATCGCTGCTGGTGGCGCGCGACGTCGCCGACATCTACCTGCCGGAGATCGCCCGGATGCTGGCCGCCAAAGGGGTAGAGATGCGATGCTGCGCCGAGTCGCTCTCCCTGCTGCATGAGGCGGGCGTCACAGGCGCACGGCTGGTGGCGGCGACCGAGGCGGACTGGCGTGAAGAGTACCTTGCCCCGATCATCGCGGTGAAGCTGGTCGCGGACCTGGATGAGGCGATCGCCCACATCAACACCTACAGTTCGGGCCACACCGAAGCGATCGTCACCGAGAACTATTCCCACGCCATGCGCTTCCTGCGCGAGGTAGATTCGTCCTCGGTGATGGTCAATGCCTCCACCCGCTTCGCCGACGGCTTCGAGTACGGCCTCGGCGCCGAGATCGGAATCTCCACCGACAAGATCCACGCCCGCGGCCCCGTCGGACTCGAAGGCCTGACCAGCCAGAAATGGATCGTATTCGGCAACGGTGAAGTTCGCCGCTGAGCCCGAAGGCCCCCGCTCACAAGAGGAAACAAGGAACCCCGATGCATCGCTTCATCCGTACCCTGCTGACCGCCGCCATCCTTTCGGCCGGCACCGTCCAGGCGGCTGTCCAGGTTGGCGGGGTCGATTACCCCCCCGAGTTGCGCGCCTACAAGGACACGCTGACACTCAACGGCGCTGGCCTGCGCACTCGGCTCGGCTTCAAGGTGTATGCGATGGGGCTGTACATGCGCGCACCGCTGACCGACGCCGCGGCGATCATCGCCGACGAGGGCGAGAAGCGCATCCGCATCGTGCTCACGCGCGATCTCGAGGCCAGCCAGTTCGGTGACGCGCTGCTGGCGGGACTGCAGAAGAACCACGAGCCTGCCGAACTCGCTGCGCTCAAACCCGCAACCGACGCCCTGGTGCAGGCCCTCTCGGCCGTTGGCGATGTCAGATCAGGCACCGAAATTCTCCTCGACCGCCTCACCAATGGCGCTACACGCCTGATCGTCAGCGGCGAGCAGCGCGGTGGCGACATTGCCGACGCGCGCTTCTACCCCGCCCTGCTTCGCATATGGCTCGGTGACCAGCCTGCCGATCACCAGCTTCGCGACGCACTGCTCGGGCGCCGGGAATGATCGCGGTGCCCGGCGCAATAGCAGGCAGCCTGCGTGCCGGCGACGGCGCGCTGCCGCCGGGCTTCGACGCGATCATCGCGCTCCCCTTCGGCCCCTTCGGCATCCGGGCTCATGACGGCGAGGTTCAGGCGCTCGTGTTCCTGCCCCCCGGCACGCCGCTGCTCGATCCGCGCAACGCCACTGCAGGCGCTGCGGCCCATGCGCTGCGCGAGTGGATCGAGGATCCCGACCTGCGCTTCCCGGTCCCGCTCGCGCGCGCGGGCACACCCTTCCGCCAACGCGTGTGGGACGCAATCGGTGCAATTCCACGCGGGCACACCACCACTTACGGCGCGCTGGCCGCGCAGCTCGGCAGCGCGCCACGCGCAGTCGGACAAGCCTGCGGTGCCAATCCCTTTCCGCTGATCGTGCCGTGTCACCGCGTGACCGCGGCGCACGGACTGGGGGGATTCGCCAATGCCCGCAACGGCTGGCTGCTCGACGTCAAGCGCTGGCTGCTGGCCTTCGAAGCGGCGCGGTGAGCGCGCGCACCCCGGCGGTGGAAGCCGGGCTTCAGCCCCACCATCGCAGCGAACTCGACCGCTTCACCGACGCCCTCTGGCTGGAACACGGCCTCGCCCGCAACACCCTGGCAGGCTACCGCAGCGACCTTGCGCATTTTGCCGCCTGGCTGGAGACGCGCGACAAAAGGCTGCCGAGCGCAGCGCCGCACGAGCTCGCAGCCTATCTGGCCGACTTCAGCCGCAAGCGCAAGACGGCGAGCCAGCGCAGGCTGCTCGCCACCTGGCGACGCTACTACCGGATGCTGCTGGCCAACCGCGAAATCGCCGAGGACCCGACACTGCTGCTCGACGCCCCGATGCCTGCCGAGCGCTTTCCCAAGACGCTCAGCGAAGCCCAGGTCGAGGCCCTGCTCAATGCTCCCGATACCGGGACCCCGCAAGGCTTGCGCGACCGCTGCATGCTCGAGGTGCTTTACGCGGCCGGTCTGCGTGTATCAGAGCTGGTCAGCCTCAAGGTGTTTGCGGTGGGGCTCAACGAGGGCGTGCTGCGCATCATGGGAAAGGGCAGCAAGGAACGTCTCGTCCCGATCGGCGAAATCGCCGCGGAATGGCTGCAGCGCTATCTGTCCGAAGGCCGGGCGTCGCTGCTTGCCGGGCGCAATTGCGACGAGGTCTTCGTGACCCGGCTCGGCACCGGCATGACACGGCAGATGTTCTGGCGCATCATCAAACAATATGCAGTCGATGCTGGCATTGCGCGCGAGCGCATTTCACCGCACACGCTGCGCCACGCATTCGCGACGCACCTGCTCAATCACGGCGCGGATCTGCGCGTGGTGCAATTGCTGCTCGGGCACGCCGACATATCGACCACGCAGATCTACACGCATGTGGCCCGCGAACGGCTCAAGCAACTGCATGCGAAGCACCACCCTCGCGCCTGATCAATCCGCGAGGCGAATCAATCGGACAGCCTCGATTATCATTGCAGCCCAATTCACCGAAGACCACAGACCAATTAAACCGAGTCCGGACTCATCATGAGCAGACAAGACACGCACGCACCCGAAACGCCGGCGACTCGCTTCCTTCGCCAGCACGGGATTGCATTTTCGAGCCATCTCTACGAATACGAGGAACATGGCGGCACCGCTGTATCCGCACGCGAACTGAACGTGAGCGAACATGCCGTCATAAAGACCCTGATCATGGAAGACGAGAATGCTCAACCGATGGTCGTCCTGATGCACGGCGATCACAAGGTGTCGACCAAGGAGCTCGCTCGCCAGATTCCTTGCAAGCATGTTGAAGCGTGCCGGCCCGAAACGGCGAATCGCCACAGCGGCTACCTGGTCGGCGGCACCTCACCTTTCGGAACGCGCAAGAAGATGCCGGTGTTCCTGGAACGCACGATCCTCGACCTTCCCCTCATCTACATCAACGGCGGGCGGCGTGGATTTCTGGTCGGCATTCATCCGCACGACCTGCTTCGAGCCCTGCAGCCCAAGCTGGTACAGGTAGCGAATTGACGG
>CZCA01000956.1_pt1 | contig 28602 bp, 18 predicted proteins | sample 591981 | NCBI WGS metagenome assembly CZCA01 (sample SAMEA3556810, study PRJEB10932) | anaerobic digester metagenome | reverse complement strand
CTGAGGCAGGCTACAGCCAGGGCGCGCACATCGCAGGAAGGATGTGCAAAGATGAAGTCTTTGCCACCGGTCTCACCCACGATTCTGGGGTAGGATTTGTAGATATCCAGGTTTTGCGTGGTGCGTCTCCAGATGTGTTTGAAGACTTCGGTGCTGCCGGTGAAGTGCACTCCTGCAAGCTCGGGGTGATCCATGATCAGATCGCCAACCTGGCCGCCGGAGCCGGGCACGAAGTTGATCACGCCATCGGGCAATCCGGCTTCTTGCAGTATCTTCATGACGAGGTAGCCGGTGTAGACGGCTGAGCTGGCGGGTTTCCAAACAACGGTATTGCCCATCAGAGCGGGTGAGGAGGGCAGGTTTCCAGCGATGGAGGTAAAGTTGAAGGGAGTGATAGCCAGCACAAAGCCTTCCAGGCTGCGATATTCGGAGGTATTCCAATCGCCCTTGGGTGAGATCATGGGCTGTTGCCTCATGATTTGCTGGGCGTAGTAGGGATTGAATCTCCAGAAGTCTGCCAATTCACACACCGAGTCGATCTCAGACTGAAATGCGTTCTTGCTTTGGCAGAGCATGGTGGCGGCATTCATCTTGTATCTGTATTTGGTGGTGAGCAGTTCTGCTGCTTTGAGGAAGATGGCAGCACGATGGTAGAAGGGCAGGTTTTCCCATTCATGACGTGCTTTGCAAGCGGCTTCCACAGCCATCTTGATCTCTTTTTCGCCTGCCTTGTGATACTTGGCAAGCTTGTGTTGATGATCGTGAGGACAGACGTTGTAGCCTGTGTCTCCGGTGAATATCTCCTTGCCACCGACGATGACAGGAATCTCGATTGGTTCTTTGTTGAATAGGTCTTTCAAAGCTGCCTTTAGCGCTTTTTTCTCTTCGGAGCCCGGGGCGTATGCAAAAATAGGCTCGTTCTTTGGTAACGGTACGTCGAAGTACATTCTGTCTCCTTGTAATCAATATTGCGATCCACAAGACAGACACTCTTGCGCAAGGCAGTTCCTTCTTGCCGCATCTATCCTGCGTCTCACTTGGGAAGGCACACTGGCCTCCATTTTTAAAACACTGGGGTGACTCACGCACCGCCTTGAGCGAACGAAGGCGATACAGAACTGCAGATTAAACCTCATGACCCCAGTTTAAAAATATGTGGTTTATGTCAAGAAACAATTATTGCCGGATAACGATCTGAGATAAAGTCGCTTAGGATGCCCACCAGCTGCCCATTAGTCCTCATATTCAGCGGCCAAACACAAAAAAAGTGGTGGAGCTAAGGGGGCTCGAACCCCTGACCTGTTGATTGCGAACCAACCGCTCTCCCAGCTGAGCTATAGCCCCACTGTGTTTAAGGTCTGTGAATAAAGAACAATTCGCGTGGATTGATGCAGCGCAGTCAGTTTGCGCGCCTCCACTCGATGCTTTCGTGCTCTATAAATCTGCAAGCAGCTCTTTTGTCAATGATAGTTTTACTTCCACATCCTCTCTGCGTTTTCTGTGATCTTCCACCACTTCGGGTTTGGCGTTGTTTACAAAGTTGGGATTGTTGAGTTTAGCGTCGATTGACGCCAGTTCTTTCTCTATCTTTTCCACCTGTTTGCCCAGGCGCTGTTTTTCTGCTTCGATGTCTATCAATCCGCTGAGCGGCATGAAGATCTCGATGTTTCTCACCACTGCAGCCAGGCAAGCACGCGGCTTTTGGATGTCCACGCCGGTATTGAGCTCCTCGACCTTGGCCAAGCCCTGCAGATAGGTCTGATACTTCTCAAAGAGCTGGGCCTGTCTTGCTTCTGCCACCCTCACATGGATTTGCACGCCTTTGGAGGGCGCCAGATTCACCTGTTTGCGCAGGTTGCGGATGGCGCTGATGCTTTCCTGGATAAAGCTCATATCGTCTGCGATATCCGGGTCGATCAGGCTCTCATCGGCATCCGGGAAGGCGGCGATGATCAGCGCTTCTTCTTCGATGGGGAAGAGCGTCTTGATGCCCTGCCAGATCTCTTCCGTGATGAAGGGCATGATGGGGTGCAAGAGGCGCATTCCCTGCTGCATCACGTCCAGCAGGATGTACTTGGCGGTGAGGGCGGAGGCGCTGTCCGGCTCGGCCAGACGGTCTTTGCTCAGCTCGATATACCAGGAGCAATACTCATCCCACAAAAAGGAGAAGATACACTGGGCTGCGTCGTTGAAGTCCAGCTCTTCATAATTCTTTCTGGCCTGGAGTGTTACCTCCTGCAAGCGTGAATAAATCCACCTGTCTGCCAGCTCCAGCTGCAGCTCATCCCTGGAAGGCAGCTTCTGATTTTCGTCCATATTCATCATGATGTAGCGATAGGCGTTCCAGATCTTATTGGCAAAGTTGCGTCCGGTCTCCAGGATGTTGTCGCTATAGACCACGTCTGCGCCCTTGGGTGTGCTGAACACCATGGAAAAGCGCAGTGCATCGGCTCCCACGCGGTCTATGATGTCGATCGGATCGGGTGAATTGCCCAGGGATTTGCTCATCTTGCGGCCCAGGTCTTCGGTCTCATCCGGCCAACCCATGGTGGAGAAGGGCCAGAGCCAGCTGCTGAACCAGGTATCCAGCACGTCCTCATCCTGATGCAGGGAGGCGCCATTGCATTTGGGGCAAAGCTGCGGCGCTTCGGCAGCCACGATCATATGGCCGCAATCATCGCAATAATAAGCAGGGATGCGGTGTCCCCACCAGATCTGACGTGAGATGCACCAATCGCGGATATTGTTCATCCAGTGCATATAGACCTTGGTCCAGCGCTCAGGCTGAAAGCGGATTTTACCCTCTTCCACCACCTGAATCGCCTCCTTGGCCAAAGGCTTCATCTTCACAAACCATTGATCCGAAAGATAGGGCTCCACCACCGTATCGCAGCGGTAGCAATGTCCCACTGCGTGTTCGTGGTCTTCTGTTTTTTCCAGCAGGCCCTGTTCCTGAAGCATCCCCAGCGCCTTCTTGCGCGCCGCATATCTGTCCAAACCGGCAAATTCTTCTCCGGCGGCCTCATTCATCACGCCATGTTCGTCAATCACCAGCAGCTGTTCCAAATCATGCCGCTGCCCAATCTCAAAGTCGTTGGGATCATGCGCCGGCGTCACTTTCACAAAGCCGCTGCCAAATTCCTTATCCACATAATCGTCTGCAATGATGGGGATTTCCCGCTCTGTGAGCGGCAGCTTCAACATCTTGCCCACCAGATGCGTAAAGCGTTCATCCTTGGGGTTGATGGCCACCGCGGTATCGCCCAACATCGTTTCCGGCCTCGTGGTCGCCACGGTGATATGTCCGCTGCCATCGCTGAAGGGATAACGGATGTGCCAGAGCTTGCCCTGCTCATCCTCGTGTTCCACCTCGTCATTGGCCAGCGCAGTCACGCAGCGCGGACACCAGTTGATGATGTATTTTCCTTTGTAGATCAAACCCTCTTCATAGAGGCGCACAAACACTTCCTTCACCGCTCTCGAGAGCATCTCGTCCATGGTGAAACGCTGACGCTTCCAGTCGCAGGATGCTCCCAAAAGCTTGAGCTGGTCGATGATGATATTGCCTTTTTCCTCTTTCCACTGCCAGATCAGCTCCAAAAGCTTCTCACGGCCCACGTCGTGCCTGGTCAGGCCATCCTCGGCGATGCTCTTTTCCACCATGTTTTGCGTGGCGATGCCGGCATGGTCCACGCCCGGTAGCCAGAGCGTCGGACGCCCCAACATCCGGTGAAAGCGGATCGCTACATCCTGCAGGGTGTTATTCAAAACGTGACCCATGTGCAAGATACCGGTCACATTCGGCGGCGGGATGAGGATGGTAAAAGGCGGCTTGCCGTTATCCTCTATCGGTGCAAAATAGTTTTTCTCTTCCCAGTGGCGATACCACTTGGCTTCGATCTGTTTGGCTTCGTAGGTTTTATTGATCTGCATTATTGTATCCTTATCAAGTATGTAGTAGCCATTTTATATTGGGGCATTTGGTGTCAAGCCCTGAGTGAAAGTTTTTGCGATAACCTGCTTTGGAGACGTGAGTTGTGAGGCTCTATACTTTGGGTGAAGGAAGGTGTTGCAGGGTGGGATGTAAGAGAATGTGTGTTCTTTCTGCAGGGCTGATCTAAATGATGTTTTGATAAAATTGCCCCGACTTTTTACGACTTTGCCTCCAAAATTGCCCCGACTTTTTACGACTTTGCCTCCAAAATTGCCCCGACTTTTTACGACTTTGCATAAATAGGGCTTGACAACTTACGCTCTACCATAAGATTGCACTCATACAGGAGAAGCTATGTTTTTACGCAAGATAAACCGCTACTTAAAGGAATGGTCAAAGTCCGATTTTCGCAAACCTCTTTTGATCAGAGGCGCCAGACAGGTGGGCAAAACCACCGCCGTACGGATGTTTGCCCAAGAATTTGATGTCTTCATTGAACTCAATATGGAGCTGGACGATGATCGTGAGCTATTTGAAACAGAAACGGATATCAACCGCCTCTGCAATCTGATCTTGATCGTCAAAGGTGTTGAAAGCTCAGCGGGACGGGTCTTGATCTTCATCGATGAAATCCAGAATTCCGAGAAGGCTATAGCATCTTTAAGATATTTCTATGAGCAAAGGCCGGATCTCTATGTCATTGCCGCAGGCTCGCTGCTGGAAGTATTCTTGGACAGACAAAGGATTGGTTTGCCGGTGGGCAGAGTTTCCAGCGTTTGGCTGTATCCGCTGGACTTTGAAGAGTTTTTGGGGGCTGCAGAGCAGCATCAGTTGTTGGATGCACTGAAAGAACAGCCTCAGCAAGCTTCCCTGTTGCCCGTAATCAATAGATGGTTCAGGCAATATGCTCTCATCGGAGGTATGCCGGAGATTGTGAGCGCATTTCTAAAAACGGATGACCTGAGCGTGGTGCGCCGGATGCAGTCTGATCTTTTGGCTGCTTATGACGATGATATGGTCAAGTATGCTCAAACCCGGGACCAGGCAGATGCCATCCGTCTGATTTGGAAGCGGCTGCCTATGGAAGTCTGCAAGCAGGTCAGCTACAGCGGCTTTGGGAAGTCGGAGCTCAGGACGGAATCTGTGCGTTCTGCCATGCGGATTTTGGAGCAATGTGGCCTGATCTACATGGTTTTCCCTTACACCGCTTACGAATTGCCCGCTCTACCGGATGACTCCAAAAATGCGAAATTGCTGATGTTGGATACGGGGCTCTTAAACTATTTGGCAGGTGTACAAGCGGAATATTTCGGTGATGAAAGCCTGAATAGTATCTATAAGGGCGTGGCTATGGAGCACCTGATCGGGCAATCGCTGATCTCACAAGGTGGAGAAGAGATTCTGCCACTGAGCTATTGGCAAAGAGCGAAAAAGGGTTCCACAGCAGAGATTGACTATGTGTATCGTCATCAAGGCAAGCTGATTCCAATCGAGGTAAAAGCAGGTAAAAGCGGTCATCTGAGATCCTTGCTCCTATTCATGGAGAAGAGCCCACAAGACTTGGCGATCAGATTTTACGACGGTGAATTCAAGGAACAGTCCATAGAAAGGAAGGAGGGCAAACCCTTCACCTTGCTCAATATCCCGCTGGCTTTGGTGGGGAATCTAAGAAAGTATATCCAACAGTATAGTGCGGTGGCATCTGAGGAGTAGCCAATTGAACGGGTGGAGCCTGCTGGGGTTATGGCACGATTTTAGGACTGACTCCCCTCTCTTTTCCCCACCAAGAAAAAACCTCCCCTCATAATGTACCCTGATGATCTCGCCCGGGGCCGACGCTGGCGGCGCTAAGGGCAAGCGCCGGCTACCTTTTTGGACGCTGCTTCGGGCGGATGAAATCACGGCTAAGGGGGAATTCTCAGATTTATCTTGACATAAAAGCCCCACGCAAAAGGATAAATCAAAATTGTATGGAGTCGTAATGAAACACCTCAGCGCATTGTTATTTTTGGGCATTATGCTCATGCTTATTATACCCCTTCAGGCCCAGACGGATCTTGCTTTTCAGCCCACGATCAGGCACCGGCGAGGCGCTTTGGGCGTAGGTTATGGCCTGTGTTATGCGGGCTTGGGCTTCAATGGGGATTACAATTTCAACGATGACATCGCCGTCAGCGGCAGCATCGGCTCTTTTAGTTATGTAGGTGGTTATGAGCTGGGGGTCAAATACTACTTTTTGGCTTTTGACAAGCATTTTCGGCCCAAGTTGAGTGTTTGGTATGGTGTGAATGGCATCGTGCACGCCACTCCTCCGGAAACGACGGGGCTTCCCAGGATCACGGAAGCGCATCAGGGCTTCACCGTGGGCGTCGGAGGGGAGTTGATGTTTGGTTCCAGACGGCGGCATGGAGTGGATTTTGATATCCTGTATATCGTCTACACCACTCAGACCAAGCGGCTTGAGGAGCTGGAAAGCCAGGGCTATCCCGAGTTTGTGAGAAGCACCCCGATTCTATTTTCCCTGGGCTACAGATACGCTTTCTAAGCCCGATCAATACTTGATTATCAGCTCGGCGGTCAGCCTGTAATTATCCACATCCTGCAGCGAGTGCCTGTAGTTGAGGCGCAGATAGGCAGGGTGAACGTCCAGCGTGCCTCCCAGATATACTTGCTGGTCATCGCCGGTGGCAAGAGACCAGCCTTCATAGCTGTCATCCAGGTAATAAAAGCCATATTTGTTTTTAAAAGAAGCCCGGTAACCGGCGTTGAGTCCCATCATCTTATATTTGTACCTGATACCGCTATTGAAGTAGAAGCCGTTGTTTTTGTAACTCTCTTTATCTTCAATGTGATAGCGGGTATTGAGGTGGAGCTGCAGGGGCTGAATCGGCTTGTGGCTGGCGCTGAGCTCAAAGCGCCAGTGATGCGGGCGGCTAACCGTATAGTTTTGCAGCACATTGGAGAGCACTTCCCTATCAAAATGGCTGACCTTGAAGCCGAGGGCTGAAGCTTTGTCTTTATACTTGAGTGCGGCTACCAGCCTGCTTTTGATGGAGTTGCTGGCTGCGGTGGGCTTCTGGTGTTGATTGGCGGAAAAGAGCAGCTGCATCTTCAGGTTTTGGATGAGCGGGAAAAGGGCATCGTAGGTGAATTCCAGGGTATCAGGATTGCGGGTGATGGCCTGGGCAAAATTGCTGTAGGCAATCTTGGAGCGATCAGGGTCTTTGGCCATACTGATCTTTTGTTTGAAGCCGGAATGTTCATAGAGAAAAGCGGCGTAGGCGTGCACTTTATCCTCGATTTTGCCCGCTTCCAAGTCAAAGTCAAAATCCGAGAAATAGAGTCTGAGTGCGAAGGCGGGGATGAGGAGGGTTTGTTTGTGGTGCACATTTTGGTGATGCCAGTCGTGCTTTTGTTCATAGATCATGGCTCCCAGGGCCAAGAAGTCGTTTTCATAAGCCAATGCGCCGCCCCAGATGCGTTCTCTGTCCAGGGCGCTGTTCTTGATTTTGCGTCTGGCAAAAGCGACGGGCCGGTTGTTGCCGTCCACCACCATGGGTCGATTGAGGATGGAGCCAAAAGCCATGGCCTGGATTTCCCAGACCTCAGCTATCGCCGCCGCTCCCATGGGGGAGTAGAGCTCTACGGGGCCCATGGAGTCCAATTCGAGCATGGAGCCGTGCCTGGAGCCTCCCGGAATGCCCAAAGTGAGGCCGGAGCCAAAACGGGGACGGTAGTTTCCGATGACTATTTTACTCAAGACGGAGACGTCGCTTGCCATGAGTGAAGCGCCCGCATAGGATTTGCTGTCATCCCAATTGTGGAGCAGGCCCATATCCAATTTCTGGCCTGAGTAGCAACCGCTGAAGTGGTGTTGGTTTTGCAGACTATCATCCCACCAGAGACGGTTTTTGAGGCCCCAGAGCTTGGTTTGAGTGATCAGGTTTGCCGCATCTTGTTGCCAAGCTTGCAGTTGCACTTGGTCCAAGGAGAGTTCGATCAGCTCGAGGCTCTCCACATCATCTTGTAAAGGGGGCAGTTGCGCCGCAAGCTGCACGGTGAAAAGAAGGATAAAAATGAGGAAATATCTTACCATTGGAACCTCACTTCGAGGCCGTGATCTGCGTTGAGTTCCTGATGCGTGCGGATGGCATAGAGCAGCACCAGGGAGCCGTAATTGAGGCGCAAGCCAAAACCAAAGCGCGAGGGATGGCTCTGCCAGGAAGCTGCAAAGTGGAGTAACTCGCTTGCAGCAAGAGAGATGCAGCTGCGAAAACTGTCATCGCCATGCGGCTGATGCACGTAGCTGACTGCGGAGGCAGATTCGGGCGCAAAGCGATATAGCGCGGTAAAATGCCACTGCGCATCCAGGCTGGCCATTCTGAGCCAGCGGACATCCGCCCCATAGGAGCCGATATTTGAGGAAACACCTAGGTCTGAAAGCCATCTCAGATAGGAATCTTCGGTGCTGAAAGACTCGTGCACGAGGTGTTGAGTGTAGCCCAACACGATGCCCTCGTGCTCCAGGTTTGCGTTTAGATAGTAATCCCGATAATTGTAATGGGGATGGTTCATCCAGGAGGAACCGAAGCCGGCGTGTAAAACCTTGTATTCTGTAGCGTAATGCACTCCCCAAACTTGGGCCTCGGTTTGGCCAAAGGGGAGGTGATAATTGAAGCTTAAGCCACTGGAGCGGAGCAGGGGCGAGAGCGTCTGGTCTGAAGGGCTGTCCGAAACAGCGGTAATGCCGCTCAGAGCGATGGCGGAGGCGCTTTCTTCACTCAAATCAGCCGTCAATCGGCCCGGGCTTGCACTCCAGCCAAAAATCAGCAACAACAGCAGGACAGGCCTGATGACAAGGCCTTTGCTCATCAGGGAAGGCATGATCCATACCGGGGCAGGGACTAAAGAATCAGATCAAACTCAGCTCGGAATCCGGATCAAAGAAGTGTCCCTTGGCCATATCAAAGCTCACCTCAAGCTGCTCTCCCGCTTTGGGCAATTCTTTGGGATCAAAGCGGGCGGTGAGGTCGTTTTTGCCCACGTTGAGCTGGAGGTGATATTCGTTGCCCAGGGGTTCCACGATGTCACAAAGCGCCATCACCTTTTGAGGCGCATCTGCCATGCTGTCAAAGCGAGCGTCGTAGATGTCCTCGGGGCGGATGCCAAAGACTATCGCCTTGTCCTGATAAGACTTAAGCTTTTCCTGCTGGGTTTGGGTGAGCGCCACGCAGACGCCGTCTGTGACGAAGCAGAGCTGCGACTCCCTGGCTTCCAGCTTGCCGCTCATCAGGTTGATGGCGGGGCTGCCGATGAACCCTGCGACAAACATATTTGCGGGGTTGTTGTAGATGTCCAGAGGTGTGTCTATCTGATGGATAACGCCGTCTTTCATCACCACGATCCTGTCGGCCATGGTCATGGCTTCCACCTGGTCGTGCGTCACATAGATCATGGTGTTTTCCAGGTGCCTGTGCAGTTTCACGATTTCGGAACGCATCTGCACCCTCAGCTTGGCATCGAGGTTTGAGAGGGGTTCGTCAAAGAGGAATACCTGGGGATTTCTCACGATGGCTCTGCCGAGAGCCACGCGCTGCCTTTGTCCGCCGGAAAGCTGTGCCGGGCGGCGTTTGAGCAGGTCTTGAATTCCCAAGAGCTGAGCTGCGTGGTCCACCTTCTTCCTGATGGTGGGTTTGTCTTCTTTGCGCAGCTTGAGGGCGAAAGCCATATTGTCAAACACCGTCATGTGCGGGTAGAGCGCGTAGTTTTGAAACACCATGGCGATGTTTCTGTCCTTGGGATGGACGTTGTTTACCAGTTTGTCCCCGATCCAGATTTCGCCGCTGGAGATTTCTTCCAAACCGGCGATGAGCCTGAGGACGGTGGTCTTTCCGCATCCCGAGGGACCTACGAGCACCATGAACTCTTTGTCCTGCGCTTCAAAGCTGACGTCTTTAACGGCGTGAACACCGTTGTCATAAAACTTATTAAGGTTTTTAATTGTAATCTTGGCCATCAAAATACTCCTTTGGTCCTTCCTAAAATATAGAGCTTATATGTCAATAGTTGTTTTGTCATTTATGCGAGCCTCACCTGGTTGCGGCCCTCGTTTTTGGCTTTGTAAACGGCTCTGTCGGCCGCTTCGATGCAACGCGCCATATCCCGGTCACTGAAGATGCCATCGTCGTGTTTGTTCACGCCTATGCTGATGGTGATCTTGATCTCATGTTCTTTGTAGCGGAAGACGTGTGTTTCCACTTTGGCCCTGAGCAACTCCATCTTGACCAGGGTGTCTTTCAGCTTGGAATCGAAGAGGATGATCAAAAACTCCTCGCCTCCATAGCGGATCACCACGTCGCTTTTGCGGAATTCATCTTTGATGAGCTGAGCGAGGTCTGCCAGTACCTTATCGCCGGCGAGGTGGCCCCACTGGTCGTTTACCGCTTTGAAGTGGTCTATATCTACCATGGCAAAGTTGATGGGCGTCCTGTGTCTTGTGGCCAGCAGCAGGGTTTGGATGAGGTTTTCTTCCAGATGGCGGCGGTTTTTCAGGCCTGTAAGGGCATCGGTGAGCGAGAGCTCCTCCACCTGGATGAGCAGCGATTCGATCTTGTCGTAGTCCGCTTCCAGGGATTCCACATAGGCGTTGTTGTACATACCCACCTGGTTTCCCAGCATGAGGACGCGGGATTCAAAGTAGGGGATGACGCGATTGAAATCCTCATCAGAAAGCAAGCTTCTAAAAAACTTGGAGGTCTGTATCTGCCGGCTCCACGTCTTGTTCAGATAGTAGTTTGAATACTTGAAATACTGGATGCTTTTCTTGAAGTCGGTGCGCATGGCGGAGGAATAGTTTCCCATAAAGAAATGCAGCTCCTGGAGCTGATTCATGGTCAAATATCTGCCCAGTCGCCCGGCTAATAGCTCTGCCACCTCCATCTTTTTATCGGGCGGCATGAGGTGGTCGCGCAGGCAAAAGATGTCGTAGAGCACCAGGGCGGTGTTGACGTTGTAGCGGTATCGCACAGCATTGTGTATCTTAAAGAGCAGCTTCTGCTTGATGAGGGAGTCGTTTGGCCACTGCATGGAACGGATCCAGAGGATGAGGATGAAGAGAGCGGTGTCTGCACTGTCGGTATGATAAAAGTGCAGGATCAGCTTCAGCCACAGGCAGGCGCATTCCGGGCCCCGATTGCGATACATATGGATGTTTGCCATACTGACGCCGTAGATGAGCAGGGTGAGGGGTTCGGCGGTGCTGATTTTGTCGCTGTTCCGGCTGCAAACGCGGATGGCGGATTCATAGTCTCCCAATTTCACCATGAAGTAGAGGAGCTGCATCTGGTCGAAGAGCTGGAGGTTCCTCTCGTTGAATGCGTTGGTGGGTGCCCAGAGGCGTTGCAGCAAGGGATGGCCATTCTTGTGTGTATCCATCGGCATCTTGCTCAGCAGAATCAGGGCTCTGAAGAGTGCGGATTGATCTGCAGACTTGATGGCGACCAGATATTCCGTCATGCCGTCAATCACCTGGGCCCAAAAGTCTTTATAGCTATCGCAATGAGGGTCTTGCACCCTTTCAGAACCGCAAAGTTCCAGCAGCTGCTCCATCAGGTCCGGCCTCAGCACATCTGAGGCGTCCATGAGCTTGGCTATCAGGTCTGGCAACTCTTTCTGGCACCTTGTGTTCGGGGTGTCTTTTGACACTGCTATTTGTCCTCTTTGCCGGGGCCGGCGGGGAAGAAGATGTATTTGGTCTCGTTTTCCTTGGTGAGTCCAAACTTTTCTCTGGCAATAACTTCCGCGGCCTTAGGATCGGTTCTCAGGCGGTGGTTTTCTTCCCTGAGGCTGTCGTTTTGCGCTTGTAACACCTTCATCTCCTGCTCCAAAGTTTCCATCTTCTTGCGGATCTTGTATGTCTTGTAAAAGCTGCTCTCACTGAAGAATAGCAACCACAACACCGCGCCGATCAGCAAGACCCAGAAGATCAGGTTGTAGAGCTTGTGATACTTGGGTTTCTTCTTGATTCTGGTGCTCATTATCCAAATACCTTAGCCACCAGAGAACGCTGGATATCTATGGCGTGATAGGGGCACATCTCGTGGCAGCACATACACTTGATGCACTTGGTGGTATCGATCAAGGGGAAGCCATCGTCCTGCCAATGGATGGCTTTTACGGGACAGCTTTTCACGCAGACGCCGCAGCGTTTGCAAGCCTGGCCTATGATCGGGCGCGCATAGTAGAGTTTTTTAAAGGTGGTTCGCACCGGTTGAGGCAGGTGTTTGAGCAGGTCTTTGCTCAGCTTGACCATACCCAGGTCCGCATTGAGGGAAGGGTGATCTCTAAAGCTTCTGGGGATGTTTATCGCCGAGGGGAGTATACCCTCGGTGTGGAGTATAGTCTTGAGGTAGGGTACGTCTTTGAGCTTGAAGCCCATCATGGTGGCGGCCACATAATCCAGAGCAGCGATGGAGGACGAGCCAAAGAAGAGGCCGAAGTGACGCGGGTTTCCCGCCGAAGGGCCGGCTCCATCCATGCCCAGGATGCCGTCGATAAAGTTGTAAGTCACGCGGTCTTTGGTGAGTTTCCACAGGGCGATGAGGAGGTCTGAAAAGCTGTGTGTATCCGGGTATTGGCGGTGGTAGTCACTTTTGATGAGTCCCGGCACGAGTCCGTAGAGGTTTTTGAAGGCGCCGGTGAAGGCCATGAGGCTGTGTGTCTTATATTTTGCTACGTTGATGATGATGCCGCAGCGCCAAAAAGCTTCGGAGATACGCAGGGTTTTGCCGTCCATCTCCAGTTCTCTAAAGCCCATGGTAGAGAGGTTTTGCAGCTTGATAGGATAGCGTCTGGCCAAGTCAGCAAAGCCGGTAGCTTCCCACACACTTTCCACGGAAACGCTGCCTCCGGGAGAGTCTCCCACCCAAACCTCCTTGCCCGCCTCCAGGAAGTAGCGCACTATCGCTTCCACCACTAAGGGATGCGTGGTCACGGCCTTTTCCGGTGGGTGGGCGCCCAGCATATTGGGCTTGATCAAGACGCGTTTGGCCTTCTGCAGCTTGGGGTTGCGGCAGCTCTTGATGAAGGTTCCCACGGCGTCCTGGAGCTCATCCAGGTCGTAGCCAACCATCTTGCGGATCTGAACTCTTGGCTGCTTCATTCTGCGGGATGGGGTTTTTTGCGTTTGAAGATCTCGGGGTTGATACCGGCGGAAAGGGAGACTTGAGACATGGGCTCAGCACCGATGATCTGATAGGCAAAGGCGAGGTTGAAGTTTACATACTTGGTGTTTTTTCCCAGGCCAACGGTGAGGAAGTGCTGATCGTTCTTGGGGATTTTCCCGCCTGTCGGTACATCTTGCCACCAGATGGAGGTGTCTGCGAAGGCGGTGGTCACGGTGGGGATGGTGTAAAATCCGCTGTAGATGCCGGGATGGTAAATGTAGCCCAGTCTGTATGTTGTGCCTTTGCGGCTGGTGGTTTCATAACCTGCTTTGAGGGTGAGGCGGTCTTTGTAATCCGGATGGACGATGGAGGTGTTTTCCCAATCTGCCTGAGCGGAAAAACCATGCTTTCCACCCTGATATCTGGCGCCAAAGGCGGCCAAAGCGGGCAGCTTGCTCTCGTAGCTGATCACGTCCATATCCCAATCCAGGTTTGCCTGCGGCATATAGGTGGCGCCCACTCCCCAGTTTGCCTTATCGTACAAAAAGCCCGCCTGAGGACGCAGCATAAACTTGGTCTTGCGGATCGAGGCGAAGCTGCGCAGAACGGGCAGGTCGTCTATATAGTGAAATTGGCCATGGAGGTTGAGCCCCAGGTTGAGAGGGCCCAGATGGAAGGCCAGGTTGCCCGTGGCCTGATGCAGGCAGTAGAGCGGGTAGCGGCTGTGGACGTTGGTTCCCAGATTGGGGTTTGCTGCGCCGAAAGCCAGGTTGCTTGTGTTTTGACCTGAGCCGCTGAGAGGATGGCGTCTGCGGAACTCTTTGCTCTGATTCAGGGGTATATCCATGCTGTTCAAGCGAATGACCTTGGGCAGGCTGTAAGCCGCTCCCCAGGTGAACATTGGCAAAAGCTCGCCTCCCAGAGCCACTGTGGAAATGGGCAGGGGAGCGCTGAAATCGCTTCCCTTCTGATAGATATTGGTTTTGCTGGGTGGCTTGACCAGCAGTTCCAGGTAGATGTTGGAGCTTGCCGCTTTGTAGGCGGCAGGATTGGCCAAAATAGCCTCTTCCCCTCCGGTGAAGCTCACCGCTGAGTGCCCACGCCCCAAGCCCTTGCTGCCCATATAGCTGAGGCCAAAATAATCAAAAACGGGGTCCATTGGTAGTGGCAGAGAAAAATGCAGGCTGTCTGCAGCCTGAGCGCCTAAGCCGGTTGCTAAAATCAGCGCGATGATGATGAGTGTGTTTCTCATAATGCTTCCTCTTTTTATATAACGATGGTTTGTTTGCGTTCCTTGCCCACGGAGACTATTTGCAGAGGCTTTTCCACCAGGTCTTGCACCGCTTCCAGATATTCTATCGCCACTTTGGGCAAATGTTCCAGCTTGGTGCAGCCGGTGATATCGTCTTCCCAGCCGGGCAGTTCCAGATATTCACACTGGACTCTGGCCAAATCGAGATGATGCGAAGGATAGCCCTTGAGCCGCTCGCCATCCAACCAATAGGAGGTGCAGATCTTCAGGGTTTCGATCCCGCTGAGGACGTCCAGCAGGGTGAGTGCGAAGGAGTGGATGCCGTTGATGCGCGAGGTGTAGCGGGCCGCCACGGCGTCAAACCAGCCTATGCGCCGGGGTCTGCCCGTGGTGGAGCCAAATTCGTTGCCTGCCTTGCGGATGTAATCCCCCACTTCGTCGGTCAATTCCGTGGGCATGGGGCCTTCACCCACGCGGGTGCAGTAGGCTTTGTATACGCCGATGATTTTATCTATACAATGGGGCGGCAAGCCGGTTCCTATGCTGATTCCGCCGCTCATCGTGTGGGAAGAAGTGACGTAAGGATAGCTGCCGTAGACGAGGTCGAGCAGCGTGCCCTGTGCGCCTTCAAACAGGAAGCGTTGACCCTGGGAATACCAATCCCAGAGCAAGTCATCCGTCTGACACATGAAGGGCTTCAAAAAGTCGTAAAGCTCTATCAATTCGCTGATTTCGGTATCCAATTCCGCATCCTTGATATGCAGATGATGATGGGCATAGAGGGCGATGATCCGCTCGCGCAGCCAGGTGGGGAAGCGCAGGTCTACCAAACGGATGGCACGGCGCGCCACTCTGTCTGCATAGGCGGGCCCAATGCCCCGGCCTGTGGTGCCGATCTTGGCCTTGCCCAGACGCTGCTCAGAAGTGAGGTCCAGCTCTTTGTGGATGGAGAGCACCATGGCGGCGCGCTCGTCGATAAAGAGCCTGCCGCTGAAGTCTATGCCGGCTTCCATCAGCTTTTCTATCTCAGCTTTGATGCCTCTGGGGTCTACGATCACGCCGGAGCCGATCACGCACTTTACATCCGGATACAGCATCCCGGAAGGAACACTGTGAAACACATACTTGATGCCGTCTACAACTATCGTGTGCCCGGCATTGGCACCGCCCTGGAAGCGCACTACGACGTCGGCAGTTTCACCCAGGAAATCCACTATCTTGGCCTTCGCCTCGTCTCCCCACATACATCCCAATACAGCTAATGAACTCATCGTTTTCTCCCGTGATTTTTCGATGCAATACTTGTAGTGGAAGGGTGCTTTTTTGTCAACTTAAATCTGTAAAAGCAGGCATGGATGACCTACCCGTCCCGTGTTCAGAGCTCTGAGCGCAGGCTCTTGAGCCGGGCCTGTTGTGCGGGGATGTACCGCTTTTTAGGCGTTGATGTAGATGGTCTTGGCCAGGTAGAGATACACGCTCAAAGACAGCGCGTCCACGATGGTGGTGATGATGGGCGAGGCCATCAGAGCGGGGTCTATCTTGAGCTTTTGCGCTATCATGGGCAGCGTGCAGCCCACCACCTTGGAGAGGATGACAGTGAAGAGCAGAGCGGCGGAGACGGTGAAGGCAAGCGGCGGATCATGATGGAAGATCCAGACTCTGAGGAAGTTTACCGCGGCCAACACTATGCCCACGATGAGGCTCACTCTCAATTCTTTGTAGAGCACCTTAAAGTAGTCTTTCAGCTTGATTTCACCCAGCGCCATACCGCGGATAATCAGCGTGGAGACTTGCGTGCCGGCATTGCCGCCGGTGTCCATCAGCATGGGGATGAAAGCGGCTAAAATCACCACGGAGGCGAGTTCTTTTTGATAACCCTGGATGATGATGCCGGTGAAGGTGGCAGAAATCATCAAAAACAGCAGCCAGAATATCCTCTGCTTGGCGAGACCAAACACGCCGGTATCAAGGTAATCCTTTTCGCTGTGAGCCAAAGCGGCCATCTTTTCCATGTCTTCCGTGGTTTCTTCTTCCACCACATAAAAGACGTCGTCTGCCGTCACAATACCCAGCATCTTGTCGTTTTCATCCACCACGGGGATACTGTTGAAGCCATATTTGGCGAAGATGCGGCTCACTTCTTCCTGGTCCATATCCGCTCTGACGCTGATCACGTTGGTGTTGATCATGGGGCCGATATGCTCGTCGAAGGGGCTGACCACGATCTCCCTCAGAGCGATCACGCCCTTGAGGATGCCATCTTCATCCAGCACATAGAGATAGCTCAGGGATTCAGCCTCTTCACCATAAACCTGCAGATATTCCAGAGTCTCCTTCACGGTCATCTGCTCGCGGATCGCCACAAACTCTGTGGCCATGATGCCGCCAGCCGTTTCCGGATCATGACGCATCAGCTCCAATACTTCTTGAGCATCCTCTTCGGGCAGCGCATGGAGAAGCTCGGATGCCTCGTCCGGATGCATGGTCTCCAGGAGGTCAACCAGCTCGTCTGAAGCCATCTCAGAGATGATCTCTGTCTTCTGTTCGTGCGGGAAGAGGTCTAAAATCTCGCCCTTGTCTTCATCCTCTGCTTCTTCGATGATGGCAGCCAATACATCGCTGGGGAAGCGGGATAAAAGCAGGATAGCATCGCCTTCATATTCTTCCAACGCATCCAGTATGTCCGCTGGATGGATGTCTTCCAAAGTGGTCTTGATTTCGTCTGCAGGACTATCCAATAAGAACTGCAACAGGTTGGCACCTTGAAGATTATCTCCCATGTCCCACCTCCTTTTGGCTTTTTTGTAATTCAAATCTTATTTAGGGGTTTTTTGTCAAGCAAAATGCTGAATTATAGCTAAGTTAGCTGTGCAAGCGTGATTTGGGCTGCAAGAAAAGAAGGCTCAAGTTCAATTTGAGTGGCTGAAAAGTTCTACAAGACGGGCAGGGAAGAATTTCTTTCAGATTTCAGGGGCATCAAAAAAAGGCAAACGAACACCCAAGGAATTCCTACTGTTTTAGTAGGCATTCCCTGACTCACTCCGGCATCTGAAACGGCAGGGCTTTCTGAAAAATTTGACTCCAGGGCCGGTTTTGCGAAAACAAATCCGCCCTCTAAAACGTCGATTTCATGCGGCCTCCCTTAGGCCCTCCTGTGGGTCTCCTTTGGGATCGACAAGTAACCCAAAGAAAACCCAAGAGTTACGCATTCGAGCGCCAAGGAAACCCGAAGGTGGGGCAAGCGGGGTCAAAAGTCAAAGGTTGATGTGAGGATCGGTTTTTTGAAAACAATTTCCGGCCCTTAAGGAGAGATTTTTCCATCAACACCGGCAACTGCGATCCTGTCCCGTCACACCCGCCCATCCTGATTGAACAGGAGCCGAAAAGAATAGCGGGGGCAAGTTTACAGGAACCAAGGCTTTGTCTGCATCGTTCGTGATTGTTTGCTATTTATGGCTTGACATTTTGGGCACATTTGCAGCTAATGGGCTCTGTACTATTTTTGCTGGAGGTTATTATGAGACGTGCACTTATCTTGGGCATATGTTTTTGTTTGGCATGGACTTTTGCTTTTGCGCAGGCCAAGGTGGAGACGGTGCGCAGTCCCCAAGTCTACACACTGGGGCCTGAGGGCGATTATGAGAGCTTTACCCAGGCGATAGAGTTTTTAAACGGTCTGATCAGCATCCCGCAGTCGGGTATCACCTTTTTGGTGAGTGCGGGCGCCACATTCTACGAGAATCCGCCTGCCATCATGCGTTCCGCCACGGAGACGGCAGCGGTGGTATTTCAGAAGGATGGTGAGGGCGAAAACCCCAAGATATTGGCCGCGGGCACAACCGGTCGGAATGACTCGGTTATCCGCCTGGAGGGAGTGGAATACTATACTTTTGATGGCATTGATGTGGCAAACAGCGGTAACACTACCGCGATGGAATATGGCTTTCACCTGCTGAACGGTGCCGCTTACAACACCATCAAAAACTGTAAGATCACCCTGAACAAAGCCAATATCTACACCAGAGGTGTGTATTCCAGCAGCATTGGAACCGGCATCAACCACCACAATCTTTACCAAAACCTGGAGATTTCCAATGCGCGTTATGGGATGCATATTTTGGGAAGCACTGCCGCACCTCACATCCACGAAACCATCGAAAACTGCCGCATTACAAACGTGAGCAATTATGGAATACTGGCTCCCGGCGGTTCTCATCTGGTGATAAGAAACAATCAGATAGTCGCTGCAGAGAGGAATCTTACCCTTTTTGAGGCAATCAGATACGGCGGAACCGAGAGCAGCGCCATCGTGGAGGCGAACAGCATTGAAGCCTCCATGATCCGGAACCACTTTCATGGAATCTATCACATAGACGGCAGCGCAATCATCCAGCACAACAACATCGGAAATTTGTCCATAACCAACAACGTGCCTGTGAAGGGCATCTATATAGAGAAAGGTGATGTTACCGTGCGTCACAACGTTTTAGATGGCTTTTCCGGCAAAGGCACCAGTCTCATCGGCATTGAAGTCAATTCCAATGCGGGGAATACCGAGGTGTTGGGCAACCAGATAGCCAATTTTGAATGCCTCCAGAGCCATAATAGCAATACCTATGCGGTCGGCTTGATCTTAGGTGGAGCGAACTGCCTGGCGGCCAACAATATGATCCACGACCTGAATTTCTTCGGCAATGTCCAGCCCTCTTGCATCGGAATCCGCACTGCATCCGGCAATATCAAGCTCTACTACAACTCCATCAGATTGCAGGCAGATGCCTTCCAGGCCGGCTCGTCCACCGCCTGTGTTTACATCCCGACGGACGGCGTAAACGTGGAACTGGTCAATAACATCCTGGCCAACTACAGCACAGCGGGTGCAGGAGGCAAAACCGTGAATATCTGGAAGGAAAGCCCCGGCTTTACCGGCCTGTCCAGCTGCTCAAACAATCTTTTCTGGTTGAATGGTACGGGCAGCAGGTACCTGGTTGCGCAGATAGGCTCGGTTGGCTATCAGACCCTGGCCGAGTATCAGGCAGCCTCCAATCTGGAGCAAGATTCGCACTTTGCTGAGCCCGCCTTTGCCGGTGACAGCAGCCTGCATCTTGATCTGGTAATAGATTGCCTGGCAAAGGGTAATGCGCTGCCTTTGGCGATGGTGGAGGTGGATTTTGATGGGCAGCTCCGTGATGCCGTGACTCCCGATATCGGAGCGGATGAAGCCTTGGAGATACAGGAGGGTGCCTGGGAGGTTCTTGCTGCGGAGCTTGACTTTGGCTATGTGTGCAGCGGTGCCGGTCCGGCCTTGCGCAGCCTCGGAATTGCCAATCTGGGTATGAGCACGCTGGTTTTTGATGCCACTTGCTTCACGCTTGTGGGCTCTGCCGGTTTTGAGCTCCTGACGGACGAACTCGTCATTCCACCGCTGAGCAGGGCAGATTTGCAGCTTGGTTTCAGCGGCGTGGGCGCAGGCGAAAGGGCGGCCAATTTGATCATCTCAAACGCAGGGATAGTGCGCAATATCCCGCTGAGCGGCATCCTGAACACCGCACTGGAGATGCCCGTGAAGGCCAATTGGGAAGCAGATTTTGAGGGCTGGATCCCGGCGGATCAAGACCACAACAAATGGCAGATTTCAAACGAGGAAAGCTTCAAAGGCGAGGCTGCACTCCTGGCTTCCACCTCCGGAAGCGGGCTTATCCATCTCTTTGCGGATGTGGTTTTGCCCCCGGATTCTCCCCGTGTGATCTTGAATCTCTTGCACCAAAACGTGGGTTACCAGGACTTCTGCCTCTGGCTGGTGGAGCCAAACTTCACTCCTCAGGCAGGATACGTCCCCACAGGAACGCAGCTTACAGCAGATTTGGGGGTTGCAGACAGCTGGAACAGAATAGAATACAGCATCCCGGCAAGCTACGCAGCTCAGACGGTGAGGCTGGTCTTAAGCTTCAACGCCCTGCCCACGTCCAAGATCAGGCTGGACAACCTGCGGGTGCTGGGTACGCCACAACAACCCGCTTCCCCACTGGATTTCCAGATCATCAAGCAGGGCCAGGCGGCAAAACTCACCTGGCAACAACAGACTGACGCCAACGAATACTTAGTGGAAGCATCAGAGCTGACAACGGAAGGCTTCATGCCGCTGCAAGCTACGGGGAATGCAGAACTTCCCGTTCCCCTGGATGCGGAAAAGCGCTTCTATCGCGTGCGTGCTTTTGAGTGAGGGATTTGCGTTGCGTTCAAGTAAATATAGTAGAAATTACTCTTAGGAGATGAAGACATGAAGAGAACAATAACGATGCTCTTACCGCTTGCGATCGCCCTCTTGCTCATGGGCTGCATGGGCAGCAATGGCAGAGACGGGCAGGTATACCTCAGGCTCCGGCTGATAGACGTCACCAGCTATTGGGACGACAATGAGGCCATACCCTATGGATTCAGCACGGAGGTGTATTATACATCCCGGGCCGGCAACTACGAATTTGAATATCAGTGCACAGACGGCACCGAATGGGAAGGAACCTACAGGTTGCGCAGAAATCTGGGTGAACTGGGAGGCTTCATGCGTAATGGCGCCGACGGCTTAGACCGCTATTATACCTTCACCTGCCGCATTGAGGGCCCCAAGCTCACCTTCTACGAAGATGGCAAGGAAAAGGTGGTGACGCCGCTTCACACCGATGATGATATGATAGAAATCATCCACGATGACGGCGCTTACCAGATCCACATTAAAGCCACGCGCAACGGCGGGAAAGGCAAGGCGGAAAACCCGAAATATATAGCCAGATAAGCTAATTGGTGAGCCCATCCTCCCGGATCCACAAGTCCTTGTAGTGGATGATGTAGCCGCGGCTGGTGCTTTCGATTCTCGGAGCTGTGTCAAACTTCTGCCACAGCTCTGAGGGTATATTGAGGCTCCGCAGCGAGCGCGCATAGCGCTTGTGCGTGTACTGATGCTGCTTTTGCAGGTAGTATAGCTGGCGCAACAGCTCCTTTTGCTCCTCTCTTTCGGGGATGCTGTAGCTGAGGTCGGTTCCGGGTGCCTGATGCGAAAAGAAAAGGTAGCCCCAGCGTTCAGGATAGTGCATGGCGATGAGACCTTGAGGGCTCCAAACCCAGTTGTATTCAGGCTTGCCTGCCACCTTCCGATACTTGCCATCCACCACTTCCAGATCGTAGTGCACCCTCGAGAAATTGAGGCGCCAAAAGTCTCCCTCCACCGGCGGCACGGGCTTATGAGCGCATTCCTTGAGCACATACATGGGGACTTTCATCTCCAAAACCCAGCCCTCATCGATGTCGGAAGGATCGTTCAAAGTGCCTTTGAGTCGGATGCCATACTCCATATCGCGGATGTCCCAGGCGTTGATCGCCACCTGATCCCTGTCCCGGTAGGGTTTGATCAAAAACAAGTCCCAGAGCGTGCCCAAGGCATTGATCTCCCACTCATAATAGTCGTGCGTATCAGAATCGGGGTCGATAAACACCTCAAAGTCGTTGTCGTGAAAGATCACCGCGTCGCGCTCGGTCAAAGTGGCCCAGAGGTGCTCATCTTCCATCTCAGCGGCGATGTAGAGCCAGTCGTCATCCCAGAGCATCTTGACCCTGGTCCGGTAGTATGGCAGCGGTTTGAGCTCGCCCTCGATATCCACAAAGTCCTCTGTCCACAGTGCTTTCTGCCAGTCCGGCTCGTCCAGTATCCCGTCTGCGGTGATGGGCGAGGTGGTCTTGAATACGGTGTAGGTAAGCGGTGCCCAGGGCAGTTTGGGCACGGGGAAGATGTCTGCGCCGAGACTCACAAACATCAGGATTAAGATCAGTGATAGTGTTATTCTTTGCATATCAGTTCCGCCTTGCTGTTTTCCAATAGTTTTCTGGGGCTGGTGACCGCCAGGCCGATACAGGTGTCCGCAGCGCCGTAGTAGACGTAGAAATCGTCGTCCATCCAGATGGTACCGTCTGAGCGGGACTTGATCGGGACGCAGGCCGTGGGGAATACCACGTTGGGCACCTGCCCGGTAAGTTCATACATTTCACGAGGTTCCAAGACGTTCAGCTCGCCACGGGCTCGTAAGATGCGGGGGTCGTCCAAGTCTAAAAGGCACATTCCCGCCTGATAGATTCCGCCTCCGCCAAAGTGAGTCGCCACGCCGTGATAAATGAGAATCCAGCCGAAGGAGGTTCTGATGGGAGGCGGCCCGGGGCCGATCAGTTCATCCCAAAAGTGCGGCCTGCCTTCCATGACCAATCCCTCTTCTTTCCAGCTGCGCAGGTCATCGGATGAATGGGCAAAGATGCGGCTGCCGCTCTTCACTCCATCAGGCCCGGTGTGCTCATTTGGCCTGCTCAGCATCCAAAACCTGCCCTCAATCTTTTGATCAAAGAGCACGCCGTTGCGCTGCTGTTCATCATTGAGCGTGCCGACGTAGTGCATGGATTCGAGGTCTGAGCTGCTGAAGACAGCCACCCTGCACCCGCCGGAACAATCCACGGCGCAGGTGATGTAAAAGATGCCCTCGATGCGCACAATGCGCGGATCGTAGATATGATAGACTTGATGCGGGAAAGCCTCCAGGCCAGTGATAGGAAACGCTTTGCTGTCTATCCTGAATCTCACTCCATCGCGGGAAACCGCCTTCACCAGATGCGTCCTGCGCCCTCTATCCTGCACTCTCAGCAGCATGACGATCCGGCCTTCGTGATGGATGGCGCCGGGGTTGAAGACGCTGCTCACATCCTCCAAACCGGGCTCAAACAAGTGGAGCTGCTCGCGGGTGATGATGGGTGAGCTTTGATGTCGCTTCATTTGAAGGCTTCCTGGAGTCTCGCTATCCGCTCGGGCAGATCAGGCTCGGCCTTGCCGTTCCAGAAGATCTCCGCTGCGGCAAAGATTCTGGGAAAGATCATCCTTCGTACATCCGAAAACTCAGGCGTGTGCTCCGTCCACATATTGGCCTGGCCTCCCAAAAGCAGGTCCGGACGGCCAAAGCAGTAGTCCTGGGGATTCAGGCTCATCACCTTCTCCAGGCTGGTCACGCCGTGGGGGCCTTTCTTGCCCGGCGTGGCCCTCCAATCGAAGTAGAGATACTGATTTGGGCAGATGACGAAGCGGTTGCCGTTTTCCACTGCCAGCTTGGCAGCATCCAGGCCATCGCCGCGCCACACACTGATGATGGGCTTCTCATCCACGCCCGTATCCAGGATTTCATCCCAACCCATGATGGTCTTGCCGGCCTGCTCCAGGGTCTGTTGCAGTTCCCTTATCAGCCAGCCCTGCAGTGCTTCTTCGTCTTTCAAACCCAGGTCTTTGATGCGCTTTTGACACTTGGGACACTCCTTCCAGCGGTGTTTGGGCGCCTCATCGCCGCCGATGTGGAAATAGGGCCCGGGGAAGAGGTCTGACACCTCCAGCACCAGCTCCTTCAGGAAGGCGACCGCCTTGTCATTGCCGGCGCAGATGATATCTTCACTGATGCCCCAAACGCTCAAGGGCTCAAAGTCCCGCGGGAAGCAGGCATACTGCGGATAGGCGCTGAGGATAGCCATGGCGTGCCCCGGGAGGTCGATCTCCGGCACCACGTTGATCCGCAGCTCTTCCAAGACGCCCAAGATCTCATCCAAGTTAAATTCATCCAAGTAGCCGCCATACATCGTGTATTCGTCTATGCGTCGCCAGGCCCCCTTTTCTGTTAGTTCAGGAAATCTCTCCAGCTCCAGGCGCCAGCCCTGATCATCGCTCAAGTGCAGGTGCAGTTGGTTCATCTTCAGTGCTGCCATCCAGGATGAGTAGGGGATGATTTCTTCGTCGTCATAGAAGTGACGGCTGATGTCCAAGTGCATACCGCGCCAGGGATAAGAAGGCCAGTCGCGGATTGTTTGCACCTGCAGCATTCCCTTGTCATGATTCAGAGCCAGGTAGAAAAGCTGCAGCAGCGTTTGATAAGCATAATGGAAGCCCAAAACATCCGTGGCATAGCATTCTATCTTGTTTTTGGAGATGCGCAGCTCATAGCCCTCAGGATGCGGGAGCCCCACGTCTTTGAGCCTGAATTCAATCTGCATGGTTCCGCCTCTTCTGCTGTAACCCGCATCAACCCACAAATCCGTATACGCATCGCGGTGAAAGGTCATCAGCAAGTCGTCCATCAACTCATCTGTCTCGTCATAAGCCACCTTCACAGCGTAGGGCAGCTGGAAATACTCATCAAAGAGCTCGATCTGTTTTGGTTTCGGGATCATTTGTTTCCTCTCTTGGTAAGTTTTAAAGTCTTGATTTCATAGGGTTTGAAGTGCAGCCTCAGCTTGCCTTTATCCATGGTCACACTCTCAAGCAGGCGTTCTCTGATATCGCAGAGCTGCGCTTCCTGACATTCTTCGGGCAGGGAAAGCACCAACTCCGCATCACAACCGGCATATTCATAAAAGCGCAGGACGGTGCCGCTGGAATCATCCGCAGGCTTGATCGTATGCAGCTTCACGCCCTCGGTTTGACAGCTGTACTCCGGAAGCCTGAAGCTTGCCTTGGCGGCTATCTCTTGCACTATCACGGGAGTATTGAAGCGATGCGCCTGAGGCAGCACGCCGCCCTGCATTCTGTCTCCCAAGTGCGGCAGGATGCCATAGCTGTAGCTGTGACGGTGAATATCCGCATTGGGGTCAACGTCGGCCGGACTGCGCAAGAGATTGATCTCCAGCTCGTTATCCACGATGCGATGTCCGTATTTACAGTCGTTGATCAGCGCCAGCCCGCAGTCTCTCTGCGAAAGGTCCACCCAAGTGTGCGCAGGAAATTCAAACTTCGCCAGCTCAAAGCTATTGGAGGGCTTGGTACTGCGCTGATACACGCCCATCGCCACTTCCGTGCTGGCCACATCCGAGATCACATTGGCATAAAAGTGCACCCTCAGCATCTTGTGGTGCTCCTTCCAATCCACTTCATGGCTGATCTTCAGATACGGCGCACAATCCGTGAGCTCCACCTGCTGGATGATGGTAGAGCTGCCTATCTTGATCTCAAAGCAGAGGCTGTGATAGCAGCCCTCCACCTGCACACAGCGCTGGGGAATCAGCTTCACCTCATGCGGCTCCCAGGGGACGGTATCACGGTAGAAGTGGTTGATATCCCAAGCACCCCAGTTGTTGGGCTCATCTTCCCAAAGCCGGATGAGATTGGATTCCTGCGCGAGCATCTCCCTGCCCGTGCTTTTGAGGATGAGGCTGCTCAGCGTTCCCTGAGGTGTAAACTCCGCCTTGAGGTGCTCGTTTTCCATACAGAGGTTGGCAGCAGGCTCAGCTTCGCTTATAGAGCCGCTTCCGGCCCGCCAATGCACGTAAGCAAAGCCCCAAGCGGGAAGCTTGACCTTCACCCTCACCTTGTCCAGCCAAAACAGCGTGGGATACTCATTTCCCTCCTCATCCACCGCCCGCATATCTTTATACTCAGCCTCAAATTCCAGCCATTCCTCACGCTCGAAGGCTCCCGCATTGAATGCGGCAAACACGGGATGGTCAAATCCCTCACCACTATGCAAAGTCCGTATCCCTTCTGTGATATAGGTATTCAAGCGCTCATGGCTGTGTGCGCTGATGGCGTGCGCATCCTCATAAACCTCACCGATGGAAGAGCCCGGCAGGATGTCGTGAAACTGCAGCAGCAACACGTCTTCCCACACCTCATTCAGCACCCTCGGATAGCCTTTGTCCAACAGCGCAGCCAGGTATTCCGCCGTGCTCAGCAAGACCTCGCTGATGCGGTTGTTTTTCTTCATCAGGGCCTGGGTGGTGTAGGTGCCGCGATGGTATTCCAGATACAGTTCTCCAAAGTACTTAGGCAGCAGCTCACGGTCTAAATCCCGTATATGGTCAAAGAAGTCCTGTCCCTTGGCAAAGATAAACCGGGGCATTCCCTCCAGATCCTGCAAGCGCAGGCCGTATTCTATGTGTTCATGCGTGGGCCCGCCGCCTCCATCGCCGATGCCATAGAGGTTCAGAAAGCTGTCGCAGAGCTCAGCCTGAGCGTAGCGCGCTTCCGTCTGGAGGAAGGAGGAGGGGTTGTTTGAAAAAGTGTAGTCATGCGTGGGAAGCTGATGTGCCAGGATGCGTGAGCCGTCTATGCCTTCCCAGATAAAGAGCTGATCCACAAAGGGATTGCTCTCGTTCCAGCTCAGCTTTTGCGTCATAAACCACTCCAGCCCTGCTCCCACGAGAAATTGCGGCAGATTGGCGCTGTAGCCAAAGCAATCCGGCAACCACAAACCCTGAGGACTGACGCCAAACTCCTGTTCAAAAAAGCGCAAACCATGAGAAAGCTGGCGGATGATGGATTCGCCGCCGATCAGATTGGTGTCAAATTCCACCCAACCGGCGCCCTGCACCTCCCAAGAGCCCTGCTTCACCGCCTCTTTAACCTCCTGATACAGCTTGGGATACAGCTCCTTCATCCACTTGTAGAGCTGGGCTTGAGAAGCGCCAAAAATATAGCCGGGATATTGCTCGATCAAGCGCAAAGCATTGGCAAAGCTGCGTCCGCCCTTGCGCTTGGTCTCACGGAGTGGCCACAGCCAGGCCAGATCGAGATGAGCGTGTCCAACGCTGAAAGCCTTGAGCGCTGAGGCGTTTGCCGGCTGGCTCAAAAGCTTGGAGAGGATGCGCTTGCATTGCTCCCTGTCCTGCGCCCACAAGTCACAGACGCGGTTGAGTCCATAAAGGATGCGCTTGCGCCACGTCTGCCCCTTATCCAGCGCCAAGGCCAGGTCCAAAAGCAGGCTCATATCCCGCAATATAGACTGCAATTCGCTATCTACTGTGCAGATGTGACAGGCCTTGAGATGAAAGACATCACGCCCGCCCCCGAAGAGTCCATTCGCTGCCGCTTCGATCAGGATCAGCTGTTTTGCTTGCGTGTCCTCAAGTGGGATAAAGTATTTGCCTGCCTTATGATACCAGTCCGCACCCGCCGTGAGACCTTGCCAGGGACTGCCATCTTTCCACACGCAGCCTTCACCCTCGTTATCAAACCACAGGCCCACCTTTTGCCCCTTGAGCTCAGCAGGAACGGTGGCTTCGATCTTGAACCAGGCGCTGCTCCAAAGCTTGCCCCAAGCCGCTCCAACCTCTATCTCCCGCCAAGTTCCCGTTTCCGTCTCAGCATAAGGAATGGGCTCAAGGTCGTGGATATAACTAACCTTTACCGCTGCTTTGGCAGGATAAATCTGCTTCTGCTCACGGGCGATCAACTTCTTGATCCGCTCAATGTGTATCTGCTCGTTCTTCATCTTTTGCACCTCTATCGGGGAGGATGTGCGAGGCTCCACCCTCCAGAATTTGTTTTTGCCAACATAAAAAAACAGAGTCTTGGTGTCAATATCAATGTTCAGGCTCTGGCGAAATCGGGGACTTATATAGCTGTTGTTAGCCGTCTCAGTCCCCCCGAAACAAATATGTAGCCGGCGTCGCTTAAGTCGCCACTGCACCACAAACTCACTTTCAAAAAACGTCCTCTCACAATATACCCTGACGACCTCGCCCTGACGATATAAAAAACCAAAAAGCCAAGCCTGTAACTTACTGATAATAAAGCCTATATAGATTCACGCAAATATTGTCTCTTTCTTTGCCGGAGTGTAATACCTTTACGGGCTCGCTGCGCACCGAAGGTACCGGCGTTAGCCGCTGTGCGTATTTCCACCACATCCAACCGCATCTCCACCACTTGCGCCAGCCGCTCTCCCTCTCTCCCTCTCTCCCTCCCTCCCTCTCCGACAGGTTCGTGTACATTCGTGGAAAAATACTAGCGAGCGCAGCTCGTCCCATCCGTGGAACTTTCCCCAAAATCCTTCACAAAGCCCGGTAGCCGGAGCTTGCCCAAAGCGCCGCAAGCAAACGAAGTTTGCTGTTCTAAACCCAATAACTATCCGTATCCCTATAACTTGCGCAGCCACTCACAACTCGCAACTGCGACGAAGTCGCCATGTACGGGCGGTCGCTGAACCGCCGCTTCCCTGTACACGCAACATCCCTTTGTACAACGGCGCTGTAGGCAAGCGCCCGTACATCCCCCATCCGTGCAAATCCGTGTTCATCCGTGGACTTTCTTATTAATAATTCGTGTTAATTCGTGTAATCCGTGGGAAAAAATCGTGGAAACCTCCCCAAAAACATAAACTTTCCCCAAAATCCTTCACAATACCCTAACGGGTTGACCCCACAAGAGATAACCCAGATTCTGACGCCCGAGAAATGTAAAGATT
>CZCA01002529.1_pt1 | contig 28654 bp, 24 predicted proteins | sample 591981 | NCBI WGS metagenome assembly CZCA01 (sample SAMEA3556810, study PRJEB10932) | anaerobic digester metagenome | reverse complement strand
GTTTTATTTCGTTCATGTTTCCGAGGGAGAAAGCGACGCGCGGCGCAGAAGGCGCCGCGCGTCGTGTCAACACTATGCAAAAAGGCGTCGCGACCGTAGCACAGCTATCCGGCTTTGACGAGATCATCGACGCGCGCACGCCCGCCGAGTTCGCCGAAGACCACATTCCGGGTGCGATCAACCTGCCGGTGCTCGACAACGAAGAGCGCATCATCGTCGGCACCATGTACAAGCAGCAGTCGGCCTTCGACGCGCGCCGGCTGGGCGGTGCGCTGGTGGCGGCGAACATCTCGCGGCACATGCTCACCGTGCTCAAGGACAAGCCGAAGAACTGGCGCCCGCTGATCTACTGCTGGCGCGGCGGCCAGCGCAGCGGCTCGTTCGCCACCTGGCTGCGCATGGTGGGCTGGGATGCCTGCCAGCTCGAGGGCGGCTACAAGGCCTTCCGTCACCATGTAATCGCCGAGATCGAGCGCATTACGCCGACGCTCGAGCTGCGCATCGTCTGTGGCCCAACGGGAAGCGCCAAGACGCGCGTGCTCGAGGCACTCGCCGGGCATGGCGCGCAGACGCTCGACCTCGAAGACCTCGCCGCCCACAAGGGTTCGGTGCTGGGCGGTCTGCCGGATCGTCCACAGCCGGCGCAGAAGCACTTCGAGACCACCCTATGCACCCGCCTGCAGGCGCTCGACCCCGCGCAGCCGGTGTATGTGGAGGCCGAGAGCCGCAAGATCGGACTGGTCTTCGTGCCCGAGCCGCTGATCCTGGCGATGCGGCGCGCGCCCTGCGTGATGATCGACGCCAGCCGCGACGCCCGCCTTGACTTCCTGGTGCGCGACTACGCTTATCTGGGCGACGACGTCGTCAAGCTGCAGGCCAACCTGCAACGTCTGCACGAACACCTGAGCCGCGAGACGCTCGAGCGCTGGTTGACGCTTGCCCAGCGCCACGCCCTGCCCGAACTCTTCGGTGAGCTGATCGACCTGCACTACGACCCGCTCTACCGGCGCTCGCAGAATGGCAACTACGCCGGCTTCAGCAGCGCCCCGCGGGTGCGTACCGATGACCTGAGCGAAGCTGGAATCCGCCGGCTCGCTGCCGAGATCCTCGCACTCGAGCAGGTATCCGCTGGCTGCGCAGGCAAAGCCTGAACCCAGGGTCAGGGCAGCCGCGAAATCCGGCTGCCTTTCACCGCGCACACGCGCTGGACGGCTGCGGGCCGCGGCGCGACGACTTCGCCCTGTTCGAACGCCACCACCGACCAGCCATCGCGCAGGCGCTCCAGGAGTTCGCCGGGCTGCAGGAGAAACGCGGGGCTGGATGGCTTGCCGAAGCGCTCATTACCGACCATGAAAGTCTCGTAGATCAGCACGCCACCCGTTTGCAGCAGCGCCAGCATCGCGTCGAAGCGCGGACGGTGGAGATAGTTGGTGACCACCACGGCGTCGTAGCGCTCGCCTGCGAGCGGCCAGGTGTCCGCCTCGAGGTCCAGCTCCCGCACGCGCACGCCCGTCAAGCCCTGCAATCGATCGAGGGCTGAACGATCCCGATCGACCGCGTCTACCTGCAGGCCGCGCCCGGCCAGCCATCGCGCGTGGCGCCCACTGCCGCAGGCGTAATCCAGCACGCTGGCGCCAGAGGCGATCAGCGGTGCGAAGCGCACCACCCAGCTCGACGGCGAGGGCAGCGCATCCTGCAAGGCATCGAGCGCGAGCGGACTTGCGCGACCGGGTGTTGTGGGGTGTTCGGACATCTGGCGGACTCTCATGACGCAAGCACCTCATTCTATGCCGACTCCCCCGGCCGGGCCCCGGCGAACTGTGCTATACAGAAGTCCATTGCGCCGGAGGCTTCGCGTCACCGGTTTTCAGGACACCTCACACGTGCCTCCGTGAAGCAATTCCTGCAGCGAACCGCCCCCGTCTTTCCAGCGTCTCGCCGGCCCCTCGCGGCGGCGCTCCCGCTGCTGTCGCCCATGCCCGCCTGCGCGGCTCTGGACGCAGACGCAGCCGGGCCGGTGATGCTCGCCTCGGTCGTGTTCCTGCTCGTTGGTCTGCTTGCCGGCTACCTGATTGCGACGCGCCGCGCGCGCGCAGCCGGGCAGCCTTCGTCGATGACAAACGCGTCCGGACAATCGCCCCCACCCGGCGCACCGCAAGATTCCGCTACGCCCGGCAGTACCTCGGCGAGCTCCCTTGTCGCGGGTGGCGAGCCGATCAGCGTCGCCGGTCCGCCTGCCCACCAGCGCTATCTCGAGGTCGTGGATTCGGTGAACCAGGTGCTGTTCCGCACCGATGGCGAAGGCCGGCTTGTGTTCCTGAACGACTACTGGAGCGAGCTCTCGGGCTTCGCTATCGACCAGAGTCGAATGCGATCGCTGTGCGACTTCCTGCACCCCGACGACCGCGCGCGCGCTCGTGACGCCTTGCGTGGCCTGCTACGCGACGAAGCGGACGCCTGGTCGGGCGAGCTGCGCCTGCGCACACATGCGGGAGAGATCCGCTGGATCGGCGTCGACTGTCGTCGCGTCCTCGACAGGGACGGTGGCGGCACGTGGATCGCCGGCACCCTCGACGACATTTCTTCGCGCAAGGTGGCCGAGCTGAGCCTGCGCAACCTCAACCAGGAGCTCGAAGCCCGGGTGCGCGCCCGTACGGCGGAACTCGAAGCGGCCAACAGCGAGCTCGAGGCGTTCTCCTACTCCGTCTCGCACGACCTGAGGGCACCCCTGCGCGCCATCGACGGCTTCGCTCGCATCCTTGCCGAGGAGGCCGGGGAGCGGCTGGAAACGCACGAACGCGAGCATCTCGCGCGGATCCGCAGCGCGGCCGAGCGCATGGCCGTCCTGATCGACGCGATGATCGATCTTGCCAGCGTCACGCGGCAGCCCCTGCAGCGCGAAACGGTCGATCTGTCGAAACTCGCCGAGGCGGTAATCAGGGAACTGCATGCTGAATCACCCGAGCGCGAGGTGGCGGTGGAGATCACCCGCGACCTCGTCGTCAATGCCGACCCTGCGCTGATGCATGTGCTGCTCGACAACCTGCTGCGCAACGCCTGGAAGTTCACCTCACGGACGCCGGATGCCCGTATCCGTTTCGGTGCGCGGCGTGAGGGCGGGCGCATCGTGTTCCAGGTCGAAGACAATGGCGCAGGGTTCGACATGCATTACGCCAACAAGCTGTTCAAACCATTCCAGCGGCTGCACGCGCAGCACGAATTTCCCGGTACCGGAATCGGCCTGGCGACGATCCATCGTATCGTCGGGCGCCACGACGGTCGGATCTGGGTGGACGCACAACCCGGCGCGGGCGCGCGCTTTTCCTTTGTTCTCGGGCAGTGACTTAAACTAGACCGAGGCACGAACAACCATGGAACGGGTCGTGACGCAATTCCGGAAAGGCGCCATGCAGCCCACAGGTGTATTGTGCACCGCAGTACAATTTTGAACTGATCCAGCAGGCTGTCGCGCTCCGCCGCGCCCCGCTCGAACTTCCGAATTCACCAAGCCAGTCGGGTTCCAATCATGAAAGACAAGCACTACCTCACACCGCTTCTGGAACCGCGCTCCGTCGGCATCATCGGCGCCAGCGAACGCGAGGCTTCGCTCGGCAACGTGCTTATGCGCAACATGCTCGAGGCCGGCTACAAGGGCAAGCTCTTCGCCATCAACCCCAAGCACGAGAAAGTGCACGGGGTGACGTGCTACAAGTCGGTCGAAGACGTGCCGCAGCGTCTCGACCTCGCGGTCATCGCCGTACGCGCCGAGAAGGCACCGGCCATCATGGACGCCTGCGGTCGCGCCGGCGTCAAGGCAGCGATCCTCCTGTCCTCGGGGTTCTCCGAAGCGGGCCCGCGCGGCGCGCTCCTCGAGCGCCAGGTCATCGAGGCCGCGCACCGCCACCGCATCCGCCTGCTCGGCCCCAACTGCCTGGGCATCATGCGCCCGCAACTCGGCGTCAACGCCACCTTCGCCCACGCCAGCGCGCTCAAGGGCAGCATCGGCCTCATCTCGCAGTCGGGGGCGCTGTGCGCGGCCATCCTCGACTGGGCCAAGCCGAACAACGTCGGTTTCTCGGCGGTCGTGTCGCTCGGTTCCTCGTCCGACATCGACTTCGGCGAGGTGCTCGAGTACATGATCTCGGACCCGCGCACCGAGAGCATCTTCCTCTACGTCGAGGGCATCCGTGACGCCCGCCGCTTCATGAGCGCGCTGCGCGGCGCCGCGCGTGTGAAGCCGGTCCTGCTGATCAAGGCCGGCCGCCACCCCAACGCGTCGCGTGCGATCCTGTCGCACAGCGGCGCGCCGCTCGGGGATGACGCGGTGTTCGACGCCGCGCTGCGGCGTTCGGGCGTGATCCGCCTTTACAACATGGGCCAGCTGTTCGCGGCCGCCAACGCGCTGTTCTCGCACTTCCGCCCGCGCGGCAATCGCCTCGCCATCATCACCAACGGCGGCGGGCCCGGCGTCATGGCAGCGGACCGCGCCTCGGACATCGGCATCCCGCTTGCGGAGTTGTCCGAAGGGACGATCGAAAAGCTCAACGCGGTGCTGCCCGCGGGCTGGTCGCACGGCAACCCGATCGACATCCTCGGTGACGCCGATCCGGATCGCTACCAGAAGGCGCTGCGTGCGGTGCTCGACGGGCCCAACGTCGACGGCGTAATGGTCATGCTGACGCCGCAGGCGATGAGCAACCCCACCGGCGTCGCCGAATCGGTGATCGAGCTCGAGAAGACTGCAGACAAGCCGGTCGTTACGTGCTGGATGGGTGAGGAACTGGTCACCGAGGCACGACAGAAGTTCAGCCTTGCCGGCATTCCCAACTTCCGGACCCCCGAGCCGGCGGTCGAGCTTTTCAGCCACATCTCGGCGTATTACCAGAACCAGAAGCTGCTGATGCAGACGCCGGCCTCGCTGTCGCACCTCCCCCCGCCTTCCGTGGAGAGCGCGCGCCTGGTGATCGAGATGGCGCTGTCCGAGCGCCGGAAAAAGCTCAACGAAATGGAGTCGAAGGCGCTGCTGGCCGCGTTCCGCATCCCGATCGCCCAGACCGTCATCGCGCGTTCGGCCGCCGAAGCCATGGTGCTCGCAGCCGAGATCGGCCTGCCGGTGGTGATGAAGATCGATTCGCCCAACATCGTGCACAAGTCCGATGTCGGCGGCGTTCGCCTCAACATCCGCAGTCTTGCCGCCGTGCGCTCGACCTACCAAGAGATCCTGGACGAGGTGAAGCGCGCGCAGCCCGACGCAGTCATCAACGGCATCGCCATTGAGCCGATGATCCAGAAGCGCAACGGCCGCGAGCTCGTGGTCGGCGTCAAGCGCGACCCGGTTTTCGGGCCGGCGATCATGTTCGGCGAAGGCGGCAACCAGGTGGAGGCCAACAGCGACATCGCCGTGGCGCTGCCGCCACTCAACAGTTTCCTGGTCGCGGACATGATCCGCTCGACGCACATCTCCACCCGCCTGGGCGAATTCCGCAACATGCCGGCGGTGGACATGAACGCGCTCGAGCTCGTGCTGCTGCGCATCTCCGAGATGGTGTGCGAGCTGCCATGGATCACCGAAATGGAGATCAACCCGCTGATCGTCGATGAGAGCGGCGTGGTCGCGGTAGACGCCAGCATCATCGTGGACAACGTGTCGCCAACCGCCGACCGTTACGACCACATGGCGATTCACCCCTACCCCTCGGATCTGATCAGCACCTGGACGGTGCCTGACGGCACGACGGTGACGATCCGCCCGATCAAGCCCGAGGACGCCGAGCTCGAGGTCGACTTCGTCCGCCGACTGTCCGCGGAGACCAAGTACTACCGGTTCATGAACACCATGCGCGAACTGCCTCCCGCGATGGTCGCGCGCCTCACGCAGATCGACTACGACCGTGAGATGGCCTTCGTCGCCACGCTCGACGTAGACGGGGTCGAGAGCGAGATCGGCGTGTGCCGCTACGCGGTGAATCCGGATGGGGAGTCGTGCGAATTCGCCGTGGTGGTGGCCGACGACTGGCAACACCGCGGCCTCGCCCGCAAGCTGATGGGCGTGCTCATCGAGACCGCGCGCAGCCGCGGCATCCAGTACATGAACGGCGTGTTCCTGGCCAACAACGAGCGCATGCTCAAGTTCGTTCAGAAACTCGGCTTCGTGCTCAGCAACGACCCGGAAGACAGCTCGGTCAAGCTGGGCATCCTCGCGCTGCAGGACTGACCGATGCCGGCAACGATCGAGCACATCGAGTTCCACGGCCAGCCCGCGCTGCGCCTGCGCACGCGGGCAGGTGCCGTTGCGGTGGTGAGCCTGCAGGGCGCCCAGGTCCTGTCCTGGTCTCCGCCCGGTGGCGGCGACCGCCTGTACCTGAGCCCAGCAGCCGTCTTCGACGGCAGGACGCCAATCCGCGGCGGCATTCCGGTCTGTTTTCCGCAGTTCGCAGACCTCGGCAAGCTTCCGGCGCACGGCTTCGCGCGCACGGCCCGCTGGTCGGTGGTCACCGAGCGCACCGGAGACGATTTCGCACTGCTTACGCTCGGGCTGTCCGACGACGACGCAACGCGCGCAGCGTGGCCGCACGCCTTCCGCGCCGAGTTGGGCATCCTGATCGAAGACAGCCGGCTCGACCTCGAACTCGAGATCGAGAACACCGGCGCCCAGGCGCTTGAATTCACTGCAGCGCTGCACACCTACCTCGGCGTGCGCGAGGTGGAGGAATCCCGCCTCGAAGGACTGCACGGTTTCGAGTACCGCGACAAGGCTGCCGGCAACACCATCCGGCGCGACAGCGGCGACGTGGTGCTGATCGAGGGCGAGACCGACCGCGTCTATCACGGCGTCACTCGCCCCTTGCTGCTGCGCGAATACGACCGCAGCCTCGGCATCAATGCCGACGGTTTTCCCGACGTGGTGGTGTGGAACCCCTGGGTCGAGCGCAGCGCAGCGATCCCCGACCTGCCCGACGACGGCTTCCGCCGCATGCTGTGCGTCGAGGCCGCAGCCGCGCGCGAGCCGGTGCGCCTGCCGGCCGGCGAAACCTGGTGGGGCCGCCAGACGCTGGTCGCGCTCTGATCCCGCGCGGCGCCCAGGCAACTCACCGAAGCCTCGCGGCTTTCCGTAGCGGCGACGCCAGTCGCGATCGCTGCCCCGCGCTCCGGTCCTTGGGTTGCTCTTCCTGCGCCGCCTGTTGCACTATCCGGCCCTTCCCATTCCGCACCACCGTCTCTCCTCCATGCTCCCCCCGATCGAACACCGCATCGCCGAAGAGCTCGGCGTATCGCCGCGCCAGGTCATCGCCGCCGTCCAGTTGCTCGACGACGGCGCCACCGTGCCCTTCATCGCCCGCTACCGCAAGGAAGTCACGGGCGGCCTGGACGACACCCAGCTGCGCAATCTGGAAGAGCGTCTGGGCTATCTGCGCGAGCTCGAGGATCGCCGCGCGACCGTACTGGCCTCGATCGAGGAGCAGGGCAAGCTCACCGCGGAGCTGCGCGCCGAGGTCGAGCACGCCGACACCAAGCAGCGCCTGGAAGACCTCTACCTGCCCTACAAGCCCAAGCGCCGGACCAAGGCGCAGATCGCGCGCGAGGCCGGCATCGGGCCGCTCGCAGAAGCCCTGCTCGCCGATCCGACGCTGACGCCCGAAGTCGAAGCCGAGAAGTTCCTCAACGTCGAGGCCGGCTTCGCCGACGCCAAGGCGGTGCTCGACGGCGCACGCCAGATCCTGATGGAGCACTTCGCCGAGGACGCCACCCTGCTCGGCGAGCTGCGCGCCTACCTGCATGAGCACGGCCAGGTGCGGTCAAGCGTGATCGAGGGCAAGGAGACCGAAGGCGCCAAGTTCCGCGACTGGTTCGACTTCGCGGAGCCGATCGCCACCATGCCTTCGCACCGCGCGCTGGCGTTGCTGCGCGGGCGCAACGAAGGCGTGCTGCGCCTCGCGCTGGATGTGGAGCGTGCCGATCCGGACGCGCCACATCCCTGCGAGGGCCGCATCGCGGTGCGCTTCGGCATCCGCAACCAGGGCCGCCCGGCCGACCGCTGGCTCGCCGAGACCGCGCGCTGGGCATGGAGCGTGAAGATCTCGATCCACCTCGAGCTCGAGCTGATGAGCGAGTTGCGCGAACGTGCCGAGGACGAGGCGATCCGCGTGTTCGCCCGTAATCTCAAGGACCTGCTGCTTGCTGCGCCGGCCGGCACGCGCGCCACCATCGGCCTCGATCCGGGCATCCGCACCGGGGTGAAGGTGGCAGTCGTGGATGCCACCGGCAAGCTGGTGGACACCGCCACCGTGTATCCCTTCGAGCCGCGCCGCGACCGTGAATCCTCGATCGCCACGATCGCAGCGCTGGCGAAGAAGCACGCTGTCGAACTCATCGCGATCGGCAATGGCACCGCCTCGCGCGAGACGGACGCGCTCGTAGCGGACCTGATGAAGCGCCACCCCGAGCTGGGCCTGACCAAGATCGTCGTCTCGGAAGCGGGCGCCTCGGTGTATTCCGCCTCCGAACTTGCCGCGCGCGAATTCCCCGAACTCGACGTCAGCCTGCGCGGCGCGGTGTCGATCGCCCGCCGCCTTCAGGACCCGCTCGCCGAACTGGTCAAGATCGATCCCAAGTCGATCGGCGTCGGCCAGTACCAGCACGACGTCAACCAGGGCCGCCTGGCGAAGAGTCTGGACGCGGTGGTCGAAGACTGCGTGAACGCGGTCGGCGTGGATGTGAACACCGCCTCGGCGCCGCTGCTGGCGCGCATCTCGGGTCTCAACGCCACGCTCGCTGGAAACATCGTCGAGTACCGCAACGCCAAGGGCCCCTTCCGCAGCCGCAACGCGTTGAAGGATGTGCCCCGCCTCGGCCCCAAGACCTTCGAGCAAGCCGCGGGTTTTCTGCGCATCCCGTGCGGCGACAACCCGCTCGACGCGTCCTCGGTGCACCCGGAAGCCTACCCGGTGGTTGAGCGCATCCTCGCCAAGGTGCAGAAAGGTGTGCGCGAGCTGATGGGCAACGGCAGCTTTCTCAAGAGCCTGAAGCCGGCGGAATTCACCGACGAGCGCTTTGGTCTGCCAACGGTGCAGGACATCCTCGCCGAGCTCGAAAAGCCTGGCCGTGACCCGCGTCCAGAGTTCCGCACTGCCACCTTCCGCGAGGGCGTGGAGACACTCAAGGATCTCCAACCCGGCATGCTGCTCGAGGGCGTGGTTACCAACGTGACCAACTTCGGCGCATTCGTGGACATCGGTGTGCATCAGGACGGTCTGGTTCACATCTCCGCGCTGTCCAACACCTTCGTCAAGGACCCGCATAGTGTGGTCAAGGCTGGCCAGGTGGTGAAGGTGAAGGTGCTGGAGGTGGATATTCCGCGTAATCGCATCGCGCTCACCATGCGCCTCGGCGACGAGGCGCCGCGGCGCGAAGCAAGCGTCCGTGCCGAGGGCCGTGGTGCCCCGCCTGCCCGGGAAGGTGGCCGCGATCGCCGCCCGGCCGACAGCGCGCGAGGCAGCGGCAAGCCATCGGCCCGGGCAAATCCTCCTGCTGCAGGCAACGCCCTGGCGGAGGCCTTTGCGCGCGCCCGCGGCGGCAAGTGAACGCACTGACCAACGCACGCCGTAAGGGGCAGATCTGCGACTGAATCAGGAGATGAACGACCCCATGAATCTGACGATCTATGGCATCAAGAACTGCGACACGATGAAGAAGACCTTCGCCTGGTTCGATGACGCAGGCGCTGGCTACAACTTCCACGACTACAAGAAGTCGGGCATCGACGCGGAGACGCTAGCAGACTGGTGCGAGCGGCTGGGCTGGGAGGCGCTTGTGAACAAGCGCGGTACCACCTGGCGCAAGCTGCCGCCCGAGCAGCAGACCATCGCCGATGCCACCGCGGCCATCGCGCTGATGCAGGCACACCCGAGCCTGATCCGGCGTCCTGTGGTTGAGTCCCCATCCGGCGAACTGGTCGTCGGCCTCGACACTGCCGCCTTCGCACGCCTGACAGGCCGCTGACCCGAGACCCTCCCGCACCAACCTGCGCGCGCCCCCTACCCGGAATCACGCTGATGAGCGACACCCTCCCCCCAAGCTATGTCCAGCGCTTCCTGCTGGAAGACCTCGACATTCGCGGCGCCGTGGTGCGCCTGACCGACGTGTGGCAAGCCATGCAGGCCGGGCGCGACTACCCACCGTCCGTTGCACGCCTGCTCGGCGAGATGAGCGCCGTGTCGGCGGTGATCGCCGGCAACCTCAAGCAACCCGGGCGCCTCACCTTCCAGATCAGCGGCCACGGACCCGTGAGCCTGCTGGTGATCGACTGTGCAGAGACGCTCAACCTCCGGGGCTACGCCAAGGCGCAGGGGGCGCCGAGCCGCGGCACCCTCGCCGAACTCGTCGGCGACGGCCGTCTGCAGCTCTCGCTCGACATCGAGGGGCTCGACCAGCCCTACCAGAGCCTCGTGCCGCTCGAAGGCGACAGCATCGGCGAAGTCTTCGAGCATTACCTCGCGCAATCCGAGCAGCAACCCGCCGGACTCTGGCTGGCCTGCAGCGCCGAGGCCGCGGTCGCGCTCTTCGTACAGAAGCTGCCGGGCGCCGACCTCAAGGACCTCGACGGCTGGGCGCGGGTCCAGCAGCTCGCCCAAACCGTGCGCGACGACGAACTGCTCGGGCTCGACGCCGCGGAGATCCTGCGTCGCCTGTTTGCGGAGGAAGACGTGCGACTGTTCGACGCGCGGCCCATCACCCACGACTGGCCCGCAGACCCGGAGAAAGTCGCAGGCATGCTGCGCGCGCTCGGGGAGGACGAAGTGCGGACGATCCTGGCCGAGCACGGCGAGATCGTGGTGCACGACGATCTCTCCAATCACACCTACCGCTTCGATGCCGCAGATGTAGACGCGCTCTTCCGCCCGCCCACCCTGCACTGAGCCGCTCCACCTCCGCCTGATCCGGGCTGCTGGCGCCGCCGGCATCCGACTGTCGTAGAGGGTTTGACCATGATCGGCGGCACGGGACCCATGCGTTGTCACGCGATCGTCACGCCCTTGCTCGTTCGCATGGGCATCAGTACACTCGCTTGATTTTGAAGACCCTTCTGCCCATGTCCGCCACCGCGTCCGCCCGCCCCATCGAGTTCCGCAACACGACACTTGGTGCAACCGTGGCCCTGCTGCAGTCGGCGGAGCCCAGCACCCTGGCGGATGCAATGCACAAGATGCTCGGCGGCATGCCGGACTTCTTCAACGACGAAGCGGTCATCCTCGATTTCGGCGCACTCGGACAGTTGCCTGATCGGGTCGACTGGGCAGGGCTGCAATCGCTGCTGCGGCGATATCGCCTGCAGCCGATCGGCGTCATCCACTTGCCTGAAATGCATCATGAGCCGGCCCGCCGCGCCGGGCTGGCCTTGATCGACCCCTCGCACTTCGTTGCCCAACCACCCGCCGAACCGGCACGCAAACCTGTTCCCGCACCAGCGCCCGCCCCGGCAGCCGCAACTACGGTGAATCCCCCCTCAGTCCCAGGGCCGGCGACCGCCGCGCCGACCATGTTCGTCGACCGCCCGCTGCGCTCCGGGCAACAGGTCTATGCGCGCGGCACCGACCTGGTTCTGCTCGCAGGCGTCAGTCCGGGTGCCGAGGTCATCGCCGACGGTAGCATCCACTGTTACGGCCCGCTGCGCGGCCGCGCCATCGCCGGCGCCCAGGGCGATCACGCCGCGCGCATACTGGCCAGCAACTTCGGCCCGGAGCTCGTCTCCATCGCCGGCGTCTATCGCACTTTCGAGCGCGGCATCCCGGAGGCCTTTGCCGGCAAGCCAACCCTGGTCCGTCTGAACGGCGCCGACCACACACTCAACATCGAAGCGCTGAAGCTCGACTGAGCCAGCGATACAGCATCAACAAGGGGAAATCGTGAGAGTCATCGTTGTAACCTCCGGCAAGGGCGGCGTCGGCAAGACCACCACCAGTGCAGCATTCGCCTCGGGCCTTGCGCTGCGTGGCTTCAAGACCGCCGTCATCGACTTCGACGTCGGGCTGCGCAACCTCGACCTCATCATGGGCTGCGAGCGCCGCGTGGTGTACGACTTGGTGAACGTGGTCAATGGCGAAGCGCGGCTCAATCAGGCGCTGATCAAGGACAAGCACTGCGAGAACCTTTTCGTGCTCCCCGCCTCGCAGACTCGCGACAAGGATGCGCTGACCGAGGAAGGCGTCGAGAAGGTGCTCGCCGAGCTCGAGCACATGGGCTTCGAATACGTGGTCTGCGATTCGCCGGCCGGCATCGAGCGCGGGGCGGTGATGGCGCTCACCTTCGCCGACGAGGCGATCGTCACCACCAACCCTGAAGTCTCCTCCGTGCGCGACTCGGACCGCATCCTCGGCATACTGCAGAGCAAGTCCAAGCGCGCCCGCGACGGTGGCGAGCCGGTGAAGGAGCACCTGCTGATCACACGGTACTCGCCCAAGCGCGTGGACGACGGCGAGATGCTGTCCTACAAGGACGTGCAGGAGCTGCTGCGTGTGCCCCTGCTCGGCGTCATCCCGGAATCGGAATCGGTGCTGCACGCTTCGAATCAGGGCACACCCGCCATCCATCTCAAGGGCACGGACGTTGCCGAAGCCTACGCCGACGTCGTCAGCCGCTTCCTGGGCGAGGAGCGCCCGCTGCGCTTCGTCAACTACGAGAAGCCTGGCCTGATCAAGCGCCTGTTCGGAGGCAAATGACATGTCCTTCCTGTCCAAGCTGTTCGGTGAGAAGAAGAAGACCGCGGAGATCGCCAAGAACCGGCTGTCGCTTCTGATCGCCCACGAGCGTTCAGGCGGCAGCCCGACCGTCGATTTTCTGCCCGCGCTGCAGCGCGAACTGATCGAAGTCATCTCGAAGTACGTCTCGGTCAATCCGGACGACATCAAGGTCCATCTGGACAAGCAGGACAACATGGACGTCCTCGAGGTGAACATCGTGCTGCCGGAGCAGAACCGCTGAAGCCCATGCGCCCGGATGGTGAAACTGGTAGACACAAGGGACTTAAAATCCCTCGGCGCAAGCCGTGCGGGTTCGATCCCCGCTCCGGGCACCAGCTGCCGTCATCCCTGTCAACGCAATGCGTGGCACGTGGCTGCCATTGCGCTTGCACGGTGTGTGACCCGACATGATCGTCCTTGACCTCTCCTGCGCCAACGCCCACCGCTTCGAGGGCTGGTTCGCCTCCATCGAGGCTTTTGAGGCGCAGCGCTCGCAAGGTCTCCTGAGTTGTCCGGAGTGCAACGTCACCGAGGTGCGGCGCCTGCCTAGCGCGCCTTACGTGCAGACGCGCCATGCGCCATCAGCGGCCACTTCAGGCACCCAGGCGACCTCTGCATCCGCGTCGGCAGCCAAGCTGCCCGCCATGCCAGTACCTAGCCCCATCATGCCTGCAACCGCGGCGGTGGCCGAGCTCCTCGGCACCTTGCGTCGCATGGCGAAATCCGCCGAGAAGGGGTCGTCTCAGAAAACGGAGAATAAAGCACGTTAAGCCGATGGCATTGGTCGCAGCGGTCTGAACTTACCTGCGCCGATCTTGGCGCTGCTGCGCCACAGGTAATCGCCGGTCAGGTTGATGTGCTCCCAGCCCAGCGGCGACAGGTACTGCAACAGGGCGTCATCGACAGCGTGGCCATGCCCACGCAAGGCGTTCGCCGCCCGCTCCAGATAGACCGTGTTCCACAACACGATGGCGGCCGTCAACAGGTTGAGGCCGCTGGCCCGGTAGCGTTGCTGCTCGAAACTGCGGTCGCGTATTTCGCCCAGGCGGTTGAAGAACACGGCACGGGCCAGCGCGTTTCGGGCCTCGCCCTTGTTCAGCCCGGCATGCACGCGGCGGCGCAGCTCGACGCTTTGCAGCCAGTCCAGAATGAACAGCGTGCGCTCGATGCGCCCCAACTCGCGCAAGGCCACGGCAAGTCCGTTCTGGCGCGGGTAGCTGCCAAGCTTCCTGAGCATCAGCGAGGCCGTCACCGTCCCCTGCTTGATCGAGGTGGCCAGCCGCAGGATGTCGTCCCAATGGGCACGGACATGCTTGATGTTGAGCGTGCCGCCAATCATGGGCTTCAGCGCCTCATAGGCAGCCTCGCCCTTCGGGATGTAGAGCTTGGTGTCGCCCAGATCGCGGATGCGCGGCGCGAAGCGAAAGCCCAGCAGGTGCATCAGCGCGAACACGTGATCGGTGAAGCCCGCCGTATCGGTGTAGTGCTCTTCGATGCGAAGGTCGGATTCGTGGTGTAGCAGGCCGTCGAGCACGTAGGTCGAGTCGCGCACGCCGACGTTGAGCACCTTGGTGTGGAACGGCGTGTACTGGTCGGAGATGTGGGTGTAGAACGTTCGCCCAGGGCTGCTGCCGTATTTCGGGTTGATGTGGCCCGTGCTCACGGCCTTGCTGCCGGTTCGGAAATTCTGGCCATCCGACGAGGACGTGGTGCCGTCGCCCCAGTGTTCTGCAAAGGGATGCCGGAACTGCGCATTGACCAGCTCAGCCAGCGCCGTCGAGTACGTTTCATCGCGGATGTGCCAAGCCTGCAGCCAGGCCAGCTTGGCGTAGGTCGTGCCGGGGCAGGATTCCGCCATCTTGGTCAGGCCGAGGTTGATTGCGTCGGCCAGGATAGTGGTCAGCAGCAGGTTCTTGTCTTTGGCTAGGTCACCCGACTTGAGGTGCGTGAAGTGACGGGTGAAGCCCGTCCACTCGTCCACTTCCAGAAGCAGCTCGGTGATCTTGACGTGCGGCAGGATCATCGCCGTCTGGTCAATCAGGGCCTGCGCGGTGTCGGGCACCGCCGCATCGAGCGGCGTGATCTTCAGACCTGACCCCGTGATGATGGCGTCCGGCAGTTCGTTGGCCAGCGCCATGCAGTTGACCGTGGCGAGCTGGGTTTCCAGCAGCGTCAGCCGGTCGTGCAGGTATTGGTCGCAGTCGGTGGCCACGGCCAGCGGCAATTCGCGGGCCTGCTTGAGGCTGGCGAACTTCGCGGGCGGGACCAGGTAGTCCTCGAAGTCCTTGAACTGGCGCGAGCCTTGCACCCAGATGTCGCCCGAGCGCAGCGCGTTCTTCAGCTCCGACAGTGCGCACAGTTCGTAGTAGCGCCGGTCGATGCCGGTGTCGGTCATCACCAGCTTCTGCCATCGCGGCTTGATGAAGTCGGTCGGCGCATCGACGGGCACCTTGCGGGCATTGTCGCTGTTCATGCCGCGTAGCACCTCGATGGCGTCGAGCACGTTCTTGGCGGCAGGCGCGGCCCGCAGCTTGAGCACGTTGAGGAATTCTGGCGCGTAGCGGCGCAACGTTGCGTAGTTCTCGCCGATGCGATGCAGGAAATCGAAGTCCTCGGGCTGCGCGAGCCGCTGCGCCTCAGTGACGCTCTCGGCAAAGGCGTCCCACGACATGACCGCCTCGATGGCGGCAAACGGGTCGCTGCCCGCCTGCTTGGCCTCGATCAGCGCCTGGCCGATGCGGCCGAACAGGCGCACCTTGGCATTGATCGCTTTGCCGGCTGCCTGGAACTGCTGTTGATGCTTGTTCCTGGCAGCGTTGAACAGTTTGCCGAGAATCCGATCGTGCAGGTCGATGATTTCGTCGGTGACGGTGGCCATGCCCTCGATGGCGAGTGCCACCAAGGTGGCGTAGCGGCGCTGTGGCTCGAACTTTGCCAGGTCGGCGGGCGTCATCTGGCCGCCCTCGCGAGCGATCTTCAGCAGGCGGTTCTGATGTACCAGGCGCTCGATGCCGGAAGGCAGATCGAGTGCCTGCCACGCCTTGAGGCGGTCGATGTGTTCAAGCATGTGCCGCGAGTTCGGCTTGGCTGGAGACTGACGCAGCCAGGCCAGCCAGGTCGCCTTGCCGCTCTCACGGCGCTTGAGCAGATCGTCGAGGCGGCGGCGATGCGCGTCCGACAGCGGATCGACCAAGGCGTCGTAGATGCGCCGGTTGGCGCGGGTGATCGCCTCGGCGCAGATGCGCTCGATGGCGTTTAACGCGGGCAGGATGATCGACTGCCGCTGCAGATGGTCGATCACGGCATCGGCCAGCACGACGCCTTTGTCGGTTTGCATGGCTAATTCGGTCAGCGTCCGTACCGCCTGCCGGTAGTGGCTCATCGTGAAGGTCTGAAAGCCGAATACCGTTTGCAGCTCGATCAAGTGCTCGCGCCGGGTCTGTTCCCGCTGCCCATACTCGCCCCAGCTTTCGACGCCGACCTTGAGCTGGTCGGCGATCAGTTTCAGCAATGGCGGGAACGGCGACTGATCGACGCCAAGGATGATGCCGGGAAAGCGCAAGTAGGAAAGCTGAACGGCGAAGCCGAGGCGGTTGGCCGAGCCGCGCCGCTGCCGGATAATGGAAAGGTCAGACTCGCTGAACGTGTAGTGACGGATCAACTCATCCTTGGTGTCCGGCAACGCCAGCAGGCTTTCGCGCTCGGCAGCAGACAGGATCGAACGGCGAGGCATGTCAGGTTTCTCGCAAGTACTGGTAAAGCGTTTCGCGGCTGATGCCGAACTCGCGGGCGAGCTTGGCCTTCTGCTCGCCCGCCGCGATACGCCGTTTCAGTTCCTCGATCTTTTCACTGTTCAGAGACTTCTTGCGCCCCCGATAGGCCCCGCGCTGCTTGGCGAGCGCGATCCCCTCGCGCTGCCGCTCGCGGATGAGCGCCCGCTCGAACTCAGCGAAGGCGCCCATCACCGACAGCATCAGGTTCGCCATCGGCGAATCCTCGCCGGTGAAAGTCAGGGACTCCTTGACGAATTCGATGCGCACGCCGCGCTGGGTGAGGCCCTGCACCAGGCGGCGAAGGTCATCGAGGTTGCGCGCCAGGCGATCCATGCTGTGCACCACCACCGTGTCGCCCTCACGCACAAAGGCGAGCAGTCGCTCCAACTCGGGGCGCTGTATGTCCTTTCCCGACGCCTTGTCGGTGAACAGCCGGTCCACCGTGACCTGCTCGAGTTGGCGTTCCGGGTTCTGGTCGAAGCTGCTGACCCGGACGTAGCCGATACGCTGACCGTGCAAGGGGCCTCCTGCGGGCGATGTGTCAGGAACAAATCTATAACCCTTGGCGGCATGCGTCAATCAATGCGTGATAGGACTCTATCCTGACGCATTGGTGCCGGGCGACCTGACGCCCGGTTAGGGTATAGCCTAGATTGACATGCGCGATGCAACCCTTAACTTGCTTGCACCTATCGTTTCCATGCTAGCTTTATCGTAACGCTAAAGAAATTGGGCTTAATGCCGAACACAATAAAATAAAACAGCCAACCCTTGAGGCTCTTATGCGCCAGAATTTACCAGTGACGGGTCGAAACTTAGAACTCCCAAAAGATGCCAATATTCTTTCGACTACCTCCCCTCAAAGCCATATCACGTACGTTAATCCAGACTTCATTAAAATCAGTGGTTTCACTGAGGAAGAACTATTAGGCCAGCCTCACAACATCGTAAGACACCCAGATATGCCGCCTGCTGCATTTGAGCATATGTGGAGTACATTAAAATCTGGCCGCTCATGGATGGGGCTAATAAAAAATCGCTGTAAAAATGGCGACCACTATTGGGTAAGTGCTTATGTAACGCCAATAGCTAAGAATGGTTCGATTGTTGAATACCAGTCTGTAAGGACCAAGCCTGAACCTGAGCAGGTTTTGGCTGCGGAAAAATTATATGCTCAATTGAGAAGCGGGAAGGCCGCGAGGCCGAAATTGGCTGCTAGCTTTTCCGTGAAAATACTCTTGCTCATATGGGGTAGTATTATATCAAGCGCAATGGCTGCCGGCATGCTTACCAGGGCCATCGCACTCGAATGACATGGCCTTTTTGAGATTTTCCAAAAAAGTTTTTCACGTTCAATAGGTTATGCAGTCATCTTGTGAACCCTCTCGAAAACGCGTCTACTCTCGTCTTTTGGGCGATGGAAATGCGCGGAGCGGGAGTCAGTCTGATGGAGAAACTCAGTGAGCTTGAAGATCCTCGCCAGCCGAGTAACGGCACCCGCCACGACTTCCGGGAGATCCTGGTGATCGCTGTGTGCGCCATGCTCTCGGACGCCGATAGTTTCGAGGACATCGCGCTGTGGGGTCGGCTCAAGGCCGACTGGCTGCGGCGTTTTCTGGTACTCAAGAACGGGATCCCTTCGCAGGACACGTTTCTGCGTGTGTTCCGGGTGCTCGACCCGAAGCAGTTCGAATCGGTGTTCCGGCGTTGGGTGGGCGGGATCGTTGGCGCACTCGATGGCGTGATGGCCGTCGACGGCAAGACGCTGCGCCGTTCGGGCGATGGTGATGCGCCGCCGGTGCACATGGTGAGCGCGTTCTCGACCGAGCTCGGGCTGGTGCTGGGTCAGGAGAAAGTGGCCGGCAAGAGCAACGAGATCACCGCCATTCCGGAGCTGCTCGAAGCCTTGCACATCAAGGGCTTGCTCGTGAGTATCGATGCCATGGGCTGCCAGCGTGAGATTGCCGCCAAGATCACAGAGAAGGGGGCGGACTACCTGCTCGCGGTCAAGGGCAACCAGCCTACGCTGCATCAGCAGGTGCGCGATCTGATCAGCGATGCGCAGGTCGCCAACGACGGCTTCAAACACGTGGACAAGTCCCATGGCAGGACGGTGATGCAGCTCAGTTGGGTTGCCGCCAGCGGCAAAGAGATCGACGCCGAGCTGTGGCCGGGCTGCAAGACGGTCGGCTGCATCGTCTCGCAGCGGGTGGTCGGCGAGAAGGTCGCCGAGCTTGAGGAGCGTTACTACATCAGCTCGCGCAAACTCACCGCTGAAGAACTGGCCAAGACCGTGCGCGCGCACTGGGCCATTGAGAATCGCCTGCACTGGATGCTCGACGTCTGCTTCGGTGAAGACGACTGCATGATTCGCAAGGACAACGCACCGCAGAACCTCTCGCTGCTCAAGAAGATCGTGCTGAACCTGATTCGTGCGGACAAGACCGACACCGCCAAGACGAGCCTGCGACTAAAGCGCAAGCGGGCGGCCTGGGATGACGATATCCGTATGAAAATGCTCGGAATTCATCCGTTATGACTTTCGAGTGCGATGGCCCTGGCCAGCCGACCAGGCGCCGTTAGTCGGACGCAGAGCCGAAACACGACCGACTAGTCACCTTCTTGATCCAGATCATTTCGCCCTCAGGTCCAGATGCTATGCTGCGAAAACCTCATTCTAGACAATCGCAGGCATTCACCATGAGCAGCACCTTCTTCATACCCGCAGTGAACATGATGGGCGCCGGAAGCCTTGATGAAGCGATGGTCGCCATCGCCAACTACGGCTTTCGCAAAGCGCTGATCGTCACCGATGTCGGACTGGCACGAGCAGGCGTCGCCGAAAAGGTCGCCGCGCTGCTGGCTGCCGCGGATATCCAATCGGTCGTATTCGACGGCGCACAACCGAACCCAACCGTCGGCAACGTCGAGAAGGGCCTGGCCCAGCTGCGCGACAGCGCCTGCGATTTCATCATTTCCCTCGGTGGCGGCTCGCCTCATGACTGCGCCAAGGGCATCGCCCTGTGCGCCACCAACGGCGGGAATATCGCCGACTACGAAGGCGTCGACCGCTCGGCCAAACCACAACTGCCGCTGGTGGCGATCAACACCACCGCCGGCACCGCCAGCGAGATGACTCGCTTCTGCATCATCACCGACGAAACCCGCCACGTGAAAATGGCCATCGTCGACCGCAATGTCACGCCGCTGCTGTCGGTGAACGACCCGGCATTGATGGTCGCCATGCCCAAGGGGCTGACCGCCGCGACCGGCATGGACGCCCTCACCCACGCGATTGAAGCCTATGTCTCGACCGCCGCCACGCCGATCACCGATGCCTGCGCGCTCAAGGCCATCGAACTGATCTCGGCAAACCTGCGTACCGCCGTCGAGAACGGCAGCGACATGCCCGCCCGCGAAGCCATGGCCTATGCACAGTTTCTCGCCGGGATGGCGTTCAACAACGCCTCGCTGGGCTACGTCCACGCCATGGCTCACCAGCTCGGCGGCTTCTACGATCTGCCGCACGGCGTCTGCAACGCCGTACTGCTGCCTCACGTGGAGAGCTACAACGCCAGCGTCTGCCCCGAACGCCTGCGCGACGTTGCAACCGCGATGGGCGTGGAGACCCGCGGACTGGACGCCGCGCAGGGTGCCGAAGCCGCACTCGTGGCAATCCGTACCCTGTCGCAGGCAATCGGCATTCCGGGCGGCCTGGCCGAGCTTGGCGCCAAGGCCGATGACATCCCGACGCTGGCCGCTAACGCCATGAACGATGCCTGCGGCCTGACCAACCCGCGCCGCGCCACGCAAGAGGAAATCGAAGCGATCTTCCATAGCGCCCTCTGAGCCCCTGGGCCGGGGCTTCTGCCCCGGCCCGACCGCGCGGCAGCGCTCGCCCTGCCGCCACGAAAAGCGCCCCTGGCCACCGCGACAGTATTCAAGTCGTGATCTACGCTTTATGCAGCGAATCTCCATCTGTCACTGACCGCCACAATAGAGCCACCGATGATCGGCATATAGAAGCCACTCGAACCGGGCTCTGACGGACGTCGTTGGGGGGTCGAGAATCGATGTTTTTCGGGGTGCTGGCAAGGGCGTTTTTCGCCCGATTCGGACCCTGTCGGGGCGCACGGTAAGAGGCTCCGTCGAGGGTGAGGCAGTAGGCGTTATGGCGCAGCCGGTCGACGGTGGCCGAGGCCAGCAGCCGGTTGCCGGGGAAGGCCTGATCCCACTCGGTGAAGTCGAGGTTGCTGGTGACGATGGTGGCGGTGCGCTCGTAGCGCTCGGCGATGAGGTCGTGCAGATCCTCGTCGGCGGGCGCTCGAAGGGGTTTGAGGCCGAAGTCGTCGATGATGAGCACCGGCACGCGGGCCAGTTGCTGCAGCTTTCGCTCGTAGGTGCCGACCGCGCGCGCTGCGTTCAGGCTGGCGAGCAGTTGCGCGCACGAGGCGAAGATGACGTCGTGCCCCTGACGCACGGCGCAGTGCCCGAGCGCCTGCGCAAGATGGCTTTTCCCGGTGCCGCAGGGGCCGACGATCAGAACCGGGGCGCGCTCGTCGATGTAGCGCCCGGTCGCGAGGTCATGGACCAAGGCGCGGTTGGTCGAGGGCAGGCGGTCGAACTCGAAGCCTTCGAGCGTCTTGGTGGCGCGGAAGGCCGCGCGGCGCAGCCGGGTGCCGAACTTCTTCTGTTCGCGCCGGGCGATCTCGTCCTGGATCAGCAGGGCGAGAAACTCCGTGTAGGCGAGCTTGGCATCGATGGCCTGGCGGTTGCGGGCGTCGAGCGAGTCGAGGATGCCGGAGAGGCGCAACTGCTTGAGCTGCGGCGCCAGTTCGGTGGCAGGGTTCATGGTGAGGCTCCTTGGGTGAAGTGGGCGCGCGCTGCGCCCGGGTCAGTGAAACGTGGGGCCGTCGTCTTCGAACAGCGACGCGGTGGCGCGCGCGAAGCGGGCACGGCCGGCATAGGGCTCGGGGGTGATCGTGCTCACCGGCGCGAGGTCGTGACCGCCGGCGAGGATGGTCTTGACGGTGCGGTAGTGCGGGCTGTCGTGGGCGAGTGCGCGCTCGCACGCGGCCTCGAGGCGTGCGGCGCCGTACGGGTCCTTGAGCGCGAGAACGCCCTGGGCGGCGCGCAGGCGCTCGCTGACGCGGTCTGAGAGCAGTTGCCCGATCAGCTGCGCGCACGCGTCTCCGATCTCGCGGGCCTGCTGCAGACACCAGCTGCGGTCGTGCGCGAAGAAGCGCTGGGCGGCCGGCGGCAGATGGTCGGAGACGGTGCGACGCTCGCCGGGGCGCCGCGCGCGGGCATGCGTGGCGACGGGCTTGAAGTCGTGATAGACCGTGACCACGGCGTCGGTGGCCCGCAGCCACAATGCCTTGCCCACCAGCGCGAACGGCACCGAGTACAGCGCGCGCTCGAAGCTGACGTGACAGTCGCGATGCACCGTCACCGCGTGCCAGGTGCCCAGATCCGGCGGCACTTCGGGCAGCGCGAGCAAGGTGCTGCGCTCGAGGGCGAAGGTGTCGAGCGGGCGCACGCGGGTGGTGCCGTGAATGCGCAGCCCGGCCTCCTTCAACACCCACTCGCGCACCTGCGCGTTGAGATCGGCCAGATCGCGGAAACTGCGTGTGGGCAGGAAGTTGCCCTTCACGTATTTGACGCCGGCCTCGACGATGCCCTTCTTCTGCGGGTCGTGCGGCGGGCAGGCGTCGATCCGGAAGCCGTACCCTTCGGCGCACTCGGCGTAGGCGCGCTGCACCTGCGGGTCGTGCATGCACGCGCGGGTGATCGCGCACTTGGCGTTGTCGATGATGAGCCGCGCGGGCACGGCGCCGAACCACTCGAACGCGCGGCGGTGGCAGCCGAGCCAGGTGCGCACGCTCTGGTCCCAGACGAACTCCACGTACTGGTGCCGCGAGAAACACAGCGTCATCACGAACGCCCAGGTGCGGCGGATCTCGCCCGTGGCGGGATCGACCAGGTGGGGACCGGCGCCAAAGTCCACCTGCGCGGCCTCGCCCGGCGCAAAGGTCAGGCGCACCGTGGCCTCGGGGGGCTGCTCGCGGCCGATCTGCGCGATCAGCCGGCGCACGCTCGAATAGTGCCCGCTGAACCCGTGCTCACGCTTGAGCGTGGTGTGGATCACCACGCCGGAGACGCCCTGCGTGAGCCACTGCTCGACCAGCGGCCGGTACGCGGCAATCGAGGACTGGGCCGTCACCGGCAGCTTGGGCTGCCCGAGCGCGGCGGCGATCTCGGCGTCCTCGGGCAGGGGACGCTCAGGATCGAGCCAACCCTGGGCGCGAGCCAGCTCGCGGAAGCGGGCCGCCTTGCTGCGCCCCATCAGTTTCGAGCGCGCGATCTCGCGCTCGGAATCGCCCTGGCGCATGCGCATCAGGGCCTGCGGTACTCGTACATCTCGATGCTCCTGCGGGCCACTGCCTACCTCCTGCCAAACAAAAAGGCAGCAGGGTAGCGATGGACCGATCAAGGTCGAGACGTCCGTCAGAGTGGAAGTGGCTCCATTACGCCGATCCGGCGCTGGCCTCTATGTGCCGATCCGCGACTGGCCTCAATGTGCCGATCACGCGGTGGCTCCATTGTGCCGATCATCAACTGGCTCCAATGTGCCGGTCGGTGACACCATCCAAGAAAAAACCGGAGCCCCCCATGATCTACGCCCCTCCCGGCACCGACGGTGCCCTCGTTACCCTCAAGGCCCGCTACGGCAACTTCATCAATGGCGAGTTCGTCGAACCCGTCAACGGGCAGTATTTCACCAACCTGTCTCCGGTTAACGGACAGCCGATTGCCGAGTTTCCGCGCTCCGACGCCGCCGACATCGAGAAGGCGCTGGACGCCGCCCATGCCGCTGCCGATGCCTGGGGCAAGACCAGCGTACAGGCGCGCTCGCTGATCCTGTTGCAGATCGCCGACCGTATCGAGCAGAACCTGGAGATGCTCGCCGTCACCGAAACCTGGGACAACGGCAAGGCCGTGCGGGAAACGCTGAACGCCGATATCCCGCTGGCGGCTGACCACTTCCGTTACTTCGCCGGCTGCATCCGCGCCCAGGAGGGCACCGCAGCCGAGATCGACGAGCACACCGCGGCCTATCACTTCCATGAGCCGCTGGGCGTGGTCGGGCAGATCATCCCGTGGAACTTCCCGATCCTGATGGCCGCCTGGAAACTCGCCCCGGCACTGGCGGCAGGCTGATAAAGCGTACCAGTTATTTGAACCGTAGCGTGGGGAGCTTAACGAACCGAGCCATTCCTCGATAGAGTTCGGCAAAACCTTGGTTTTTGGTTCCATTGCTCCCCAAACCCCAATATCGGTTCGATCACGCGAAGCATCGTGGATACGGGCACGGAGATCGTGGCGTATGGTTTGATTGGTTTCGATATTGCCAATACCATTACGGGGATCGGCGCAGGACCGGATACCGGGCTGCTGGGTGTTGCACTGCTCGGAACGACGAGGAGTGCCGCAAAGGGCGAAGTAACCGTCTATCGCGTCTTCGGTGGAGACGCACGAGCACAAGGGTTCTCGTGGACAACCAAGGACCCTCGAACAGTCAGCAACTTCAGGGATGCGGCGGGCCTGCCATCAGGCGGGCCGAGCGGCGCGACGAATACAGCCGACTTTCTGGTTAAGGGTCGGGCGAACGCCTCAGACGTCATCAAGTCAAGATCGGCGCTTCCACTCGATGGGAACAAGGGCGGCCTCCCCGAACTGACCTTGCCCCTGTTTCGTGTAGCTCTTAACCCACGGTTCACGCGGCCTTTTTACGCTGTGCCTCGTACCAGCGCTGCTCGTACTGCATCGGGCTGAGGTAGCCCAGCGACGAATGCAGCCTGCGGTGATTGTAGAAGGCCATCCAGTCCATCACCGCCTGCCTGGCCTGCTCACGGGTAGCGAATTTGCACCCATGTACGCTGGCTGTTTTCAGCCGACCCCAGAAGCTCTCGGTCGGTGCGTTGTCCCAGCAGTTCCCCTTTCTGCTCATCGATGAACGCATGCCCCAGTCCTTCAAGGCATCCTGGAACTCATGGCTGCAATACTGGCTGCCCCGGTCGCTGTGGAATATCAGTCCAGGAGGTGGCCTGCGGCGCCACCACGCCATGGCCAGCGCGTCCTTGACCAGGCTGGCCTGCATGTGCGGCTGCAGGCTCCAACCCACCACCTGACGGTTGAACAGGTCGATGACCGCAGCCAGGTACAGCCAGCCCTCGTCGGTTTGGATGTAGGTGATGTCGCCACTCCACAGCTGGTTGGGCGCCTCGGGGTTAAAGCGCCGCTGTACCAAGTCGGGCGCCACCGGCAGGCTGTGGCGGCTGTCGGTAGTCACCACGAACTTGCGTTTGGTCTTGGCCCTGATGCCGTGCTGCTGCATGAGCTTGCGCACCCGGTCCTTGCCCACCCGGATGCCCCGGGCCAGCAGTTCCTTGTGCATGCGGGGCCAGCCGTATTGCCCCTTCACCTCGGCGTGGATGGCGCGCATGTACGCCAGCAGGGCTTCGTCGCTGTGACGCCGGGCAGGTCCACCGTGGCCAGACTCACGCCGGCGTAGCCAGTTGAAGTACCCGCTTGCGCTGACCTCCAGCACCCCGCAGGACACACTCACCGGGTACAGCTTTCTCATTTGGTGAATCCAGGCGTACCTCGCAGCGTGTCCTGCGCGAAGTACGCCGCGGCTTTTTTTGCGATGTCGCGCTCCATGCGAAGGCGAGCATTCTCTGCACGCAACCGGGCTATCGCCATCTGCTCGGGCGAAACCTGGATGCTCTTGTCTCCACCGCCCGCACCGTCCAATTCTCCCTTGGCTGACAGCCGTACCCAGTTGCCCAGGCTCGCTTTGGGAATGCCCAGTACCTTGGCCACCACCGCAATCGCCTGACCCGAGCGGACCTGCCGAACAGCCTCCTGCTTGAACTCTCGCGTGCACTGCGCACGCACCTGCTTGTCACTCATCTCTGAACTCCTTGTCGGTATTTTCAACAAGGGTTAAGAACTCCAGTTTTCAGGGGCAACCTCACGGTGCCACCCGCACCTTTGTGCTGGTGTCGCAGCCTCAGATCGCCAGCGTGCAAGCGCTCAAGGGCAAGCGCCTTTACCTGCCGCAACAGGATTCTCTGCGCTCTTACATCGCGCGCGGCATGCTGGATCAGGCCAGGATGTCGCTCAAGGATTTGGGCAAGGTCGAGTTCCAGAACACCCGCGGCGCTGGCCTGAACGCACTGGGCCTCGGGGCCACCGATGCCACGGTGGCTGAATCGAGCGAGGCAGAGAAATGGCTCGCGGCCAATCCGGGCAAGGGCCGCGTGCTGCTGACCAGCCGCGAAACGCCGGCAGGCCTGGCGGTGTTGAGCCACAAGAACGTGGCAGCCGAGCTGCAGACCAAGATCGCCCGCTGGGTCACGGCGCCAGAAGGCGTGCTGCCCGGCCAACCGGCGCTGGCCGCCGCGTCCGCCGACGGCGAACAGAAGCTCGTTTACCTGGCCTCGCTCGGCATTCACACACCCGATGCGCTTGACGGCGTGACGCGCGTGTCGGCAGAAGACGTGGCCAAGCTCATCGCCGGCAACGAAAAGCCGGCACTCGTCGACACGCGCTCGGCGCAGGAATTCAACAACGAGACCATTCAGGGCGCCATCTCGGCCCCCTATGGCGAGAAAAGCCTGAAAGAGCGCGATTACGACGCCAAGCTCGACGACCTGAGCGCCATCGGCAAGCTCGACAAGCCCAAGCCCACGGTGTTCTTCTGCAATGGGCCCGAGTGCTGGAAGTCGTACAAGGCCGCCGAGCAGGCGAAGAAGATGGGCTTTGCCAAGGTCTACTGGCTGCGCAGCGGCATGCCCGAATGGCGCGCCAAGAACTTGCCGGTGCGCAAGCAGGGCTGAACGCGCGCCGCGATCGCCGTGACGCGCCCGCGGTGGAAAGGGTGGAGCGTACCGTCAGCACATGGTGGTGATGTGTGCGCAGTGCGGGGTACGGGGTCAGGGGTGGCGGGCTGATTTGTCATCGTGTGGCGCTGCCCCTCGCGCCGTGACAGGGTCCCCAGTATGTTTTCAACCCCCTGGCGACCAGCCGGGGTCTTGTGCTCGCCCGGTACGCTCCAGAAAAATATCAGTCAAATCAGCCGCCAGCGCTTGAGGGAAAAGCGCAAGCAGCTCTCAAAATCATAGTCATCAGTCTTCAAGCTCAACGCGCCAGTTGGTCTCTTGAATCTGCACGTTCAGCTCACGAATCTTGCGCGAATAGTCTTCCATCTGCTTTTGCGTCGCCGCGACGTCGATCTGCGGCACCCACTTGATCTCGCGCGGGCTGTAGCGATCTTCTTCCTTGTGCGTGGCGTCTACCGCGCTTTTCAGCACGCTGTGCTGCTGCATCAGCACGTCGCGCTGGCCCAGCACGGCGGCCAGCGGCCGCCCATCCGGCAGCTTGGCGGCGGCATTGGCGACGTCGATCTTCAGCACCAGCGCCTGCTGCTCGGCGATGACGGCAAAGCATTCGGCAATCAGCTTGGCGATGTCCTCGCGCGGCGAATCGCCCTCCTGCGCCATGGCGTTCTGCGCGATGCGCTCGCGCAGAGAGAGCATTTTCTTGCGCTGGTCGGCGCGGATGAGCAGGGCTTCGGCGAGTTTCATGGCTTCAATTGTCGCTTGGTGTCAGCCGCTGCAGCAATGCGGCGGGCGTGCAGATGGTGAAAGGCGATGGCGCAGGGGTCGCCAGTTGGAGCAGATCGTCGTCACCCGTCACCAGCACATCGGCGTTGCCCGCATGCGCGAGCAGCAGAAACATCTGGTCTTTCGGGTCGCGGCACTGCGGTAGCTCGGTCGACGATTCCGGCGCGGTCACCGCCTCGGCATACGGCAGATAGTTCGCCAGCAACTCGTCGCGCTCAGCCGCAGTCAGGCGAAATTTCGGATACGCCAGAACACGCAGCAATTCCTGCGCGGTGGCTTTGCTCACCAGCAGAACGATGCGGCCGCTCTGCCAGTGGTGGCGCAATGGACTCAAGCGCCCCGAATCGAACAGCAGCGCCGACAGCACAACATTGGTATCCAGCACCGCCCGCAGACGCTGGCCTGCCGGCGATTCAGTCACCCTGGCGCGCCCACGCCACGGCGTCACGCACGTCGCGCTCGTCAATGCCCAGCGCCGCCAACTTGGCCCGTACAGCGTCGGCTTTTTGCAGGCGCACTGGCGTCAACATCAGCCGCCCATCCACCGCCTCCACCTCAAAGTATTCGGAGGGCGGAAGTTGCGCGACCACGGACTTGGGAAGGGTGATCTGGTTCTTTGAGGTCATCTTGGCGAGCATGACAGCATTCCTTTAAGAAAGGAATCCTTACTTTAGCCTACATGATGGCCGGGGTCAAACTAAGGATCCAGGTGACGCTGGACGACGACGGCGGCCGCTACGAGGACAACACCGCGATCGCGGTCGGTGGCCAATACCTGTTCGGCGACCGCTCCTCGGTCGGCGGCGAGGTCAGCACCGGCGACCGCGGCGATGCGGCCAGCCTGACCGCCGAGTACTGGTTGCAGCCGGACTGGTCGCTCTACGGCAGCTACACCTGGTCCACCGACACCAGCCAGTACGACTCGCTGTTCAATCCGAACCGGCAGAACGGCTGGACCGTGGGCCAGCGCTGGCGGCTGTCGCAGCAGACCAACCTGTTCAACGAGAGCCAGTACCTGAAGGATCCGGACGGCTCGCAGGGCCTGGCCAATACGTTCGGCATGGATTTCTATCCGGGCGTCGGCTGGAACCTGGGCTTCACCCTGCAGGACGGCGACCTGACCAATGTCGATGGCGGCAACGTCGACCGCCAGGCCGTCAGCCTCAACGGCGGGCGCACCTCCGGCGACACCGACTGGCAGAGCAAAGTCGAATACCGCCGCGACCGTGGCGCCGAAGACCGCGACCAGTGGGTCACCACCAACCGGCTCGTGCACAAGTTCAACGAAAGCTTCCGCATCGCCGGCCGGCTGAACTACGCCGACACCGACGACCATCGCGACCGCCTGGCGAACGCGCGCTTCATCGAAGGCAACGCCGGCTTCGCCTGGAGGCCGTGGGATAGCGCGCGCTGGGAAATGTTCGGCCGCTACACCTACCTGTACGACCTCTCC